>Ga0210059_1002120_pt1 | contig 30800 bp, 18 predicted proteins | sample Ectturendosymbi2_FD_188042 | JGI IMG/M metagenome (GOLD analysis project Ga0210059, IMG submission 188042) | Ecteinascidia turbinata endosymbiont from Florida, USA - Sample 2 (SPAdes) (version 2) | ecosystem: Host-associated > Tunicates > Ascidians > Unclassified | place: Key West, Florida...
TCTAAACATTCATTGGTGATTGTGAGCACTCTTGTGTTGTGTCTGAAAGCTGCCGAATAGCTCCTACAGACAAAAATCTGGCTTACGACATGTGAAGCAGATTTTATCCGGTATTGGCGAAGATTCGGATTGAAAAATCAGGATAAACCGAAGAGTTTTATAAAGAAAAACGTTAGAAATCATTCGTACCACCAGTTTTATCTGGTTTTGGCAAAGTCCGGATTAACTGAGGTTTACTGTATTTTCAAACTGCAACAAAACTCTTTGACGTTTAAGGCTAAGAGTGCAAAAAGCACAGTCTCTCCATTATTGACACTGTGTTGTCAAAACTTAAAATCTGCTAACCATTACAAATATCTGGGATTGCATTGGATACTGAGCTCTCAGATGACAAAGACATTCAGAGACAATTGCGACGTCAATATTGTGCAACAAACAAGCTGCGAGCCTCTTTTTGCCATTGTTCAAATGCAGTTAAAAACGTACCTTTTTGTTCTTTTGTACGCCCATGTATGCATCACAATTATGATGGTGTAATTTCAGGAAGTCATGCATGCAGAGATTGCGTGTGGCATATAATTTTGGATGCAAAGCTCTATACAACCTGCCCTGGAGAGCGAGTGTTAGTAGCCACCAGGTTCAATGTAACATTTCTACCTTTGAGACCTTGTTAAGAAAAAGCATGTACCTGTTTCTCGAAAGATGCAGAAAATCTAACAACATATATGGTTATGTGCTTTGATGCAGTCATACAATCGCATTTTACTCTGCGAATGAGTGATCGAACTTTGCAGTGTTCGTTTGATTGATGGCATGTCATATCACAATGCATTCGCAGTTTATGTGGACTCAACCTGTTTAGGAATCGCCACCCTACTCCGCAGTAGTGTTGAAACAAGTGTTGCGTGTTAGCTAACATCATTGTTAATAATGTGTCTGTAACCCTGTGGTTCTGTCTTCAATGCAGTTGCAAAAATGTGTCTGTAACTCTGTGATTCCACCAGCTCCAATGCCTGGTACTACGTTCTGTTTTGTTTGTTTTTATCAGCCTGCATTAAGCAGGGTGTGTGTGTATATACTATGGACTTCGTGTCTGTTCGCAAACAAATAAATCAAATTAAACTAAAAATTCTACCTAAATACATCTTAAAATAGCCTACGCAAGAGCGTATAGTCTGTTTTGAGTTAAACTGCCATGATGTCACTGTGGTAATCTGTTCATAGTTTCAGTGGCCTGAAGAAACAAACGCAAGCATTCCTGCTATCTCCTGTTTTTTTATCTCTGGTTTACAATCAACCAGGGGTGTTGCGGGGTGGGAACGTGTGGGAATTTGGCGTTCCCACATATTTTTTTCGTGTAGGAACATGTTCCCACACCTTTTCTCACTAGTAACGTTACTTGAAGATTCAGATTTTTCGTTTCAATTTCTACATGTAGAGCCTGGAGCAGCATAAAAAATAAAAGAATAAATGACAAGTTATCTTTTGTATAGCACTGTTGTAGCATCATCCTACAAAATTTTGTGTTGACAACTGCTATGGTTTCCAGGCTGCAGATGCTATACTTATAGCTATAATATTCTGCTCTGCGTAGTATGGTATAAAGCAGGGGTCTCAAACAAGTAGCCTACTGCATGGATGCATGTGGCCCATGATGCTTTTTGGGAATTTTTAAATAATCAACATATAAGTTATTTAGTTTATTCATCAGTGTTTAAAAGTTCCCGGCCAGCAAGTGAACAGTAAACACAGGTGTTTAAAAGTGCTTGGCTAGCAAGTGTCACAACACCTCGTTTGGGAACCTTTGACTTGACCCTAAATTTTCTTGATTGGTGAAAATTTCAGGGTTGCTGGGTCACAACAGCATTATATCCATCCACTTGCTGAGTTTGGTGTCCATTCAATGGACATGTTAGCTAATACTCTATGTGTCTATTAAAAGTGGTGGAATTATGTTTCTAAAAATAGGATTAGCTTGAATTATCAGTTTGTTTTGTGCTCCATATAAAATGTAATTAATTCTTAAAATTTTTATCCCATAATCTGGAAATTAATTTATTTCAGGCAGTAGATTTCAGAGTTCTGTGTTCATCAAGAGCATTTCATCACACACAGTTGGAAATACTTAGGAAACTTGGATCTTTGCAAACACCATAAAAGAAACTTTGCAGAAGTTAATGATAAACAAGATTGAAGTCATATAGGAGCATTCAAACCAGGAATGTGCAGAGAATAAGCACAGAAAAGCAGAAAAAGGAGAGTAAAAGCTTAAAATTGGTGAATAGACATTAGGCGTGCATGATAATGGAGTGTTCAGGTCAGAAACAAAAATGATTAAGATAATTACATGTTTCCTAGTGGTAGTCTAGGTATCAACATCTCAAAAATGTGGTGGCGGAAACAGTGGAATTTTGCTGAAATAAAGAATGTTAGATTGTAATCAAGTGCAGTAGTAGAGGTATATAAAGCTTTGTTTGATGTATATTGTTTGTCTTTTCAAGTATGTAGTGTTTGTCCTGTTTTTTCATAAATACTGCCTTTCCACAAACGGGAACTTACTTTGAACCAATCATATGTTGTAGATCAAAAGTACTATAGATACTGTTGTGCTGTATGAAACTGAAAACTGTATGTAGTGAAATAAATTGAGTAGACCTGAAATAGCATGTAGAATGTTGAATGCAGGCAAGTAGTATAATGTATTAGTAACAAAGAAATGCACCTGGTAGGAACTTTAGTTATTTCAGCAATCCAATGACCTTTTTATGACGTTGAACATGATGACATACTAAGATAGTTTGTATCAGCTAGTTAATGATCTTTTTTAGCAAAACAATTACTACTGTCTGTGAATGTCAGTTTAAACTCGGTATGCTTCATACACACAAAATGACCAATGACCAGTCAGTATTACATAACATTAAGCATGAGTATTGTTGTTGAGACAGATAATATTGTTTCAGCCTTGTTCCAGTGTTATGGATGTACTTATTACATTTCTGTGGATAAATTAAACAACTGTAAATTGCTTACTCATGCTGTAATCAAAATATATATCAATAGTTCAAACTAGCATATCATAATGCATTTATATATACATCTTCAATTCATTTATAGAAATCAGCTGTAGGTGTGTATTAGAATTTTATTCTTTCCCCACAGTAGTGCCATGCTCTGTTTTGGAAATCAATTTTTGAGGGTAAGTATGTTGTATTTTCACTTGGCAGAGTTGGATTTGACTGGATTTTGTTTGAATATAGAAACTTGAATATGGTTCTGAATTGTAACCAGTGGCGTGCAGAGGTCTGGTGATGCCCGGGGTGACTGCTTGATTGGATTCCCTTCAAAATGTAGTATTGAGCAGTGGCGTGTGGTGGTCAATATTACTGGATATGCGCTGTTTATTATGTCACAATATGACGTCATATTCACGTTTGCAAACCAACGTTTTGGCTAAGTTTGTTGACACAATATGCATATTCAGGGATGCCGGAACAGCGGTCGCCATGGGGGTCTTTTTGGGGTTTATGCCCCTAAACAAAGCTCCGAGACCCATCCAATTGAATTATGAAGCACTATGAATTGGTGCAGTTTTATCAAATTTCAGAATGTCAAGCCCCCTGAACAGACGTAAAGCTCCCGATTGAAAACTTTATGGCGACGGTTTTGTAGGGAAGGGGGAGCAATAAAACAGTTGAGGGCAATGAAAACTTATAAAAAAAATCGTTGCCAATTATGTTTGTTTCTGTTCATCAACAATGTTGACCTCAAAAGTATCAGCAGGAATGATGGAAAATCATTCTAAACTTTCTGAGTACCGGAATAGCTGCAATAAATTTGTTTCAAGTCGATCTTGATAAACCATGAAATTACCTATGATACTGTTATGAAAAGCAGTGGTGTTTCAGATGGGGTTGCAGGCACAAACCAAAAGTGTTGATTTTCTGAAAATCTGGGCAAAAGCCCTGAAAATATGGGTAAAAATAGCACCCAACGTTGTTTGACTTCGGAAAATGGCGTCCAATATTTGCATCAAAACACATGAAGACCTTTTTTGGAGGTTTACACCAAAAAGAAGTCTACATGATCTTTGTTGGAGAAAATATGTAAGCAAAAGTTAAATGGTACCTCCACCCCTGTTGCCCCTCCTTTGAAAGGACAGAGGGTAAATGCCCTCGCCATGCCTCTATTCTCATGCTTCCCTGTGAATATTATTCTCTACACACTCTCTTTATTCATTGTTGTAAGCTACAATGTGTCACTGCAATGAACAAAATTTATAAGCGGTCTCCTAAGACAGAGCAGTTCATGACTGCAAAAGTATCCTGCAACGCGTTAAAACAGGGGAGTAGAACTCACTCAGTGCTATGTCAGCACAGCTCACAACTGGAAAAATATAAGGCTGCGCGAATGTCTCCTCGAATAGCAGTGGATCAGAAGGTATGCGGCTGGGATGGCAGAGACCCAGGGTTGACAGTTTCAAACTTGCTAAACTACACAAGAATTGAGAATCCACATGAAGTACGCTAGAAAACTTTCGTTTTTTATTATGTGGCTGTTATACGTACAAGTACTAAGGGAAAAAGATACGGGCTTACGTGAGCCGTTGTGATCAATCCGATTGAAATGCCAATTAATGACGAAGCTCGAAACGAAGCACATATTGCAAGCACAGGTGTGCGACTGGATTAGCCCAAAAAACAAAACGGGAAACTAGTGATGCACCATAAAATAAAATAGGACAGTTGTTAGTCAGTTTTAAAATTTGGCTCAGAAATTCAATTAAACGTCCATGATCATCATCAGTGTGGATGTAATTAGACCCAACCAAAAACACACCAGATTATTTAAAAAGCCCACTTAAAAAAACAATAAAACTCACCAAAAATCCCACTCTTTGCTTTTCCTTTGAAGAATGCATTGTGAAGTATAAAATAAAATAAGCAGCACACTCATACAGTTAATTGTACATTTTTTAATGAAGCAAAACGAACAGCAACGAAATTTGAAGGACTTGAAAAAAAGATAAGAAGAATTCGAACAGTTTGAGTAAATTCTACTGGTTATCTTCTTCAGCTTTGCAAAATCGGTATATTTTAATCCAATTTTCTGCCATCTCTGCATTAAAGCTGTTTCTGATGTTGGACCATACCAAACTATATGTTGAAAAAATGCACTATATAGATGCTGAACTAGCAGGGCATGTACATAAACTTGACGTGAAACTGCAGAGTGTGTGAGTGGCTTTTCTCTGTTTGCTCTGCGTGTTCTTGCCAAAGCCTTGCCCCTTTGGAGTAAACTGACCAACAACGCTTTGCGAAAACAAAGATGGGATACATTTCTTTACCCTCAAATTTGAATGCCATAATAGGTATAACAAGTTATTATTGTGTAATTCTGAAAATGGTGATATTGCATCATGCGATAAAAACATTTCGAAATGGAGTTTTTGTGTTTTTTTGTGCAAAAAGAACAAAAAACTGTTTCTTTTCAAAAAAACAAAAAATGAAAAACAGGTGGGTTGTTATTTTGACAAAAGCGGTTTTTCCCAACCTCGATTGTCTTTCAATCCTTTTTGTGATTTCCCTTGATCGCACACTCTGGAATAAGTCACGTCACTATCAGTTTGAATGGGTTTGCGCCACAAATTTAGAGTGTGGGTCCCTTGTAATGAAGAAGGTGAGAATTACTGGCATTTGAATATGTAAAAATTAGTGTTGATAAAACAAATTTCAAAAAATTAAATCCATGCAGCATGTATTAGTAGACTTACAATAGAAAAATCATTTAGTTATAGCATTTAAATGTTTGTAATTTAACTTTTTGGATGCCCCCCCTGCCTTGGATGCCCGGGGCCGGTGAACCACCCTCCTCTGTATGCCACTGAATGCAACATATTCTCAACCATAAGTTCATGTTTATTTGGTGCATTTGTTGCCATCAGAGGTCAAAGCAAAGCATTGAAGTAATGGTAAACTGAATGTTGACTTGCTTGGCTTTATTAAAAACTGATGAGAACTGATTAACTTTTCAAAGAGCTTTAACTTCTAAGGTAATATTATTAGTTTTTAATGGCACTGTTCGTGTGTTTACTAATTTTAGTGTCTAAGCTGAGGAGGGCATGCCAGTTAAATACATCTTAAGTTTTGGTACTTGGTGTGACTGAGTTTGAGTAATTAATACTGTGCATGGCACTTGGTTTCACAACAGATTGCTCAACGCAATGTTAAAACGAATTGATTAATGTCCACCACCATTCTGCTGATCATGTATGAGTCATTGTCACAGTCTCCTCCGCATCAATCTGCAGGTCTTAAAAAGTACGTTATGTTTATTACAGGCAGTTCGCAATGCCAGTCAATTAAATTGTCACAGGAATTCTTCAGCTACCGTGAGTGTGTGGATAAAATGTTTGTGATGTATTTTATTGTTTTGTAGCTGGCATACCATGAACTCACGTCTTCTATGTTTGATATTGATTATATTATTGTATCTGATCCAGAGAAAAATTGTGCATAATGTGTTATCAGATGACAAGATGGTGCAAAAATTTATCAAATGACGGTCTATCTGTCATTCATCGAAAGACAATTTCTTGAACTGACAGTTTATTGAACTGACTTAATTTAATTTTGTCATATAAGCGCCTTTAATGCACGCATAAAATGGAACGGTTGTTATCAATAGAAATACGCAAGGTGTTTTAAATGAATGTTTCAATCACATTCATTAATTTACACTGCACGGGTGCAAATTATTAAAAGTTACAAGTTATGCGCAATTGCTCGAAGGTAGCTGCTTGTAAAATAACTCTTTTCTGACGGCGCTCTCATGAGGCTGTTGTCCTCAGCTGTGGATACACGGCTTTTACATTTAATGTAGTCATAACATCTTCAGGTTTGCCAGATATTCTTTTTCAAAAAGGCCAAACCTTCAGAAAAAACGGCCAACAAAATTGCTTAAAAAAGCTAAACAAGTGAAAACGGCCAAAAAAATCCAAACTCTTCACTTGACAAAGCCAAATTTATTAAACAATTTGCCTCCTAAAAACCAGGCTTGCAGAGGCAAAGGTGAAATGCCCAACTTCGACTCGTAGCTTCCACAATCTCCGACTCTTTAACAAAGAAAATATGAATGAATTTTAACTGTCAATGTTGTTTGAGCCAGTTCTTTAAATCCACTGCTTGGCCGCACTGGATCTCGGGGCTGGTGTTGAGCAGCCATTCAATTGTTTCATCATCCAGAACCGTCAGGCCATACAGTTCATGGGAAGGTTGATGGATTGGACATTCGGAGTGAAAACATCTGACACCAGTGCGGAGACGGTTAAGCCGAACCCACGCTGTTCTCGGAAGGGTCATTACAGGAGGAAGGGTGCCAGTGTCGGGGATGGAAGTATGGAGTCTCGTAAGGTTGTCCAACCACTCTGCATTCCATCGGTGATCCGCCCAGGGTGCTGCACTTCTGATGTTGTTGTCAGATCAACTGATGAGCTGTTGTGCGGCGGGCACAAATGGTTGTCTCGATTTGAGTCGCCATGCATTCCCACTCAGTGGACAGGAGAGTGCTGAGTGGTGTAGGTGTCCAGGCTCCATGGCACGGCGGGCTAGAGACAGTGTGGCTCCTTTGCGACAAAGCTCAGCAGGTTGGATGCCTGCAAGAACAGGAAAGTTGTGCGCTGGTGCGGGACGCAGGCAGGTGTGAGCACTGCGGTACCAGACAGGAGCGCAGTACTCTGCTGTTGAGTGGCCAGTGCTAAAGGGGCTGTTCGCAACGTTGTTGCTCCAGCACCCCAGCCCTAGCCACTGAGTTGCCTCAAGAGTGCGACGCGTGATGTCAACTTTTTGCGAAGTGACTCAAGGTGTCGGCGATACGTGAGCGACCTGTTTAACGTGACTCCGAGGTATTTGGGCTCGGAGCAGAAAGGCAGAGTTTTGTTGTTGTTGTTGTGGTTGACTTTCAGCTCACGTTTAGCTTCCTTGTTGTTGAAGTGGAAGACTGCTAACACCATTTTTGTAGTGCTGAGACTTAGCTTCCAGGTCTGGAGGTATTCACCTACGATTGCCATGTCTTTGCTAAAACACCCCTTCCACTGCCTGCCAGTCTCTATCAGCATGCATGATTGCTAGGTCGTCAGCATATGCATACTTCTTGGAGGCAGTGGTTGGCAGGTCAGAGATGTATATGTTGAAGAGAAGGGGTGCCAGAACAAATCCTTGTGGGATGGTATTCTTGAGGCCTCGTAACCTGCTCCGTTTGCCGTTTCCGGCCGTAAGGGTGAAGCTGCGATTGCCAACCATCTCCGTAATGCGGATGATGTGTCTGTCAGATAGCAGTCGCAGCAGCTTGCAGGTGAGGCCGCGATGCCATACAGTGTCTTAGGCTGCTGTGAAATGGACAAACACAGCTTCGGCCTACTTCTTAGCCGAAAAGCTATTCTCGATATCCTGTGTCAGCAGGATGACCTGATCTACAGTTGACCTTCCGAGCCGAAAGCCCGCTTGTTTTTGTGGGAGTAGCGGGTCGATGATTGATTTGACACAAGCGTAGATGAGTCTCTTCTGGATCTTGAAGTTGACACACAGTAGGGATACAGGGCGATAGCTAGGGCTATTTAAAGTCATAAAAGTCCTATTTTTTCTGTGCTTCAAGAAACTATGAAACGAATTTTCAAACAAAAATCGCACCCTTACGAAGTCTATAACAAAAGGCATATTTAAGTCATAAAAAATCATATCTTCCATGTAAGGTGATAAAGTCATATTTTACATATTTTCAACCTAATTCAATAAAGCAACCATTAGAATAATCTCAAAATATCAGGTGAAACTACTATAGCGCTAGGTCTAAGCTGCATCCTTCGGACTGAACATTGAACCCACTTGGCCACCCTACGAATGTTGGCAAAAATCTATGTGAATTATCTTATTTGCAGTGTATTGCACTGCCACAAAATGCATGTTCTTGCTGACCCAAAGATATAAACCAATGTCCATGCATGTTTTCAATTTGCTTCAAACCAAACTCTATGTTTTGCTCATGTTTTGAGCTGTTTATTTTAGTGGGGCTTAAACAAACCATGGGCCTACCATCTCTTATGCATATTTTTGCTGATGATGCTTCTTCGAACAGGAGATGTATATTCTAGCTCAGTCGTTTTTGTTTGGTCATATAAAGTCATATTTTCTGAAAAGTCAAGTCATGTTATCAAGCTTTTAGGCCATAAAAATGGCCCTAGCGATAGCTCTTTGAGTCCCCTATGCCTTTTCCGCCTTAGGTATCGCAACTATTAGTGCTCTATCCAGATCATGGGGATTTTGAGTAGGCGCATGCAGAAAGTGAGAAAATCACAAAAACAGGATTTGAGAGCTGAACTGGCGTGGATTATAAACTCTGGGAAAACCTAATCCAGTCCCGGAGACTTTTCTGGCTTCAGGCACCTGAGGGCGGCAGGAAGCACCTTCGGCTTGAAAGGGCCAGGTATACTTTTCCCTTGGGTGTTGGGCTTGCAACAGGTCGGACAGCTCCCGGTGGTCCCACGCATCCCGGTGTTGTGTGCCCTGTTCTTCACTAGCTGTGAAGCAATGAAGTTTCCCGAGATGCGAGAGGAGCGTTCAGACCTGCCAGTAAGTTTATTGATGGTGCTCCACACCTTGTGGCTGGAGTGTGAGAAGTCGATGGAATTGACAGCTTCTTCCCATCGTTCCTACCGCTTCCCTTTGAGTCGTGAGAGTAGGGACGAAGCAGCTCTATCAGGGTCAGTCTCCACTGGGGCTTGGAGGAAGGAGCGATAATGATGGGCTCGTACTCATTGTCCCAACATGGCACATAATCCTTGCGACGGCGACGTGGGATACATTGTTTTGCCGCAAATAGCAGGCTCTCGCAAAATTCCTAGTATACCTTCTCGATGTTTGTTGTATCCGGCAATTGAAATCGCCAACATACAGACTGGGGTGTGGGAACGTCAGGATGGTCGTCGGTGTGAGTCGCGAGAATGGAGGTTTGTAGACGTTCATGATCTTTTAGCCTGCGACGTCTACGCACAACCATTCAGTCGTTAATTGCCCAGGAGACTGATCGACCAGTGTCCATTCCAACCGCTCGTGAACAAACGTGACAAGGCCGTACATCCTGCTCAGGACTGATCCAGCTAGTGAGAAGTTGGGAATCACTAGCTTTTTCTACAGTTGTGCAGTGGGTCTCCTGTAGGACATTGATGAATGCCTTGTGCTAGGCTATCTGCTCGATAACGCTGATTTTGTTTGCGGTGAGCCTCTCGGTGTTCAGCTGGAGTATGCTGGGTCTTGGGTAATCTTTGGCAGCGGAAATGCTACCGCACCTTGAAACGGGCGGATTTCTACCCAGCCCATGCTGAACACATCCAGCGCGGGTAGCAGTGGCTGCTCTCATAGCGACAGGCAGGGCCGGCCCTAGCAGATGCGGGGCCCAATGCAAGACCTGGGAGCGGGGCCCCTCTGAGCAGTGATTTAAATGACGTCATCGTGTTCAGTCAACCGTGTTACGATCGTGGTAGAGCGCAGATACGCAGTACAGCACTAACACGAGAATTGAGCACATTTGTTAACGTAAGAGAGGAAATTTGCTAGTTCTGACGAGAGCGTTCTTTGTTAACAATGTAATTTATATGGCGTTTCTACTGAATTCTCAAGCGCAAGGTGTATGTGGCAAAAACGAATAATCTACCCAAACACCATGGCGCAGGGCCCCCAGAGGCGCGGAGCCCAATGCAGCTGCATCGGTTGCATCGGCTTAAGGCCGGCCCTGACGACAGGTTTAGCAAGCATTTCGAGAAATGCAGCAACGGGGAGGGCCAGGTGAAGGCACCTGTGAACCTCCCCGGCTGTCAACAATGGCTAAGAATCGAACTAAAAATTATTTTAGAAATAAGCATTTAGTTATTGTCCCTAGATACACGAGTTAAGGAAGTTCCTATCATGCTGGGTTCTTCAACCTGAAGTTAGCTAATTTTGTAGCAACTAGCAATCAATGGAAATCGTGGTTCACAGCACAGTTCTGTTTCAACAAAAGTTTCAAAATAAATTTTACCATTTCAACAGTCACGAGTAAGGACTCCTTACTTAATGAGTGCGATGTAAAAAATAATTAAATTGGACTTCCGGAGTCGAACTCTGACTTCACCCATAAACCTCCAACTCCACAACCCTGCAACAACTCAAATTCGCATAAAAATGCGTATTGCATAATCAGTGCCTTCACAAACAGCAATTAATTCAAAATAATTTTCAGAATAAGTCACTTATGACAAGTTCGTTTCTTTTTCAAAAACACTAAATAGAAGTACCTGAAAAATAAACAGTTGCAAACTTTAGCATCATCACTCAAATTTTGAACACTTCAAAAGTATAACTTGTATTTGCTATAACATGGTCAAAATGCATTCAAATACAACTTTACTTTGCTCCGACACTGACTACAATAACAAGACACATACGTCCAACAGATTGACCACTTCAGAAAAAACACAGATGGTGAACATATGCAATAATGCAAGATCGGCTAACACTTGAATGCAAAGGCAGCAAGAAAATATTCACGGCAAGGTCGAAACTAGTTGTGACGCTGTAAAATCTCACTGTTAAAAACTACAGCCATGGCATGTTGCAAGCTCATTCGGTATTTGTGATTTCCCGCTGGTTAATCTGGCTGCCACAAGCAGCACTGAGCACAGTGAAGACATATAGTGGCAACATAAAAAGAACCGTGATTTGTGGACGTGTGAGCATTGCTGACCAGTGATACAGGCAGCAAGCAATATTAGGAAACGATATGAAAAGTATGTTCGGTTACAAGCCATATCAACCATAAACAGGTATACGCACACGCACAACAGTTTTGCCTGCATGGTCTGCGCCACGCCGCAAGCACAATCGCACACACTCACATGGGAAAAGCCTCCCTTTCTCTACACAAGGCGATACGTACATACAGCAGGCGCGACTTTGAAACAAAAGTGCTGTGGTTGACATTTTAGTTTTAAAATACAGAATTATTTTCAAAAACGGCCCACAGGAAAATTTTCGACCAAACGACAATGAAAACGGCCAAAAAAGCCAAAGGACCAACCCAAAAATCGCGCGGCTAACTAACCTGAAATAGGGCCAAATTCACAAATTTAGCCGCAAAACTACCAATCTGGCAACCCTGTCTTCCAACCTCCGCTTCTGGCGTTCTGAGTGCTCTGTCTCTTGCTAGCTCCCAGTCGATAGTAAAGAAGGATAAAAACGGACTTTGCACTTCGCGTGACGATTGCAGCTGCAGAATGCTGCGTGGAATGCACGCCGTAATAATGTCTTCCGACAGTTATATCAGCTCTTGCTCGGTAAATTGTCGTTCCAGTAACAGTCAGTTTCACGAACTGTCGTTGGATAAACAGTCGGTTCCATTAACTGTCGTTCAATAAATTGTCGTTCGATAAACTGTCGATCGATAACTGTCGTAGTACCAACTACACTTTGCTTTAAAAGGATATTCTTTTTCCGTCTTTTCTAGACAACAAAGCTGTTTATCGATGGGAAATTTATCGAGTCCAATACAGACAGATGGATTGATCTTCACAACCCAGTAAGGTTCTTTTCAAATAATACATTTTTATTTAAGTAGAGAGAAAAAGGTTATCTACAAATTATAACAGAGGTGTCCAAACTTTCTGCAAAGCGGGCTGAATTTAATCATATGAAAGATCCCATGGGCTAGCTGTCCCTGCTGATATTGGTGCAGGTTGGCATAGTCTGGGCATTTTGCTTAGAGTTTGAAGGAGAAACACTCCTTTGCTATGCGTCACATAGCCTGGAAAAACAGTTTTATTAACAACAAATGCATTGATTTTGAATTTAAGTTAGTGAAATGTAGTTTGGTGCATATCGGTTTAAGAGGGATAACTTACATGAGTGATGAGTCCATCTTTGTTACTGCGTTACAACCAATCCATAGGTAGATTCTGAAAGCTTCTTTTCGCCAAATACAGTGACTCTTCATGTGATAGTGAGCGTAAACCGTATATTTTAAACTGAATGGTATGACCACATGTTCACTGTCTGAAGATCTATTTGAGTAGTGCTGGACTAGCTTGTTTTTTCACACTGTCATTTGTCATTAAGCAGATGTTGGAGTTGTGTTTTGGTATTGCTGAGGTCTGTGTGTTGAAGATGTACGGTACTGGTGTCTATGTCTGTTAATACCTGCAGCAGTTGTTGGTGTTTTTAGGGCACTTTTATGTGACTGACAGCATTGTTGCTTGCAACAGTACCTCACCTACTTTTGTAGCGTAGAACCTCTTACACACATGGTTTTCTCTTGCTGGGATGTTGATCAATACAACTCCTAAAACTCACTAGTGACATTCTCATTATTTTACATACGACTGCTACTGTTAAAACCATCATCAACTTCTTATTTTTAGGCTACCAATGAAGTTATTACTCGCGTTCCGGAAGCAACACAAGAGGAGATGAATGCTGCTGCAGTGTCAGCAAAGCGAGCCTTCAAATCATGGTCTGCCACAACTACTTTGCACAGGCAGCAGATCATGTTTAAATACCAGCAGCTGATAAAGGATAACATGGTAATGTGGTGGACTTTGTTATGATTCGTCTAGTACAGGGGTGACGAACCTATTTGCTATCGCGGGCCACTTTGTCAGTTACCGCTGAGTAAGCGGGCCGCAAAACTTTTTAGTCATACTATGAAACCGGTTAAACACGAAAAAAATTGTTCATCAACAGAAACAAAACAAATCTGAATGCTTCGCGGGCCGCACGAAATTCTTTTGCGGGCCGCATGTTCGTCACCTCTGGTCTAGTACTTGTGCTCCTTTGAATTTTTTAGCAAAGCTCGTGAAACGTGTTGCTTATCTCTTACGACAGTGATTCCCAAACTTTTTTGAGGGTGACCCAAATCTGAGTTTGGTGAACAGCTTGCGACCCAAGCCTCAAACAGCGTATGAAAAAAATAATGATTCTATGGATGATTTTTGGCAGCATGTTGCTATGTTCGTTTTCAATGTTAGCAATCTTACTCTTTTCTCAATTACCTGCAGACAGACGAGCAGGGATAACGTTGAAAATATACAACTCAGATTTGGTGGTGTCACAATGACAGCTTGTGGTCAATGTGTGCTGGGAGTCAATATATCAGTCCGAGTCGGAGTAACAAACTGAGGGGTCTCGTTACGAAAGATGCGATTAAATCTGCAACACCCAGTGGGTACTAAATTAGCTCTCGCCATCCGCTTATGATAGTACACTTGCGTTTATAGCTCGGTATAAAGTCATCAGAGGATATTTGATGCTCACACATAATATTTTGATGCAGCAGTATCTTTCTAATGTCTTCTCGTACTGCTGCATTCTCTTGTGCTGACCTTCCACGATGAGTTAACCTGGTTTGTATACTTGAATAATGTGTGTTTAATGCTAGATGTGTTTGTTTTATCGCGATAACCGATGGCAATTTCAGCCAATCGCTTTGAGAAAGCTGACTGTGTCTTGTCTTATTTCTGCGCGGCCACCTCATACCTTGTTATACAGGTTTTGTTGGAAAATCTAGCAATGAAAGTTTTGCGTAACGTTACAACATTAACTTAGTTGACATTAGGCAATTTAGAGGTTTTGCACTTAAATTCCTGCATGCTTCTTAAACCCTAAAAGAAATTACGCGTTAGAGGTATGTTCATAGTTTCCAGATCGTGTTATTTCTAAGATCTGTGCTTATTGTCTTAGAAATTACTGTCATTATGCTTATTTTTAAAAGTACTTACTTTTCGTTGTGTGTTTGTTGTTAGTTTTGATGTCATAGTATATAACGTCTCATTGCGTTTGCATTCCCAAACATTTTCATTTGCAATACTAAACTAACAATTTGAAATTGAGACAAAACAAGCGCTCCCTCAAACTGAGGGCTTTGATTTCTGTTTTGAACTCTTTTTTATTATGACCAGTTTAATTATGTCAACATTCAGTGCCTAGTTTTGGGCTGTTTTTTCCCTTAAATCTTGCTTTTTCCCGAAATGTGCTTATTTTTCGCTCCATAGAAATGGGAACCCTGGGTATTACGTATTAATGCTGTAATAAGACTAGCAATGGCGTTTGGATGGAACAGTTGATCCTTTGCATTAACTTTGTTTCACTTTTCTTCCGTAGTTGAGATTAGTTTTGATGTGAAGCTATTTAATTCCTAGGTTTATGTGCTTTTTGTATTCATTTTTTCTTTCAGTAGCTGTTTTTGAAGGCTTTGAGGCAACCTTTGCTCCCTCTCGTACTTCCATAAACACCAACAATTGTACTTCCAGAACGTGACAACGCTGCGTTAAATTTGTGTTGTAGATACATGCTGAACAATTACGAACCGACAGACAGTTTGATTTGTTCTTAATTGCCAATGCTGAGGCGATTGTAACTGAGTATATTTAAAGTATTCGTTTTTCAGGGTGAATTGGCTGCTTTGATTACGAAAGAACAAGGGAAGACCTTACCTGACGCCGAGGGCGATGTTCTACGAGGCTTGCGTAAGTTGGAAAGTTCATTTAAACATCCAGTTTATCTGATATTGTCCATTCCGACTTACCCTTGTAGTCTCAGATCCCAGATGCCCACCATTCACGAAACTGTTGAAGTTTTGATAGGTTTCCATGTTTATGAGCGTCATATTGTGTTCCTGTTTATTTAAACCGAAAATGTGCTTTGTGTTCACCCTCAGGTTCCATACGTTCAACATTCCATAAACTTGAAATTCAAAATTATTTATTGGGCTATACGCCCACTCTCTTTCAACCTCTTGGGCTTCAGGCCCACAGCTGTGTTCGGTGTTTGGCTTGCGTAACTGCAAGATTTAGTGTTATACGTCTAAAGCACATTTATACACTGATGATAGTTTACTTTGGTATGAGCAGATAGTGTCTGTGCCAAAGCTAGGCCTTTCATACATGATACAACTCGTGATTTACATACAATTTCTTTATTTGTGGGGGTCAAGTGTGAGCAGTCGGCATTACGCTTGTCAGTGGCAGTTACACATTCTTGGTAGAAATATCACAAGTTTTAATTGTTGAATGGTTGCTTGATGCTGGGTTTCTGTATGTGACAGCTATGTTCGAAAGTAGTTTTTAATGCTGTTAATCAAATGAAAAAGCATTGCTTCGCCACAGGGTTTTCTTTAAGAAGTTGCGTTTGAATTGACTTGTTTGATAGGTTTTATTCTCGTCATAACTGCGCTCACCTGGTCGTGTTCAAGCGATGTGAAACAAGGCTTTGATTTGAAAGTCGTTTGTCAGCAAAAGTCGCCTACTTTTATAAATACAACCCTGCTTCTAATTTGATGGATTGTGTCGCTCGCGTGATTATTTTTCATTTTTACCTCTGCTTATATGTCAAACTTTTTTTGCGATTACCCTTTGAATTGTGCAACAGAGGTCGTGGAGCACTGTTGCAGCATCACTTCGTTGAACTTGGGAGAAACGTTGCCGTCGGTGGCGAAGGACATGGACACCTTGACTTACCGCTATCCACTTGGTGTTTGTGCTGGAATAACACCTTTTAATTTTCCTGCCATGATACCTTTATGGGTATGTGCTGCCTATTCCCGTTTGCGGTTCATTGCGCGTCATGTATCAAGGCGCAGAGATGAACGTTTTGAAGCCTTTTCGCCTTCACGTTGTCGTAAAGTTGTTTTTTAACCTCTAGGACGAGGAAAGCGTTGCGTTTTACACTTGGTCGACACAGTTGCTGCGCCTTATTACGAAGGGTGTGGTGTTACACTAAAATTTCCATAGTTATTCGACACAATGCGATTTAAATATAGCACTTAATGATCCCAGTGTGACTCCGTTGCAATTATCATATGGCTCTGAATTTTATTTAGTGGCTTGGACATTGACCCTGCAGCCTCACTAATCATAAAAGCTTGTTTTATTTCTTTATCGTTTGTCACGTACAGAAAAAATGCCATGGCGAAATTGTTAAAATAAAGTTGCATAGAAAGTGCATGAGCATGATGTAAATTAGTATTTATTGCTTAGAACCATGTCACGGTAGGTGTCTTTGTGTCATTGCAGGACACCTGTAACCTGAGGTGAAGTGCAGTTAGGCTAAAACTGTGAGTTGAAAGTGAAATCGCAAATGCTCCAACTGTTCGCAAGAAAATCCATGCTTTGTATCCTACTGGGTCGCTTTAATACGACCCACTATGCGCTAATTTAACGTTTTCGTACATCACCCCATTCTAATTTTATCAAATATGTGGGAAAAAGGGCTATTTTCTGAACAAATTCATGTCTCGTGCAGATGTTTCCGATGGCCATGGTATGCGGCAACACTTACGTTCTGAAACCCTCGGAACGCGACCCAGGTGCTACAATGTTGCTGGCCCAGCTTGCGCAAGACGCCGGCATTCCTGATGGCAGTCTGAACATCATACACGGAGCGCACGATGGTATGTCCTCGTTACCGACGTTTGTTTTTAAACGCAGAGCGTTTTATCCTTGTTTTCGAAGCTCCATTGCAAAGTTATCGTTAACCCAATAGCTATAATATGCTTGCGCAATGTTCAGGATCACAGTTTGTGACTTGAATGTTTTTAATGCAACCACACCCTTGGGAACAGCTGATCACATGATGAGCTGGTGGCAGCGCCAAGTCATACTTTCGAGTCTATGACGCTGTGACGTGTTCAGATTTTTGTTCGGCGCTGCCGGGCAACCTGAACTCGGTGGTAGAACTTCCAGAAAGAGGGTTTTGCAATGCGCTAGTCGATGATGAAGACATCTGCTGAATATAACAAAAATGTGCGCTTGCTGGATTGCAGTGCGGCATTTTTTACAAAGTACCAATGCAAATCTACCTCGGTGCGTCATTACTTTCCTGACTCAAGAGAACAGTTTTACGACTATAGCATAAAAACTTTGTGTTGCATAGCCATGATTTTTGTTCTGAAACTTGCTGACCTGATTTGCAGCTGTCAACTTCGTCTGCGACCACCCTGACATCAAAGCTGTTTCGTTTGTTGGATCAAACCAGGCGGGCGAGTACATCTACGAAAGGGCATCAAAGACGGGCAAGCGTGTGCAGTCGAACATGGGCGCGAAGAATCACGGCGTCATCATGCCGGATGCTCCCAAGGTGACTGAAGTGTATGGCGAAGCGTTTGCTGCAAGCAATACGTTCATTGCTGTTCGAAGGGGGTGGGGTTCATTTGACTGGAACGGCGTGTGTTTACCACAAACAAGCCTCGCTGACAAAACTGTAACGGCCTTTTCGTGCCAACTCTAGTTTCAGAAACTGGCCTTTTTTGAAAATGTAACGAGAAAAAGTTTGCATTTCTCACACTAAATTATTTGTTTATTTTCTTAAATTGAAGTTGCGAAGTTTGAGAAAAGGTTGTTTGAACGATTGGCGATGTCTTGCAAGCATGTCTAGCAGCAAATATGTACCAATCATATGTTATAAGGTTCAATAGATATTTACTCTTTACCTCTTTAATTTTAACTAAACTTCCACTATTGTCTCAATCCGCAACCCGGTCGGTAATTTTACAGCTTTTAGGAGTTTTTTGTCATTGATCGATACAATTAAATATCGTATACACGACAAAGACACTCTTGATGTCTCGTAGTATTGAACGGATCAGAGATTTCTGCAGTACTCATCCAGTCCAATACTTTTTTTTAATCCAGTCCGATCGTAATCCGGCAGTACTGTCCAAATGTTTATCCGAAAAAAAAACTCTGAACAGAGTTTTTTTTTTCGGATAAACATTTGGACAGTACTGCCGGATTTAAACATTTGACTGCAGTGATCAACACAGTTTGGATATCCATATCTGATCCGGTAGTTTTTTTTCGAAATCCACTGCGATCCGGATACCGGATCATGTTCGACACTGATGTCTTGTACCGCCTTGGTTGTGGACGACTGGTAGTGAATCTTGCGATTGTGTCGTCACAGGAACACACGCTAAACTCGTTGGTGGGCGCTGCGTTTGGTGCTGCCGGACAAAGATGCATGGCGCTATCCACAGTTGTGTTTGTTGGAGAGGCGAAAGAATGGATAAAAGATATGAAGGAAAGAGCGGAAAAGCTGGTGGTCAATGAAGGTTGTGCCGTGTGCTTAAGATTTGTCTCCGCGGCTTGTGCATGATTTGGAAGGTTTATCGCTGTCGATGGGCGTGAAGTGATGGCTCTTCAGCAGTTCTTCTTCAGCGATTTTTTAATACACTATAGCGCTGACAAAGGCATGCGTTTTTTATTTTTTTGGCAGCCCACTGTGATTTCAAACACCTTGAGACTCGTAAGTTTGGCGCAATGGATATCGTGCTTATCAAAATTTAAGAGTTTTCTCATAACCGTTATACAACCCGACCGTTCAGGCCGATATAAGATTCCGAATTTCATGTTTTTGCTTTTTGCTGCAAATTCTCGAACGTGGCGCCTTGGGCATTTATATAATGTCATTCTGTTATTTGTCCAAATCAACTGCTTTGGATCTAACCAAACTGCACCTTACGCAAATGATCCAGATTCGCAAGTTTTGAAGGCTTATTTACCCATCCATTGTTGCTGCCCGTAAATGCTCGAAATATATCCCATCACCCAACCCACCTGAAGAAATCCGATTGCGTTGATTCAACTGTTTGCAAGCAGCGGCTTAATCCATCGTTGATGAGACGTAGTTTTGAGCTGGAAGCAAGTAACGACATCTTTGTATTGCCGAACTGTAAAGACGTGACTTGACCCTGCAAAGAGATGACCTGCAGTTTGCACATTTGTGCCAAATCGCCGTTTGTTTCCACGTCAAGTACGTTTCTACGAAATGTGTTCGTGATTGAACGAGATCGTACGCAGTGCTGGCAAATGAGTTACGAGATCGTACGCAGTGCCAGCAGCATAATGACTTTGTTCTGCGCAGGAACTGCACCTGGAGCTGACATCGGGCCGGTTATATCGCCAGCCGCCAAGGACAGAATAAACAGCCTTATCCAAAGCGGTATCGACGAAGGCGCCCAAGTTCTGCTGGACGGGAGAAATATCAAGGTCAAGGGTTACGAAAGTGGTAACTTCGTCGGGCCAACCATTCTGACGAACGTCACAGTAAGCCCTATCAGCAGAAATACGTTTGTTTGTCTTTTATCCAAGTTTAATGTTTAACAAATGCAAGACTGTAGCAAGTGTTCCCGCTTGTTCGATTGTGGCCAACCCTCTCTTTATCGAGGTAATGCGTATCCGATGAGTTGCGACTCAACTGTTAATTAAAGTCAAGCAACGTGGACGGTACCGTGAGGAAGACCGAACCGATCTGCACCTGTTGCAGGTTTGCGCAAAAGTCAAAACTGCCAACTTGGGCATTTCTGCAGTATGTAAAGAACTTGCGTTTGATTGAAAAACTGTTGAAGATTGTAAACGAGCTTTGAGGCATGACAGATATATAACTGTGCGATGGGCTAGTACCTTTTTCAAACTGTTTTGTGACTAAGACTGAGTGCGAAATGCTTCTTGGTGTAGTCAGGGCCTCGGAAGGGAAGGCAGGGGTGCCTTGCCCTCCTGGATTTTGAAATTTGACATTTTCCTATTAAATTTTTAGCAAAAAAGGGTGTTTCCTTAGTTTCGAGTGGGTAAAATGAAATTTCACCAGTTTTGGCTCCCCTGGAAAAATTCTTTTTGGCTACTCTTGGAAAAATTAACTATTGTCTCCCCCTGGAAGAAATCCTTCCGACGCCCATGGGTGTAGTCAAGTATTCCTGGCATGCAGGACACTGCATCAGGGCATCCTCCTAGCTTAGGATCCAATGACTTAATTTGACCAAAACTCTTTTGTCTTTTATGTAGGTCGAAAATATAATCTGTAAAAGGCATTGTCGAAACAGAAGCTGACTAAATGTGTCGTTACTTTCAGCCCAACATGACCTGTTATAAGGAGGAAATTTTCGGTCCGGTTTTAGTTGTGCTCGAAGCCGAAACACTGGACGACGCCATCAGCATCACAAACTCGAATCCGTACGGCAACGGAACTGCTATTTTCACTCGGAGCGGTGCGACTGCTCGCAAGTTTATCAACGAAATCGGTAAGTTGACTAGACGTTGGCTTCGGTACACATGGGAAAGTGTGAGCGAGAAATATCTTCGTCTGTTGATTGACAGACGTAGGACAAATCGGTGTGAACGTTCCCATTCCTGTTCCGCTCCCGATGTTCTCTTTCACCGGAACCAGGGCCTCTTTCCGCGGCGACATGCACTTCTACGGAAAACAGGTGAGCGCTACGTCTGCTTCGGACGTGAATAAATTGACTTTCAGCAATGAGCGACAGGCGGTCGAAAAGTGACCATTAGTTCTCATTTATAAACATGCTTTGCTGATCAAGCTAAAAGTCTCGAGATGCCAGCGATATTTTGTTTTTTCACTTTATGTTTTGCGAAAACTTAGCTTGTGTTCAAGTCGCGGAAATTTGTCACCGCACGTTATAGCGTCAGTGACCTCATCACTGAAAGTGCCTTCGCCCTTATCAAGTTATGTGTCTGGCTGGGCCCCTGGACGAATAAATATGCTAATTGTTGGCGAAACAGGTGCACCAAACCTCACTCTGCCATTCGCATATTTAAGATGGACGATAGTGGGGCAAATTTCCTCGCATTGTCTCAAGCAGAGATGATGCGAAGCACGTGCCGGGATAAAAATCTTACGAAAGAGTGGTGGTTCCGTGTTTTTTTCGTAAGTACGCCGGCTAAGAAAACTTACTTACTCAACCGGCCCAAGTTGCAAGCTTGGCACGCACTATTACCTCCTTTCGAGGAGTCAAAAAGATAGCGATCACTCGCCATGTTTGAGTTTGGATAAACAGATTGTGTTTATCTGCAGAAAGTAAAAATGTAATGAACCGACAAAGATATGTGAATTCAATGAATCTGTCATTTCTGACCTGCTGTGAAAAAGACCATTTATTCTTTCTTTCTGGTTCTGCCGAGAATGAATTATATTAAATCGTCTGCAAATGAAACTTTTTAGTGATGTGCCTAATGATGACCAAACTAATCCAGTTTCAATATACTCGCTTGTGCACTCCTTTCAGAGTGTCACGAGTGATCTGCGGCGCATCTCTGCTTGCTTGCGCCATGGGCCACGTGGCTACTTTCTAAGTGGATGCTACATTAGTGGCGAGTGAATGTGTGAACTGCTCCCTTGCACCCACCAATTAACGCCAAGCACGAAGCTGGACAGAAAGCAAGTTCTGGCATGCAGGACACTGTACTTAAGATAGAAAAACAGTACTTAACAACTTAAGAACTGAAGTACCCGTTTTTCAATCTTAACAGAACTTAAAGAACTGAATAACGGTACTTAACAACTAAAGTACCGTTTTTAAATCTTCGGTATGTCTCGACCGGGAATCGAACCCACCCTACCAACTTGCGTGGCGCGTGCTGAACCAACTGTTCCACTTTGCTGATGTAAGTGACCAAGCTAAATCTAATATATATATTTACTGCTTCAGGGTATTCAATTCTACACCCAGCTCAAAACTGTCACTCAGCTTTGGAGGGAGGAAGATGCCCAGCACAGCAAGGCAGCGGTTGCAATGCCTGTCATGCGTTAAAAGCCTTTTCGTGGTGTTGACAACTGTATTTAGCGCTGAAGACAAATCAGATGTGTTCCAGTTTTTGTACATTGCTTTTAAGTTGAAGATCGCTTGTGCCAAGTGCATCATTATATAAGGCAGTGTTGAACATGTCACCGTCGCCCAAAAAGGTAAATGCGACGAATTCTATATTTGGCTGATTTTGCTGAACATAAACAGTCGCCGCATGTGCACAGCTAATGTGCCCACTCGCCACTTTTATCTATTTCTATCGCAAAAACACAATCAATTTTCAAACGTGCTGCGTTCATTTTATCTTCGTCTTCTCTAGCTCCGTTCTGCTGTTTCGAATAAACAGTAGACGTAATGGTGGCTTGGCTACTACGTTGTTTGTCTTATACGGAAAGGAGGTGTATGGATAGGCTGAATTTTTACGGAAATCATTGGCGTAACGACGCTAGGTGTTGCCCGGGGTCGATCATAAAATGCCGCCCTTTCCGCTCCTTAAATTTGTTTACAAGAATTTAAAATGATAAAAGATCATGTTTTTCATTCTCGATTATGGGTCTTGCTTTGTATTCTTGTTTCGCCACCTTCCTCATCATTTGCTCCTCCCATTTTTTCTGCCTACTGTACATATGCATCATTGGACTCGGCATATTTGGGTAAATTTTCTTTCCTGTTGGCTTTCAGTTTGGGTAAGCTTTACAACTTAGCATTGCCGTCAGTGATGGAGTCTCGAGACCCATTTTTGCGAGTGTTGGTCTCGAAGGCTACGCAGGTCTCGGTCACAAGCCTATTGTCTTGAGACTTCGAATATTGCAAGGACATGGCTGAATAAAACTTGTGTAATTCAACGAGTTTTTTCTCTGTTGTATTAGCAGGTAAAAACAATCAAAACAGCTCAGAAAAATGCCAGAAATTCGAAACAAATTCAACTTGGAAGTGGTGACATTTTTTTGAAAATTTTCGGCAAAATCCACAAATTTTGAAGCCTCGGTCTTGGAATTTTTGAAGGTCTCGATCTCGAAGTTTTAACGAGGTTGCGGTCTCGACTACATCACTGATTAGGGTTTGTCTGGATATCAATAATTTTTACAATCCGGTTAAACGGATATATCCGTATATTTGTATTTCAGCTAACTGGATAATGACAGCTTATTGTTAGACAATTCATTTCACGAGATTTGCGTCGTGAATTGATTGTAAAATCATAAGTTTTTTTTGTAAATACACACATGTACTGTACGAGTGTGTATGAAGAAATTCATGCATTTTTAACATTTACTGCTGCAACGCATTTCGTGTAATCAGTGGTGGGTTTAGGGTTGGGGGGCCCGAGGCAAGATTAAAAAGGGGGCCCTCTGATGACGTCGTCATACTCAGCCAACCGTGATAATCACTTTTGATTTGCCTAAGATACGGTCACCCAAGGATATGTTCCTGACAAAATGCAAAAGGGTGTTCATGATACACAACTTTGAAAATACTGAAAGTTGGAAAGACACGGCTGGCAACACATAAAAGTTATGCAATAGCAAGTTTGCATCGCCCCACTTAATTTTCGCGCCCCTTTTTTCTGCATTCACCATCAGTAAACTACAAAGTTTACCCCTTTGAAAGTTTCACACCTTTCCCACTTTGAAAAAATTCTTGGTAGTTGGTATTCTGAATTTATTCGCATTCATGTCTTTGTGGGAATCCATGAAACTATAAAAAACAACAAAGAAGATATAAAACACTAAATTTGTCTTAAATTTCATCCTTTTAACTGCTAAAACATACCATGCACAAGCATCCAACTAGAGACTTGTTTTGGAAAGCTTTGAGGCTGGATGAGTCAAGGCTGCCCTCATCTTGCATTGCCACTAGTTGTTTGAAAAATTTGCAAAAGTAGGAAATAATTCATCACTTACTTTATCGAAAACATTTCTACTGCAGCAAGTAGCCTACACAACTGATTAAATCTGTGATAAGAAAAAGCGGTTCAAGTTGTATTGGCTAAGAGCTTAAACATCACCTACCAAGCTACCAGGTCTACCAAGCTACCATCTACCTTAAACCAACAATTTATTAGTCAAGCTTCAAATAACCTGTGACGTCAAGCATAGGCTAAATCAAACCACCTAAAATATCTGAAATATCTGTACAAAAAAATGAGTAGCCTATTCATAACACTCAAAAATTGCCATTTCTGCTACGTGATAACAAGCGTTAATGTAGCCTTGCTTATTAACAGTGTTTGCAGTGCAACAGCAATAATACAAAATTACCTTGTAAACGAAGAAAAAATGTCCTATTAATCAAGAGATGTAGTGTGGTCCCTGCTACAACAATTGCATGTTGTCTTATTTCTGATGGAAATGTTCATTAAGGTGCAACATCACAAGAAATAAGAAATTTGTCTAACCTTTTCAAGTCAAAGACATAAAAAAGACTACTTTTTGTTCATCTGTGGCATTTTCATAAAATTTACCAATATAGCAAATACTTCAATCTCTAAAAATCATCATTTAGTTTAAAAAATTATCATTTGGTATAAAAAGTTATCATTTGGTATAATTAGGCCTATTTGCTTTTATTTGATAGGATCTTTTCAGAACTTTGTGGAAGAAATTTTAACCCACAATTTTTTTAGGTATAGAAGTTGGTTTGAAGCTTTCCTTTATTTGCTCATTGGAGATGGTGGTGGGGTCGATTTGAAAGGACGGTACTTACACATTACAGTTGTTATTGGGGGCTCCTTTGACAGCGTAATGCTTGCACATTCAATTGCTGTTTGGGTCCCCTTTGAAAACATATTACTTGCACATTACAGTTGCTGTTGGTGGCCACTTTGAACGCAAAGTACAGTACTTGCACATTAAAGCTGCTGCTGGGCTCCCCTTTGAAAGCAAGGTACTTACATATTGCAATTGCTGTTGGTGGCCCCTTTGAAAGCAAGGCACTTACACATTAAAGTTGCTGTTGGGCCCCTTTGAAAACAAGATACTTAAACATTACAATTGTTGTTGATGGCCCCTTTGAAAGCAAGGTACTTAGAAATTAAAGTTGCTGTTGGGGCCCTGTGGAAACAAGGTACTTACACATTAAAATTGCTGTTGGGGGCCCCTTTGCAAGCAGAGTACTTACACATTACAGTTTCTTTAAGGCCCCTTCAATGAAGTTTAAAAGCAGAGTAGGCCTACTTACACATTTCAGTGGCTTTTGGGGGCCCTTTGAAAGCAGATTACCTTCAAATTGCAGTTGCTGTTGGGCGCCCCTTTGAAAGCAAAGTACCTGCACATTGCAGTTTCTGTAGGGGGCCTCTTTGAAAAAGTAGAGTATTTACACATTACGGCTTCTTTTGGGGGCCCCTTCAATGAAGTTGTGAAAGCAGAATGCTTACACATTTCAGTGGCTGATGGGGGCCCCTTTGAAAGCAAATTACCTTCAAATTGTAGTTGCTGTTGGGCCCTTTGAAAGCAAAGTACCTGCACATTACAGTTTCTCTGGGGGGCCCCTTTGAAAGCAGAGTACTTACTTAAGATCTGCTTTGTAGTATATTATATGAGTGAATAATAATTTTTTCATCAAAAGTAAGGAAAATTTATGCGTGTAACACCTCAAGGGGAGGCCCCAAAAAGGGGGGCCCGAGGATGTGCATGTGCAACTACGGTTTTTGTTTTGAGGTATATGTCAGTATGACAGTATGACAGATATTTGGTTGTATGCATAACTTGAAGCAAACTTATGATTCTGTCTTGAAGACAGTGGCGTAGCCAGGGGGAAAGGGAAGATATCTGTCCCCGGGCGCAGCATTTTGAGGGCGTAAATTGAGGTTGGAATGTCACGTAACAATCACGAAATGTCAAATGTCAGCGGATGCAATTACGATTTGCGAAATGTCGAATGCCAGTTGCTGATACCCAATTGAAAAATCTCATGAAGATCACCAAGGTTCGCAAAGAGAGCAATTACAAACCTTAGTGACGTTTTAAGGCGTCGCTTGTGTCTTCAGAAACCAGCTTCCTCACATGCTTTAACTGACGGTTGCGTCACAATGCTTTCAGATAGCCAGGCTTGCGAACTTTCCCACTTCGCTCTCATTCTATAGTTGCGTGACAATGGATGAGAATCCAGCATTCACAGTGCATGAAACTGTGCGTGCTTTAAGAGCAGTGATAAACCATAATAGTATGTTGTTACAACAACAGATCTGATGTTTAGGAAATTATTTGATTTTCGATGGTTTGACAAACTTCATGTTGAAATGGATTTGATGTGGTTCTGAAGGTAATTATGATGATTTTTCTTTGTGGGATGTTTAAATAAATCCTGATTACTTTTGCAAACTTATAATTGCCAATGGGCAACAGCGTCAAGTATATTAGTTATAATTGTGTACTTTTCAGTTACTCTCAGGGACGCGCGAAGAGCCGGGGCATTGCTTCCCCTGTTCTTTCAAAAGGGAGGCAAAGGGGGCGGAGCTAACTTTTCATTGCAGTATCATAGGGAATTTCATGGTTAACAAGATCTAGTTGAAAGCAGTTTATTGCGACTATTCATATTCACGCACCCACAACATTCGGAATGGTTTTCTACACTCTCTGTTATTATTTTTAAGGTCAACATTGTTGCCGAACAGAAACAAACATATTGGTGAAGAATTTTTTCTTTATTGTCATTTTGCATTTCCCTCAATGCTTTTACTGGCCCCTGCCCTACCGCTGCTTCTACCGCTATCTGTGTTTTATGTAATTTCACCTATAAACTAAGCATCTTCACAGACATGATTATCGAAATTCAGATCACAAACTTCCTACAGAGAGTCACTGGGCTTAGATATTTTCAAGGTTAAAATATGTGACACATTTAAATCTTATCAGCTTTTTGACAAAATAATCGATAAATTTTCAGCAGCAAAAGCAAGAAACCTTTGTTCTTGGAATTAGATAATTGCAAGTAAAGCATAAGATTGCAGTGTTTCTTTTATTTTATGCTGCCACGAACGAGCTGGGTGAGAGCGTCTATAAACTGAGTTTGTCCCCAGGCGCGGGAAACTCGAGGTACGCCACTGCTTGAAGTGTCGTTTGTTTTTTGCAATGTGCTTTCATGTCTGTTGCTGTAACATGATACTGTAGATACAAATCCTGTTTGGAATCTACGTGGTCGTATTTAATTTCCTTCAAACCAGCACGAAAAACTTCTTGTAACTTACCTTTACCTTTGTAATGAAATGTCGCTTTTCGGGTACATCGCACGTTCTTTTTCTTACAGGCGTCACAGCGTTTCTTTCACATTGCAGTTAATTTGGGAAAACGCTGTTTTTGTAAGCGTGGTCGCAGTGGTCTTCACTTTGAGCTTCGTGCCTCGGATTGTGCTAACTAAACTCAACAACTGCATAATTCCCTTTTTTCTAATCTGACGACTCTGGTCTTATGAAAAAAATATCGTCTTTGAGAACCGTGAATGACATTGTTATTACTCCACCTTAATAATAGCATTGTCTGTTTTTATTACCATTTGCATTTTTTTCAGATGCTTACAACATTCACAAGCCCAGCAACAAAAATTTTGCACCCGTGAAAAACCAAACTTTTCGCTGAACAAAAAAATGCACATCAACGTTGAATAAAAATGGTCAGTTTGTCAGTCGTGAGCAACATAAACTATGCGATTACAGACATCCACTGTTGCTTTTCAAGTAACATAGTCAGTTGTTGCGCAGCGTGTTTTGTCCAAATCGAAATGTTTTTGATACAATGTGACTGTTCAACGGTCCCGCTGGGTTACCCTCCTACTTGCAACGAAGCTGTTGTGTGCCTAAGCACCTTGAAAAACCGAGCAAGTTGAAAATGCAAATTTTTTTACGGCTTAGCATTAACGCGCATAGAAAGCAAAGCTTCTTTTTGTTCCATTGTTGCACTGCTTGTAAGGAAACCTACTAAATGGTTGCGGTTATTTTTTGCACCGAAACAGCTGGTCATGTTAATTATAGTGTATCAAACCAACACTGGACATCGAGCAGTAAGCCTTTACAATGAATCCAATGCGCAGAACAAATTTACATTCAAATGTTTAAGTTGTGATGCTTTTAACGATGTCCACCAATTTTCAAGTTTTTTGCGCACTTTTCTTTGCAATCTTCGCCGATGAAGTTGTACTTTTGATATTTGTCTTGCAAAGATTTTCCTGAAATCACTCACCAATATATGTTGTTTGCTCCACCCTTTCTTCACTTGAAACATTTCGAAACATCCGCCTTACTTTGTGTTGTAAACTGAATACTGCTAGACATCGGACTTAATTTGAGAGATTCCCTAGTACTCCAAATCAGTAATTTTCCCTCTCACTGAAAAAATTTGTTTCCTGTGTGAAACTATTTTCGTTGAAGAATTTTGCACTTTTACTAAACCAAGCACCGAAAGCGCATTATTTTTGTTTTCTGCTACTCATTCAAAGTTCTGGTGTTCAGCAAAAATCAAATAAGGCTACTTTGCCAAACACCAAAACTTTTTCTGCTGTAAACTTGCGTTGTGCGTACAATCGCTCCATTTATTGCTGCACAATAATATTTTGGTTTTCAATATCAGTGATAACTGCTGAAAAAGTTCGCACAATCTGTGGACGTTGCCAAATCACAATTCCCGCTCACTGGAGGGTTTAGGTTTCCGAGCATGCTACAGCACATCCGCTCAATCTCCTACCGCCCCGTTTTGAAAACCAAACGTTCTGGGAGAACTACAGGAAATCGTTCCTTTTGAGACGACGGATAAATCACTTCGCGTTAAACTTGTTATCGTGAGTTTGCTTGAACATACCTTAAATCAACGAATCTCACATTTTCGTTCCTTTAAACCAGTGGTTCTCAAACTTATTCTGATCGCGTACCATTTGTGGCTCCCGCACTGTCATCACGTACCACCTTGTTCCCGTAAAAGTCAATGTGCCAAATATAGTTCGATCAAAAGTCTGGAAACCAGAATTGACACAAATGCAACGTGAACAAAATGGCTGTGAGAAATTTTAATTGCTATTTTTAGAAAACAGCAAGGGAAGTAGCCAACACAAAGATTCAGGAATTTGTTAACAGAACCAGGAATTTATTGACAAAAAAATTCAGGAATTTATCAAGTAAAAACTACAGCTGTGAATATATTTTTTGTGAAGAAAAACAGAAAGTAGGTCTACTCGTGTACCACCTTGAAGGCCTTCGCGTACCACTAGTGGTACGCGTACCACAGTTTGAGAACCACTGCTCTAAAAGAAGAACTAAATGGCTTTGGACAACATTTTTTACTTTATGCAAATACTGCTTGTAAAGTATGTTGTAAAAAAATTATTTGCATTGCAACGCTAGGCGTTCCTCAAACTATCGCAGCCAAATAAAATGCGTTTTTCTGCAATCAGGTGAGGAAGTATACTAACAAAGCAAGGTGAGCAGCACTCAAAAAATGTTTGTGTTGGAATACTTACGCAGATTGCAATTACAGGAAAAATTACTTGTTGCGCTAAAATAGGTTTGAAAAAAGCCTTGACATTTTCAAGCGAGACCGTGTTGCCGCCCTCAAAAATATAGTATTGTTGTCGATCTGATTAGCTGTACGTAAACTCCTTCGTTATAGTAAGTAACCACATACAGTATTTTATGGACCAAACAAGCACAGTACATTCAGTGGACACAGGGTTCATTTATCAGCAGGGACGATTTAGGGAGCGCGGGGCCCTAGACCATCTTAGTTTTTGGGGCCCCACGCTAGTGTGACCTATTTGGCCGTTTGTCTAAGTAGCGTGGAAGTATACCCCTTTTGTGTGTTAGTGGCCCTTAAAAATATATATTTGTGATGCCGACTTTGCTTTAACAATTGCCTTAGATCTTCAGCAGAAAGCCTTTCCTACATTCTTCTCAAGAACAAGTGGAAATGTAATCTTTTCATATAATTTATATCTCTTTCGTGTAGTTCAGCAGCTCTCTTCCTTAAATTTCATTGTTTGTAGGCTTACTTTTCGGATATCGTGTTTATTCGATTGTAAGCCGTGGCTTATAAAGTTTTTCTTTTTCATTATTTCATGCGGTTTACAATCAAGGGTGGCCTATATTTTTATTTCTGTACCTTATGTAAAGGTATACATAATGCTCAGTCTTTCCTTGGCTACGCTTTGTCGACCAAACTCTTTTTTTGCATTCTTTTCTCTTGAGCTTCACGTGCACATCC
>Ga0210059_1002121_pt1 | contig 30780 bp, 15 predicted proteins | sample Ectturendosymbi2_FD_188042 | JGI IMG/M metagenome (GOLD analysis project Ga0210059, IMG submission 188042) | Ecteinascidia turbinata endosymbiont from Florida, USA - Sample 2 (SPAdes) (version 2) | ecosystem: Host-associated > Tunicates > Ascidians > Unclassified | place: Key West, Florida...
TTATTCGATTGTAACCCCCCGCTTACAATCAAGGACAATCGAGGGCGACTTACATTTTTTTCTTGAGCTTATCGAAAGGTCTAGATCAGGGGCTCAAAAACTCGGGACACATGTGGCCCACGAGGGCATTTTTTGCGGGCCGCACTGCTTTTTGGGAATTTTCAAATAAGCAAAATTTACGTTATTTGGGTTATTTACCTGTATTTAAAAATGCTCGGCTATGGAGTGAACAAGTTCCTTTGAAACGAACGTAGAGGCGGATAGAAATAATTTGCCTTGAACTCATATGTTACCTTGCTCAGGAAATAAGATGTAAAAGCTGTTTCTAATAAAGTTCAGGTACCGCCGTTTTTGCGTCAGCGTCATAATACCGACCTACTAAAAATTCTAACCGGAACGCCGGACCGGCAATAATTCTTTTACCGCAACGGCGTTCCGGCTTACTTTCACCTCTGGTTCCAAACAAGACAAAGTAGGAATTCTCGTGTTTGTGAAGAACATATTAGTCTTTAAACTATAGACGATCTGGAAAGCAACAGCAACTTATCTCTGATTTGATTACTTTTCACAAACATTTCTCTAAAATAAGATATCACATAACTTTTTCAACGTAAATTATAGCAATATTCTTAAAAGCACACTGGGTTTTTGATTTTTTACGGTTTGCGATATTTCCTGTATTTGCAAATGTTTTTGCAACTTCATACGAAATATTTTGCGTTCGCCCAAATTACAGAAACCGCAGACAGAGGCAACAATGCAATGCAACGGGAATGACCTGCAGCTCTTCCGCACAACATGCGTATGGTGAGAACGCTGCAGCACCAATTTACAAGGTCTTGGTAAAAACAAGAGGCTGAGAGGTGAACACCTCTGGTAGATTAGTTTCCATTTCCGCCTGGAAAAAGGTACTTGTTTTCAGCCTGGCCTCGTCTTCGGTGGCAATGGTTTCGTGCCGCCAGTGGCGGATCCAGGGGAGCCGATTGGGGCGATCGCCCCCGCTAAAACTACGAAAGTAACTTCATTCACCATAATTTTGGACAATTCTGAATGCAACATTAGCGATGTAAGGCCATTTTGTCGTCAACTGTTTTGTCACAGCTATGTTGTGAAGTGTATTTCATCACTCCTACAGCAGGGAAACCGTTATGAGTCTTAACTACTAAATATTACTGAAATCGCCCCCTAACCTTACTGACTGGATCCGCCTTGTGCGCTGGTATAAATCCTCAGTAGTTTTGACAGTTTCTCGATGAGTTTAGTGTTTGGTGCTGTTGTTGAGAGTTTTTGCAATGTAGCATTCACTACAGAAGTAGCCGCAGCGCAAACAAGTATGGATGCGTGCCACTGACCACTCGTGACAATTGCACAGGGAGTGCAAAAGCGAGTATCATGAACCTGAAACTGAACATCTTCTGCATAAACTTCAAACGTCTGACGGAACAAAATCAAGCCTTTCAAACAGAGGCAACTAATCAGTTTTAAATGACATAATATTTCGATGATCACCTGCACAGTGCACAGTAGTCACAAATTTGGGGAAAATCTGTGATAGTGTTATAATAATACTTGGTTCAAAACACCGGTGTTTGATGAATCGTCCACAGTGTGAAGCTTCGATAGTTAATGCGTAGCTGTGAAAAACTAAAGCACTGAATCACTAGACACTTATCTTCGAAAAGGAAAAGTCAGTGGTGAGTAGGTGGGTCATTTTATGAGGAAACCCAAAAATGATTCAGGTGGCAGTCTCTCATCTACACGTTCGATAAACAGCGACAAGACCCAGCCCCTGGAACTGCTAACGATTCCAGGCTGTTGTTGGGAATAAAACGGAACCCAACAGATACAATGTATCTGCAACACTGCCATTCAAAGCGTTCCCAATTTTTGATACAGAATGCTACACTGTGGTTAAATCTGCAAACTGAGATTCATCTATGCTCTATAACAGGGGTATGTAACCTGCGGCCCGCGTGAACATTTGACATGGTCCGCATCAGAATTTTCGTTGCCCTGTTTAGAGTACAGAATCACGCCAAAGCGAAGCTCCATGATAACCAGGTCGCTTACATATGGTAGGATGTAACAAGAAGCCTCCCCCTCATATTCAGACAAAGGTGCAATTTCAGGATACAATTAGTTGTTATGTGTGGCCTGCCAGCGACAATCCACAATTTATGCGGCCCGTGACAGTAAATAGGTTCCCCATCCTTGTTCTAGAGCAGTGGTTCTCAAAGTGGTCGATTTCGACCCCCAGGGGTCCATTGGACCATCCAAGGTGTCGGTAAATAGTCACGGGGTCGAATGGGGTTCACTGAATGGCCAGGGCATCAATGAATAACTGCTGGGGTGTACTGGAGCAATAAAACCTCCAATTCAAAGTTTTTGTTAATGGGGCAAGGAATGTAAACGGCGTTTTTCAACAAATCGAACAAAATTAAGAGGGCCTAGTAGTGTAGCATTTCGGTTTGCTTTTTAGAACAGTTCCTCGAGAGCACTGGTTAATTACGTAGGAACATTTCCTAGGCACGCCCAAATTTACCATTAAGAAACTTGGACTCGCTCTTTATCGTTCGACTTTGCCTTCAGTTTAACATTAAACAAATCTGTATTCACTCATGGTTTTATTATGATGATGTTAAGCACTGCGCAAATGCTCTCACATCTGTCAGAAACTTAATTCGAAGCAACAGGGGTTAATGCAAGTAACATGTGTTAAAGCACGTGACAAACGTCACTGCAAGCAACAGGGGTTTAACACGAGTTCAATTCTTTCATGGAGGAAGATAGTAAACCATAGTATCCCAAAAGATCAGGGTTAAAATAAGGCACGAGGTTATAAATCTCTTTTGGTAATCTAGTCCACTGGTACGCCCACTTGGACTTAAGCTAGCTTGGTACGTCCACTGCTGGTTTTCAAGTTAAGCTTGGTACGTCCACTGCTTAACTTGCTGCTACTTCTTTGATAGTCAAATGAAGACTGCTTCTCTGGCTCAGATCGTCCCGATTTTGTTAACTCATCGAGGATTCCCCACCAGGTAGGAAACCCACGGTCGATCTGGTTTTCTTGACTCCCATTTGCTGTTGTTGCGCCCAGTGGCCCAACTATATGGACAAGTACGTACGGTCTGGAATCAGTGCTTTGTAATGGACTGCACGTTGAGCCATCCGGCTGGGAACAAACCGTTCACATGTTCACACAGCGGTTTACGTAACACGTGACTCAATATTCACGCCGTTCGTTGAATGCGTTTTTCTGCTCGCCTTTCTGTGCATGTATTTAACATCTCGCGGAACCTTCATTAAAACCAGTGCAGAACTCGAGACAATAAAGTGTACAGTGACCTCTCAACTCCCCTGCCTGTTTCTTGTCTCTAACAGCCGCGAGCCTGAGTAACGCCTTCATCATCGCATAGGACAGCGTGAATCAGATTCACAGCTCGTGTTTGTGTGTTACAGAGTGAGAGACACGTCAACACTAAAATTCGCGTCTCGAAGCGTCATCTTCGTTTTCGACCAATCACATTCGAGAACGTTTTTCCGGCGGTACCGGAAGCTCCGCCTACCGTTTTTGCCGTAATCCGGAGTGGTTTTCCCATGTCATACATTGGTGCTCGCTTTTATCCGTTTAAATCGGGAATATTATTCACAAATCGGGATTGACTGTTAATGTCAATGGTTTCTATAATATTTTGGATTACTATCTTCCTAATTGTGACTCGCGATTACATGCGGAGTATAAATACACAATGATTTCAATAAATACACATTGCAGTGTCCTTGTAGACGGAAGGTTTTTAGTCGTCGCGTTATTCCAGCTTCATTCTCTTGGACTTGAGTCCATTCGGTGATGCGACTTTTGGTGTTCCCATATTCGCACTAATCATTGCTATTCCATGAAACCGTTGACAAACGTCTAAGTCGCTTTCTTGACTTGCTTTTGAAGTCTTCCTTTGTTTGTATTTCAGAGTCACGAGACGTTTCATGCCGAGGATGCAACGCGAAATCAACAGTAGGGACCCGATGATAATTTTCGCTGATTTTAGGGATCCGATTTTCAATTCTAGGGACCCGAATCGGGTCCCTTAAACACTTATAAAAAACTGATTTTGACACATACTTTCCTTGTATTATTAACTGTTGCGCTAGGCCACGGGATCTAAAGAAAATTGTGTACGTTAATTGGGGGTCAACGTGCAGCAAAGTTTGAGAACCACTGTTTTAGGTGAATTGGCAAATATTGCATCAATAAATGATTTGTTCGGCAAGACTTCTTTCCAAAGTTCCAAATTCTGAATTTATTTCAGAAACCTTTCTACTACGGTGAAAATTACCGTCTCACCATTTGCGATTTCAGAAATAATTCCAGCAATACGCAGGAATAGATGAGTATTTGTGTAGGATTGGTTATTTGGAAATTGCTTCTATTTAGAGGAGTTATGTTTTCAAAAATTATGTGAATGGTTTTGTATGCAAAAGTGATTTGTATTCTATGTTTCTAAAAATATGGTCTTTACTTAGGTTGGAGCTAAAAAAAGAAATCAAAATAGTTCATTCTTAAGTTTTTCATTTGAGACCAAGATCATTTGAGACCACGTTCTTTTGAGACCTGTTCATTTGATGCCACATTCACATGGAACTTTTTTATTTCAGACCACATTCATTTGAGGCTTTTTTATTTGGGCCACGTTCGGTGGAGACCACATTCATTTGAGACCACATTTATTTGAGACCACACTTATTAGAGAACACACTCATTTGAGAACACACTCATTTGAGACCACATTCATTTGAGACCACATTCATTTGAGACCACACTCATTTGAGACCACATTCATTTGAGACCACATTCATTTGAGACCACATTTATTTGAGATCATCTTCATCTTACGCCACGTTAAAGTGCAGCTGGTTTGATTTACTGAGAACAACATTTTGATGATCTACCTTCCACTTCTCTGCGGGTGACCTGACGTTTTGTAAGGTGACCCTTCATTTGACGTTTCGTAATGCTACAACCTTCCGTGTCCAAAATGACTCACGCTAGATTGTAAAAGCATTCACACTTTGAAACATCACAGAGGCCAGAAACCTCTTCATAGAGAGGGTTTGGAAGGGAGCGTTGCACGCCTGAAATGTCATTTTGTTGTTAGACCAAGTCAAAGAATTATATGTTTTGCATTCCTGCCCTTTTTCTTTATCGAGACGCCGCAATATTTTCAGTTTTGAACTGAGAAATTAAATATAAGAAAAGAAAATAATGTCTTTTTGCGTTGCTTGAAACAATTACAGGAGAAGACGAGTCTCACATGAATTGCCCTAAGGAAGCCCACTTGAATAGGTGGGCGAAACGTTGGCCAATAATAAAATAATCACCAGAAGAGCTAATTTATCTGCTTGATTTGAAACCTGGTGGCAAATGCTACGATACAACATGTGTAGCAACAAGAACAGCATACAAGGTTTAGCCTAGGCTAATTTAACTGGCATACTTTTGAGCGAGTGATTCACTGAGACGCACAGTATTCAAGAAACCGCTTAACAGTAGTTTACTGATTATGTAGCATCTTGTTGGCTGATTGGTGCGGTTGCATTTCGGCATTGTTATGATATAAATATTCGACATTGTTACGATATTCGGCATTGTTACTATGAGAAAAGCTGTGGAAACTAATCAACAGATGTTTCCGAAAAATTACTGGAACGATAGGGTTGAAGCCAATGACGTAGCCTGCCCAAAATTGTTTAATTAAAGCGAGCAACAGTATTTGGTTTGGGAAACCGCGTCTCAAAGCACAAAACGACAGGAATGCTAGAAATTTTTTGGGGACATGGCCTTTTGGCTCCCCTGGCTACGCTTATGGTTGCGGTTGAAATTCTTCCTCTTTTCAGGTGATAAACCTATGGTAGTCTTTATTACATCATAATTATACACATGGGGACTATCGGCACTGCGCAACATCCCTAAAAGTGCTTTAATGGGGAACCAAGTTCAAAACTACTCAATCAACCACTTCTGAATTCAATTGCTTACGCCACAAATTGTTAACAAACAGTCTTATTTCGATCAACTATCCCCTTGTATTCATAGTCTCAACATGATGATCCACTGTCAGTTGCAAGGTCCAGTCCCGCCGTCACGGGCGGGCTTTGGTGGGCTTTACCCTCAAAACAAAGCTCCAAGCCCCCGAATTGAAATATGAAACACTATAAATCAGTGGAATATATCAAAATTTGTAATGTCAATCCCCCCTGCACAAACGTAAAGCTCCCCTTTTGAAAGACTTTCTGGCGACGGTTCTGGCAAGGACTCGACTGAGATTTGTTTATGGCTATGAGTTTGCAAATTTCTTCATTGAGCGCTGAGTAAATTCTCACATTATTCAAAGTTTAAATTTTAAATAAATTATGCAGGAAAAACCTTCACGGCTGGCTTTTTCTGCTAAACTAAAAAATCGGCGAAAAAAAACTTCTTGGCATTCTAATTTATTGCTTTCATGCAGACCTACACGTCATATGAATACATTAGTTGATTATTGAATCGATCCAGTTTCGAACTGCAGAAAGTTTTGCATAGCCGCACGGGTAGGCTAGATTGCAAGTACTTTCAACCCATGAGGCTGCTCCAATCAAGATGTTTTCTCCGTTATCCTGAACAGTCAAAGGACCACCAGAGTCACCCTGCAACAATAAAATAACATATTCAACTCTATCGGATTGGACTTAGTTTAACTGTACTGTGGTGAAAAAACGTTGCTTCTGTAGGACTGTTTCAGCTTTTCAAAACTCCGTTAGTATCGTAGCACAATGGATGCCACTTAAAAAACTGACAGCAAAAAAACGTATCAAAGCTTGGTTAAAAACGCAGCTTTGGAATCGTAAGAAGCTGGTTTTCAGTTTAGTGAATTGATTTCAATTTTTCAAAATAGGAACAAGAGTTATACAGTAAAGACATTTAAACCATAGTCATGAACATCCTCGTCATAGATCTCATTCTAATTGGCTATGATAAAAAAATTGCCAAAAGAAATATTTATGCAGTTTGAAAACGTAGATGACAATTAAAACAAAATGACATCAACAAAACTTGTAAGTTTTAAACCTTCATTTAGATGCCAACTTTTATTTGTGAATGTTTGTGTTGGTTCAAGCATATTTGGTACATTTAGATCATTTTGAAGTGGTAGATGTATTTGCCAGGGTATTCCCAATGTGCCACTGCTCCTTTTTCTCCATCGGAAGCTCCACCAGAAGAAAGAATTGCTTTCTAAATAACGTTCTACAAAAGAAGCCGCCCATACCGCAGTCAACAATAATAATCAATTAATTATTCAACGCAAATAATTTTTGTTGTGCGTGACGAGGTCAGCAGTTTGTAAAACTGTAAAACAGACTTACCTAGGTAGAGCAAGCTGTCGTTTTGATTTGTGTCAACAAAGTCGAGGGCATTTTGGCCTCGCCTTGTTGTGGAGGCAGCAGAACCATCATAGATTGGTGAAATTCGTGACGCATGTCGTGCCGCATCGAGTGTTTCTACTGCTGCTGCCCCCACGACCCTTCTCAGAGGAAAAATGGGTATGAAAATGAATGAATGAATTAATGAATTAATGAATGTCAAGGATTAACCTCGTAGTGCATATTTTATCTCTTTCGCTAAATGTAGGGCAAATGTGGAATCAACGAGGACAATTTTGACATTTTCGCTGGTTGGAGAAAACTGGCTTATACATTCAAAGTCAGGTGATGGTGTTTGTGTAGTTGGGGATATTCTGCATACTTTAGCATTTTATCCCATTCACATGTCACTGCAATCGTTGTGTGCAACGAAAACACATGTGAAAAACCCAACCAAAATCTCGGTTCCACGATGTGAAAATGAAAAAAAAGTAATCACAGGAAGGTGCTGTCTTCCACAGATGAACATGGTTAAATTTATATCAGGCGGATTTTCAACTTTGTGATGGATTGGGATTGGATTTAGATTTTATAAAATCTACTTCTGGATTTGGATTTGATAATCTTGTTTTGAATTTCTCGGCAACTGTCAGTTCTGTTTCGAAACTGTAAATTACTGCATTTATTCTGTAAATTTTCTTGAGTGGAGTTTCTCACATCCGACGAAATTGTACATCTTGTTTGTAATTGGAATATTAGCATATTTAGTATCCAGTGATGCAAGGTACAAGCCTCGAAGCCTGCTCTGTTATGTAAAATGTCATCAAAATTAAAGGAATTCGTGTGATTTTCACTGATTCCGTCCCTTTTCTTATTCCATAATCGTTTAGCACAGTGTTTTATATATGTGTAGCCTAATGCTAATAATTCGCTTGTGCTGTATACTGTAACTGATAAACTGTTTGTCTGATTTGATACCTTACACTTCATAACTGAGCTTCTCATTGCATTTGATGCTAATAGTGCTTACCTTGTAGTCTTTAAAGTGTCATCATCTATTATAGTCTTCTGAGACAAGGATAGAGCAAAAGTTACATTGAGTTTGTTTTCAAGGTAGTTACTGGAAGTCCCTATTTTGCTTCATGAGGCAAACACTGTGCTGGGGTTATTTTGCCTTTAACAGTCTTTAACAGAAAACAACTGATCGAATTTTTGGATTTAAACAGGATTTGGGTTTGAAATTGTTCAATTTATCGGTTTTGGATTTGAATTGGATTTTGAAATGCGATTGTTGGATTGAGCTTGGATTTGAAAAACCTGAATCCGTTCATCTCTGCTGTCTTCCCCGGTTTAATTTTGTTAAAGTGTCCCATTCGCAGTGATGTGCTTAAGGGGTGGCGAGCGAAGCACTTGCATCGGACCCCAGTTTAGGGGACCACTTCGAGTTGTTTCCCCCATAAATTTTCATCATTTTTGGTGAAAAACCTATTACCCACTCAAATAATGTATTCCAAAGCAGGTCATAAACTAGTATTCTGCTTTCAAAGGGGCTCCCAACAGCTACTGCAATGTGTAGGTACTCTGCCTTGAAAGGGGCCCCCAACAGCCATTGCAATGCGTAAGTACTCTGCTTTTGAAGGGAGCCCCAATGCAACTGTTAAAGGGGCTTCAACAGCAATTGTAATGTGTAAGTACTCTGCTTTCAAAGGGGCCCCAACAGCAACTGTAATGTGTAAGTACTCTGCTTTCAAAGGGGCCCCAACAGCAACCGTAATGTGCAGGTAATCTGCATTCAAAGGGGTCCCCACTAGCATCTCTAATGTGTAAATAAGGAAAAACTTCAAATAAATCTCAATACCGTAAATAAACTATGGGATAAAATTTGTTCCAAAATGTTTTGAAAAGACCCGAAGTAAGAGCAAAAATTTATACCAAATGGGAATGTTTTTCACTGTCAGAGAATAAAGCTTCTCGTAGTATAGTGTTGACGGCCGTGAAACAATGGGCCCCTGCTTTAAAAGGACATGTAGTAGATATGAAATTCCAAGAGTTTTGTTGTGTTCAAAGATAGACCTTTTTTTACTCCGTTAATCTGTATCAAACTCAATTTGCCTTTTTGATTAAGTCTATTATAAATTGCAGTCTAATATTCTTTGTTTTGTACTGCATGCTCTTAGAAGTAGTTGTTTAAAGTCAGTAGATAGAAAGCAGTTTCGACTGACATGTTTTACAGCGTCCGTTTACAATTTTGTAGTTCCTTTTGTTTTACGTACTGTCAATAAAAGACACAGGTCAACTATGTCTTTTGAAGAATCTGATGTGCTATGCTGCAATCGGGGAGCCCGAGGGGCACTTACGCAAAGTTTCACACTGTGACAGCAAGCAAAGATAAAGATCGCCAAATGAGATCACTCCATTAATGCTTGTTCGTGTCACTTATATATGGGTCTCATTCTTCGCGCACATCCCGTTTGTGGTGAATCGCGCATTCGACGCCGCGCCGACTGAGAATTTTCAACAGCTGCATATACCGGAGTTGTAATAACAGAAAGTAGACGCTGAAGCTTTGATGACATCGAGAATCTAGTAAAATCAATCTCAAATATTCTATATCCTATAATTAAAAAATTAATTTTGATATATTGAACGAAAATCAACGTAATTTGTAGCCCGATAGCCAAAAAAGTTCAGATTTGTACTATTACGCTAATAATTATGTCAGTAGTCCCAACCATTTTAGGCTTGCCACACCCTATAAGAGAGAAATATAATTTGCGGTACCTTGTGGTGAATCCATAGCAATTTGGTTTGAGGTTTGGCGACATTTTAAAAATATCTTTTCAATGATATATTGAAAAACGTATTAGCTCGCGACACACCTGGGTGTTCTAAATGGCGCCCTAGTGTGCCGAGGCACCCCGGTTGGGAAACACTGAATTATGTCATACTGTACGTGCCATGCTTGACGTCAGAAGATAAACCAGAAAAGTAATCAACTACAAAAAATCCCGAACCGTGCCTGATCAGGAAATAAAATTGGTGTCACGAAAACAATATCTTCGTTGCTTGCTCCTAAGAAACATTCATTTTTTGCTTTCGGGTTTTGTACAAATCTTTGTCAATGAACACATTTACATGAATTACCTTTGTAAGAAGAAAACCCTCAACAAACAATTCAGCCCAAAAAATAATTTATGTAGAGTTGACTTTCTCCTCCCATGCAGCGAGTCACGTGTTGCTGACGAATATGAACTCGATCTGGATGTTGCAAAAACTTCAACACAAATCAAAAATAAATAACAAAGAAAATTTACTCGTCGAATTTCACCAAACGAATTGTTGAAATTGACCAGAAATTTGTCAACCTGGCTTGAACCTAGATTGATGTGGAATTTTAAACCACTGACGCTTTAATCAGTCAATGTAAAAAATTGCGACCTGCTATTTTTTACCTGGGCTTGCTTAACTTGTGACAATAAACCTTATGGATTATTGTTTATGGCTTGATTCTCAGATTGTTTGCAGTGAACTTGCATGCTACAGTAGTTAATGTAACTTGCTGAAAAATAACTAAAACAAAAAGTGGTGGTCACATAAAATCAGAATATTTGCATTAGGAATGGACTACTCACAGTGCATATGCCGACTTGTCCATCGCCTCCGACACACTGTATGCGGTTAGTGATATCAAACATAGATCCCCAAACTCTCTGGCATGAGAAAGCAGATACCAGAGGGATGTCAGTTTTTTTCAAAATGTCGACTGAACTGAAAAAGGAAAAAACAATTTATCTCCTTCGATAGCAGGTAACTGAGCATCCGGATGCATCACCAATCTTCTCTATCAGTGAGACAAACGTAAACAAAAGCCCTCATCAACGAAAGGCTTGGCTGTGGTGAGTCAAACAAAACAATTTCTGTGTGGTTCATAATCCCTTAGACAGCGCAACATCAGTTTGACAGTTTTATTGATTTCAGTCGCAAGGCCCACAAGACATGTCTTAATGCCCATATAAAACAAAGTAAGACACTTGCGAATTTTCATCATACTCGAGGCAATTATGCACGCCCCAACACACACGAGACGAAGCTATCGGCGACGTAAATAGAAACAAGCATTTTAGTGATGTAGAGCCGTATTTATTTATAAAACAAAAACAAAACAAGTGAAATCTTGCAGCCATAGAATGGCTGACAATTTCCTGCTCCAAATGGTATGCCTGACCATACTGCGACTTTATGTTCATCTTTCTATTTACATGAAACGTCAGAGGAAGAAGTGGTACGTTTAATAGGGAATCTCTCAGAAGGTAAAGCTATAAATGAAAATGATATACCAACCAAGATTATCAAGTTAACCAAGTTTGTTGTAGCGCCAGTTCTTACACGTATTTTAATAAGTGCATTAATGAAGGTTTTCATCCTGATTTTACAAATCTGGAGAACAAAATATTTGCTCAAATTATCGACCAATATCTATTTTGCTACAGTTCAATAAAATTTTTGAAAGAATTCTAGATGACAGAGTGTACTTTTATCTACAGGAATATAAGTTATTATCCAAATGTCAATTTGGTTTCAGGCGTAAATCTGCAACTTCATATACAGTTGAGAGTATTTACTCTAATCTTTTGAGTAATGCTGATGATGGATTATATTCTTGCTCCATATTTCTTGATTTGTCAAAAGCATTTGACACAGTAAATCATGACATACTATTTGATAAATTTTATCATAACTTTGGCATCATAGGAATACCCTTACAGTTTTTTCGTAGCTATTTATCCAATCGCAAACAATTTGTAAACTTGGAAAATGTGCAATCTGGTTTAGTTGACATTTCAAATGGCGTGCCTCAAGGGTCTGTTTTGGGACCGCTATTGCTTATTATGCACATTAATGATTTACCTACATCCTCTGCATTTTATACTGTACTATATGCTGATGATACTTATCTTTGTCTATCTCATAAAAATCTTGACAATTTGCAACATACGATGAATGTGGAACTAATTAAATTGGACAACTGGTTGTGATAAAGTTAATTGTCCTTAACATTACTCCAAAATCAATCAGAAACTTGTTCATTCCAAATAAAAATTAATGGCAGCTACTTTCAATGAGCAACATGTGCAAAATACTATGGGTTTTGATAGACAGCTCGTTAGATTGGTCATCTCACGTGCAATTTATAAAATCAAAACTAGTTAGGGCATCGTATCTATTCTATGAAATTCGAAATATGGTATCAGTTGATGTTTGAAAGATGTTATAGTTTAGTCTTGTGCATTGTCATCTAAAATACTGCATTGTTTCATGGGGCACAGCTACTAATTCTGTTTTGCAACCACTAGACGTAGTGCACAATAATATTCTACAAACTATTACATATAACAACTTTAGATGTCATATTACACCTGTATAAATCTCTCAGGATTCTGAAACGTTGCGATGTTTATGAATTAGAATTAGTCAAACTGGTGCATATATTTCACTATGAAATGTTGCCAACATAATTTAATCAAACGACGCTTATGCAGGCTTTTTTTCACACAGTATAAAAATGCGTGATTTGTTAGAATACGTCTTTGCAGACTTGTGGGAATACGTCTTTACCGTTAAGGTTTAGTTCTGATTTCTTAGTGAGCAATAAGTGCAAGCTGCAAAGCTATAATTTGGCTGTGGAGATTTTTCGTAATTCATCTGCTCAGTGTTTTAAGCCTGCGTGGTATGGTATGGTTTAATCATGCATTTTTGTGACTCAAATCACGAAATAACACGAAGCAGCAAGAGGAAATACAATAACATCAAAGATCACTAGTTGATTATATAGTGATGAAAAAATATAAAAAATAAGAAATTTCACGTTTCGCAGCTCAGTAATCGTGTTCTAACATGTTGAATCACAAAGAGTTGGCGAAAGACCACCTGTGTCAAGTTCTCAGCCAGCCCTGCTGCTAGCACAAACCAAATTTTAATCGAAGATGTTTTACAAGAAGTAATAAAAGTAACAAAAGGCGTCAAATCAACGTGAGGTAAAATAAGCAGAAAAACAACGGCAAAAAACAGTGGGGAAAAGCATGCCTGTGTACAGGGGGTGGGGTGAGTAACTATAGAGGTAGATAGGAGGGAAAATAGTGGCATCAGCGCAATATTACAGAATGTGACAAGCATATAAAACGAAGATCAACAGGAAGTCTGGCAAGATAGCAGGACTTTTTTATATTTTTGCCAAATGAATAAGGCGAAGACGATTTCAATTTTTCCGGAATGTTGGTGGCGTTTCAACTTTAGTACTTTGTCGGATAGTCTTGTCGACATTTCGTTCTACTTCCCATTGCTTGAAACTGCTTTGCGAGAGTGTCAAATTTCTTGTTTTTTTCATCGCTCATGTTGTTCTGGCTGTTGATTATTCTTAAATTGTACCTTATTTGTAAAAAGTGCTCGGAAAAATGGATATTAGGTAGTTTATGAAAATCATTTCTGATAGCCGAATTGTAGCAAACATTTCAGACAAACGATTGTGGATTGAGGTTTAACCAGCACAGACTAATGGGGTGTAGAAAGGGTAAAGAGTTTTGTGAACGTCCATTTGCATTGCATCGTCAGCAACCTGAAAAGGATAAGCAAGATTTCAACGTTGCCCCCAGCTGGAAAAATTTCTGTGGACGCCCATGGATGCATTGATTTCGAGCTAATTCTGGGGTAGTAAAGCGTGGTGCTCTTTGGTTCAATTCTTTTTAGTCACTCAAAAATGATACATGCCAAAGTTATCAGTTTCCTTAACCCAGTGTTTCCCAAACGTTTTCTGATCGCGTACCAGTTGTGGGGAACGCACTGTCACCACGTACCACTTTGTTCCAGGAAAACCCATTCAACCAAATATTATTCGATAAAAAATTTAGAAAACAAGACTTGACACAAAAGCGTCAAGTGCAAAATGGCAGTGAGAAATTATAATGGCTATATTTCAAAGCCAATAAGGCAAGTACACAAAAATGCAGGTATTCATTCACAGAACCGGGTAAAGTAAAAGTAAAAACTGTGAATACAGTTTTTTTGGTGACGAAACACAGAAAGTAAGCTTATTGGTGTAACACTTTGAAGGCCTTCGCGTAGCACTAGTGGTACGCGTACCACACTTTGGGAACCACTGCCTTAACCCATATACTAAACGCAGTAGTCATGAAAGCTCTACAATTTCGACTCGTGGTGAACAGCCTAAAAGCTTGAAAAACCAGTAAAGGTGTGTTTTGATGTTGAAGCGCGAGGCCCCCAAAAGCGCAAGGCCCCGGGCATTTACCCGGTTTGCCCAATGGTTAATCCAGCCCTGGCCATATCAAATGTTCACGTGGACCGTAGGTTACCCAGTCCTGTTCCAGAGCATCGATGAATCTCAGTTTGCAGATTTAACCATTGTGTATCATTCTGTATCTAAAAATTGGGAAAACTTTGAATGGTAGTGTTACACCAGTGGTTCCCAAACTTTTTCGAGCCTTTAGCCAAATCGAGGTAACGATTAGGTGTTATTACCCACAATATTTCGCAGTGATTGCTCATAATGTAGAACAAAATTGTGATTTTGGTTCCGCATTACCCCCGAAGAATAACATATTACCCCTGGGGGGTAATTTACCCCAGTTTGGGAACCACTGTGTTACAGATACATTGTATTTGTTGGGTCCCGTTTTATTCCCAACTGCAGCCTGGAATCGTTAGCAGTTCCAAGGGTAGGAGCGGACAAAATGGTACTCGTCAAGCCATTTCAGCCTGTCTACTTCTGCAAGCATAACCCAGTTTCCTATAGAATGAGTCTCAGTGTAACATCCTATATCGGAGATGGGGAACCTATTCATTGGACAATCACGGGCTGCATGAACGTGGAATGTTGCTGGCGCGAAGCAAAACTACTTATTTTTATCTTGAAATTCTACTTTCATCTTTCAAGTGAAAATAGGAGAGAAAGCTATCCCAAGATGTGAGAGAGACTTCTCTTGACTTGCATTCTACGGGTCTGCTTGTCATGGAGTTTCGTTTTGACGCGATGTTGTGCTCTACAGTAAATTGGGTAACTAAAATTCTGATGCCAAAGTTCCATATCAACCAATATTGATACCAGAATTTCGCAGTAACCAAAATTCCGTATTTAATTTTGACACGGGCCACAGGTTCCCCACTCCAACCCTACATCGAATGCTTTATCTTTATTCGTTTGCAGGTCATAGAAGCGCTAGATTCTCGTACGAAAACGTAACGAGGGACATTTCCTTTTTGTTTTCGGGCGAGTGAGCTTTTCAACTTGTGTTCGATGGTCAGTGCGTCTTTTTGCTGATTGTCTCTGCTTCTGCGACATGCGCAACATTTAAACAGTATTCCATGTTGTTGGAGAACATTCTGTGCTGTTAAAAAATAACCGTTGTTCGAGAACACGTGGAAATTACGCCCGAGCAGACCAGTGAGAAAATTAGTGGCATGGAATGTAGGACAGCTACACTCACTTTGGCGAATATGTTGAAGATACCTGAAGCTACTTTGAAAGAGGAATCTCAATTCCATGGTTCCCATTGACTTCTGTTTATCAAATGCTAACATTATGGAATGTACATTAGATTGATTTACGGCACAGCTTTGAAAATTTAACTTTATGCTACGATTGTATTTTTTGCTATGCCAATGATGCTAGAAGAAACATTACTGTCTTCTTCGATGTAAATACCTTAAAGCTTTGTTTGGGGGGGATAAGCCCCCAAAAGCCCCCCCCCCCGTGGCGACGGGACTGAGCTGTCCTGTTATGCAAGTCATTTTCGTATGTCAAACTAACTGATTTTGGACATCGCCCCTGGTGAAAGCCGTTGTGTGTTGCCCTTTGCCAAAGATGTTTGCCTTTCCTAAGGAGTTATTTACCGGTTCGTTTTTGCTGATAAATTCAAACCAGCCGGAGCTGGCATGCTTTGGTTAATTTATCAATTTATGCTGAAACAAGAGTAAAACCTTGGAAGGCATGGTTCTTTGGAAAGAGCAATTGCGCCAAAGTACCCTGCAGGTCCGCCAAATCTAGGTATGGCATAATCACAGTATGTGATTAACCTATATTTCAGGTTGTGGCAATGCTTCACAGCCATGAATTTCAATTACTTATGACTAGGGCAACCAAATGTTTGACCTAAAAATTAAAAATTTTTACATGCTAGTTCACACATTTTGACATTATTTTGACCTATCAATTTCTTGTGTTTGCAACTGAAACGCGGAATGCAGAGCATATATTAGAAATCAAACCGATAGGTTAAAAATCTCTTTTCTGCTGAAATGAGACAAAAATCAAAAGTGTGAAAGGCCCGACGAAACTAGAATAACAAACCGTAGACAAAAATCCTTCCAAAAGCGCAAGAGAAATATCCAGTGTCAGTATGCGCTGAAGTCGCTGAGAAGGTTTTGCATTGTTATACTTCAACATCAAGTATTGCTTCACATTATTCCCTTTAGAGTTTTTGTCTCTAGCCAAAATTTTTTGCACCCTTAAGTGTTGGCGTAAATTCAGCAGCATCTTCATGCAGTATACTTCGAACTTTTAAAGAATTTGTTTGTTTGACCTCAGGCATGATATATTGATACGTACATTGATAAGTACAGTAGAGTAAACCTGAGAACATCATAAAGTTAAAACACTATATGCATTTGCATCATGGATTACGCATTTCCCAAACCAATTACCGTAATACCACGTTTCCTGCCTTACCACGAGAAGCCTATATTCAATCGTCTAGAAGTGGGCAAAACAACATTATTATGTCAGAAATTACAGCAAATCAGAATTGCAACCAAACTTGCAAAAGCAAGTCAATATCTGTTGTTGTAGTTTTATGAAAATCGATGAAGAGAACAAAACTATGCTGCAAGAAAATTTTACCTAACAGTAAATTTCGACTTTTTTGTCCTATGTAGATGCTACTTCGCAGACAGCTTTGTGTCCTCAACAAGAACTAAAGAAAAGCTTTTTAAAGTCTTACTCCGACCCAGAAAGCATACCAGCTTCAAAAGAGAATATTTACGCAACAATAGGGTCTTTGGAAAAGGCCCAAATTTTATGAAAGAGCATGAGTATAAAACACAAGAAAATTGGAGAAAACACGGATTTGGTAGAGAGTCCAAGACATAACGCTGGCTTAGCAAGAGTTGAGCCACAGCGGCAAGCACATGACTTGAAATACGTCACGAGTGTAGGGACTGAGGTTGTAGGTTAGTGTAGAGGTCCCTACTAGTTGAGGGGTCAACCTAGTTGTTGCAAGAGCACAGGACGGTCTCCCAACTAAGCGCCCCGACGTCTTGAAGTTGCCAAGCCAAAGCAAGGCATATCAAAAGGCTCTCACCACTTTGCTCGCTAATAACTCTCCAGTAGTACTCTAAGTTGACTGCTTCTTTCGATTATATTCAGATATACAACAAAAACGCCAATACACTTGAACGTGAAGTCAGTAACACGTAACGTAACGGTTCGATGTAGAGTCGGAATCAGAATGACGACGAACAAGAGCGTTGGGTGTTCGAATGCGCCACAGGAAACAGCGACCGACTGCAGTTATGTAGGTTTGCAGGCTATCATGTCGACGGTCGGACTGTTCGCAAACAAGTACATCACGTTGAATCACGAATGGAATATTACTCGGAATTACGCAGTAAGAATGCACAAAACATTAAAGCACTAATGTGTCCACTATACGAGCAATGACGACAATGCTTACGTAAGCTTACAAGAGCAAAAGCAAACAGAACCTGAGAAGAAAAGTAGCCACTCTAAACACGACATTGACACTTTTCGTAAACAGGTCATGACATGACAACTCAGGAATGGACACTCTTCATAAGCAAGGCATGACATGACAATTCAGGAATGGATACGTTTCATAAACAGGTCATGAACTGACAGTTCAGGAAAATAACCATCTTTGGAAACATGAGGTTGACAACCTTCAAAATCCGTCACGAAACCAAGGACACACGCACCAAATGTGACCAAATAACTTCAAAACCTGTCAAAGTAGTAAGGACACCTCATCCAAAGAACGGTGCCTACTATGATATGACACAAAAGGAACCGTAGAACAGCTCAAAAAATATGGTCATGTGATAAACACATGACGAACAACACTCCCAAGATGCAGAAAAGAAACAAGAAAATTACTGTATAAATTACCGCACATTTTTACATGAATTCAGCCATTCTTGGCCGGTATTAACAAAGTAAACATTATAGCTATTCTTGGCCGGTATTAACAAGGTAAACATTATGGCCACTTGTGGCAGGTATTGAAACGGTAAATATGACAGTCCTTTGAGGCAGAACTTAAAAAAGTAAAGCTTATGTGTGGTACACTCTGACACTAAGAACGACGCATTAAAGATATAATTCCGCACGGTAGAATTTATGTGCAACATTTACTATTAATATTCTTACATTGAAGCAGGCTAGAGATATTCTTAAGGGCGGTTACCCCGTCTGTAGAACGGTAAAAACTGTCCTGGATATTAGCTTTCTCGAACCTACGTTAAAACTGAAAAGCTATGTCTAAACTACCACTATTCCTGTGATATTAAAAATACCACAGAAATTTGGATATTACACCTAACAACTTTGGAATCGCTCATGGTATAAGCATGAAATATGGTCTGTGGACATTTCATAAACTTTTACAAAAAGCAGAAAAAATTTGACTTGATTGACTTTTAGTTGTCCTTCTTATGACTTTACACTGCAACGTTCGATCGATGATAGCTCTAATCCAATACATGGGTGTCACGTTTCACGACTTTGTAAGTGATGGCATGTGGCATTACACTGTTGCGCAATAAGGAGGACCGATCATGTTTTCAAATCAACGTCAACGCTCACTCTAGCGGTCTGCTCGTCTCAAACATGGTGCCGGGACAAAATGGGACCGAGCACGAACCAAGGAAGTGGGAGCATCGCCATTACCTTAAAATTTTACAATGCTGTTTTGAAATTTCAAGAGTTATTAAATTCAAAAACACAATTGAAATTGAAACTATGGATGAGCTTTGGTTTGAAATTTCGGCTTGATGACCTCTGGACCTTTGGTTTGAGCTACTGTAGTTCATGTATTTTGTGGCCATAAAAGCAATGTTCAGGGTGAAAAAGCAATTTAGTTAATCAAAGCTTGGCCATGTGTGAAGGACACAATCAAGCCACTCACCAATCCGTGTGTCGTATCCACATCCAGAGACGCTCGCTGTTCCAGTGTATTCTGCCCCTTGTTCTGCCAACTTTATTGTGTTGACCTGTAAAACCCAAATAATTTAAATACGCTTAACCATGGTTGCATTGTAAACAAAACACATGTTTCTTAAGTAGGCTTGAACATGACATGACTTGTTTGCAATGCTGCGTGTGGATATCTTACCACAAATGTATCAAACTTTCAACGCAAAGTTTATTAAAAACACCTGCTATTGTATGCTTCAACAGTTGTGCGATCTCAAATGCCTTTTTTTAGTTCATCTGTAATCACTTAGGTGCGGGTATACCGGCTAATATATGCAGTGTCGTGGTCAAAAAGATAGAAAATTATTAAAGAATTTGTACACTTCATATGAACAAAATGCCATTCAAAATGAGCCTAAAACAAGAAATCTCAACGATTGTTTCGTAATTTTTGCATATCTGTAAAAAGTATTGTCTAAGCAAAATTAGTCTGAGTTATTTTTCGTATGAATGCATTGTATTCCAAAGATTTTACTCGGCAAGACGAAACCAATACTACCTATTTTTGCAAAGGCGTAGAAAAATCAAACAGCTACACTTCAATTGCCTGAATTCCAAAAGTAACAAACATTTTGTTTCCACACATTGCTTCTAATGAGGTGTCTATCAAATTAGTTTCGTCTTCAAAAATGCAGAATAAGCATGACCTGCTGCTACTGTCCATTCAAGTTAACATTGTTTAAAACCAACAGCATCATTAACTGCGAAGATGTATTGAAACATCTTATAGAATTTAAATCAAAGTAAACTCTTCTTGAAATTAGAACCATAAACAACATTTATAGTATTAGAGACTGAGAAGTTTTCATATTGCACCACTGTGCCATTGCTCATGTTGTAATTTGTCAATGACATTTCTTCCTGATCGTAAACGTAGTGGTTGTCGGCAAAAGCATCTCTGCTGACCTCAACATAGCAGAAACAATGACGTAATGTCAAATGTCATGACGTAATGTCATTGTTTGTGTCAATTTAAAGACCCCAAAGTTGTAAATGCCATTACAGCTTCGGGGTCTTTAGAATGACAGGAGCAAAGAGTGTGCTGGAAATCAAGTGATCCACAAAAATTTTGAATAACCCTGTTTGAACTCTTTGATCTATTCTAAACTTTAAACCAGTTATAGCCTGAAAATCAAACAATTAAGGACACGCACATGAAAATAGAAACAACATGGAAATCTCGTAATTTGAAACAGCGATGTTGCTGGTAGTCTGGTTTCTGCAACTTTGTTTAGAATGCCTTTGGGCTAATTTCATCCATGGCAACACAAGACGCACTACGTTTCTGATTATTATAAAGTTCTCGTGCCTCTTGCTCTGATTATCTGGCACTGGTTTTCATATTTTCATTCAGAAATCGCAGTTATATTCAAGTGCATTCCCGCGTGCTTCAAATGCGTTCGCGCTAATTATTTTCTCGTTTTTTTTTAATCTATTTGTTTATTACCCGTTATTTTTTTATTAATTCACACTCATCTGATGTGTCAGTTTTCATCTCTGTTTACATTTTGCTGTTTTTGTTGCTCTGTATTGCAGCGTAACATGGCTACACTGTGTTACAATCATTTCTGCTACCAAACATAGGTTGATGTTATGTGATCATAGGCAAAGTTTGTCATTTTGAAGTATAAACAAAACAAACAAATTACCAAACAAAACCCCTTCCTGCTGCATTTACATCTTTTCTACACGCAGTGCTAGATCAAATAGTACGGAACAGCATGGTAAATACGACAAGTGAAATAAAATTGTTTTCACGATTGTTGCTTGGGTTTCATTGTAAACTCTTCACGCCTTTCTTTCACGAGTGCGATTGGTGCAGATTCAGGGCGTTGGGAGGAAGATTGTAAGGGGGTAGCACACAGTTCACAACCCCTACAATGCATGTTGTGTGATGAAACGTAAGAAGGCAGGAAAAGGGAGCATTTTCTGAAGAACTGCGAGTTAGTGGTTTGCAAAGAATTTATCCACATTACAGCCTGTCTCTTGGATCTTACCTTGTCACAAAGACCGCAGTTTATCCATTGGGTGATGCCTTAAAGTTTTTTTTTTCATAAACTATTTCATAATTCGGAAACGTTTGTTACGGACACTTGACAACTATTTGCACTTTAAATCACAGGTTTTGAAATGAAAGTTTTTATTCAATTTGGAAAACTTTTCCAACTTTGAAAAATGCAATTTTGAAACTTATGCCCTAAAGGTATGTGCTGAGATAAAGAGAAATTCTGCTGATTTAAACCAGTAGCAACGCAAAATCTGAACATACCAAAAATGCCAAAAATATGCAAAAACTGAAACTGTACCAACCATATCGCCGTACGAAAAACGTTCACTTACGTTTCCTCCGAGAATGGCTGGTGAGGTCGTAGTGATTACGGCGTAGTCGTAGTCGACTGTGTTGGAGTATTGTGGGTGGGGAGTAAATGTTGCCATGGTAATCAGCTGTTCGGGGTTTCTGTAATCAAGTGCTCCAAGTCCAACCGTTGTGCTGAAATCAAGGAAACCACATAGTTCAATCACACAGCCCAACGACTTAAGCACAAGGGTGTAATGTGGCGGGAATACGTGGGAACGGCTTTTCCTCGCCGTTTTCATGTTTTGCTTTAAAATGAGTTTTTAGTCTACTCCCGTGAAAAGGATATCTGCTAGAATCCCAGTAGGCCTACTTTTGAAAATTTCGTTCTCAATCTCCAGTAAAAACTAGACACCTGAACACTTATCACAGCAGTTGTATCAGTCGAAGTGCAGTCTAACCAATCGAGGTACAGTAATAGCCGATTTGTGATATTTGCATGTTACCAGTTTGGTATTGATTCTAACATCTAAGGTGTGTTGACATCTCAGGTAAACCCGTAGAATGTCTATTAAAGGCGTACAAAAAACACTTTGTTTCGATGAAAGCAAATGTAAATATATAGGGCCTACATGAAATCGATCAGGACACGTACGCTTCATCAGCTTTGCGGTTTATAGAAAAACGATCAAAAAGGTAGGTTAGCGTCGAGAATAGGTTCCCTTCAAAAATTGAAAGGTGAAATTGGAAGGATTTTTATATCAAGTGTGTTGTTTTCTTCCGAGACCAGAAGTGAGGAATCAAGCCATGAACCGTCTGCATAATGCATGTTTTGCTATTTTAAATACAGAAACCAGTTTTTGGGTCATTGAAAACTTTGGAGCCATTTACAAAATAAATAGTACGGCATTCATTAGAACATGTGCTAGCAATTTTTCGAGCAACAACATGAAAATGTGTGCAAGCAGTAAAATTCCCACTATTTATTAGGCGCAAATGACTCTGCTAGTGAAAAGCTTCTTCGTTGCTTTTTTCAAATAGCGCTTTTGCTGGTGAAATGAAAGAAACATTATGCGAAGCTGAATCTTCAATCATACCGTATTTGAAGATCCTAACCAATTTGCTGCATGGCGAAAAGAATGCTCTGGACAAAATGCAGCAAATACTGTGGCATAATAATGAACATTCGATGTACTATGATCAGCTTTTTTTTAAGGTTTGGTTTAAGGGAACACCAAGAAATTTTATGAGGGGCTATTTTTAGCAAAACCTACAAAATAATTCGTACACGCATTGTTTATTATAGTATTGGCAATGATAGTGCACAATTAGTACCACTGTACTTACAAAAATTACGACACAAATTTTTCAATTTCAGCTTCATTAAACAGCTGTTGTTCATCAGTGAAAGCATCGGTTTCTTACGCGTCATATGTAGATTTTAGACCAGGGGTGGGCAACCCCTGGCACGCGTGCCGAACTTGGCACGCGAGCACTTCTATCCGGCACGTGAGCGAGGCCTCGGAAACGAGATCCTCCCCCCTTCAAATGAAAAAGTTAATAACTTACAAGTCGCAGTATTATCTGATGAAACTCGGTGTCCGCTTCTTCATTTTCGTTTGTTAACAATTCGTTATTTAATTTAACCCTTATGTGCTTTTGATGCCATATGGCTATATACATGCACCTTTAAGGATGTCAAGTAAAATGTCCTCACAAATTTTGGTTGGCACGCGGAATAATTTTGTCATTGATTTTGCCGATTTCGGCAGGCAAACCGAAAAAGGTCGCCCGCCCCTGTAATCTAGGGCATTCAGTGCTCGCTCTGTCACTCTCCGTTTATTATTTGCTTTTATCCATTTCAATCACAAATTTCATGAACAATCCCAACCGTGCCCTCATCATTGATCTGCTCTGGACACAATCTCGTCGCGATGGGGGCTTTGGCACGGTTATCCCCCCAAACAAAGCTCCCAGCCCCCCGAACTGAAATATGAAATACAAATCAGTGGAGTTTTTGTCAATTTTCAGAATGTCTAGCCCCAATGGACAGCATATTGCAGCAATATTAGCTGTCTCGTCGACCATACTAGCTCAGCATGTGCTCTGCTTGACATCAGAAACAATGCGATTACTCAAATGTTCCGAGATCAACAAAATAAACTCAGGTACCGCCACAGAACTGTTATTGTGGAGGTCATAAAGCCTATCATTATGGCCAATGCAGTCCACCCTGGTTTGCAAGGAAGCTATTTTTCGATTCGTTATCTCTTCATTCCAAACCCAATAAATCAGATGTACGCGCTCAGCTACTGTGTAACTTTATCTGAAATGCGATGCTGATGAATAGCATGAAATAGTGAAATGCGTTGAGTTTTTTCCAAGCTATTGACTTTTTGGTGTTAATCAGAGCTAAGACGATTATCCAGGCAGTATGGGCGTGGAGGCCTGGCAGGCTCCAAAGTGTAAATATTACAATTCTTTCCTCGGCCGGTGGTAGCTACAGGATGCTTACAGCATAGCAAACGTATTATGCATCCCTCAGCATGCAGAGCGAACACATTCATTTGTAGCGATTCATCAAAACCTTTCAGCTTAATAATCCATGGTTGAAAAGTCTTATTTTTAGATGCTGCTGACTGACTTTCAGCTGAAACTTACGATGCTTTTGATATTATAACAGTTGAATGCTGTACTTCCTGCACAACAGAATCGAAAGAACCTTTGCATTCACTGCTTCTGGCGTTTAGACTTTCTGGCTGACAAACAGCAAGAAAATTTTGTTTAGGCTTACCATAAAAATACTGCTTTCTTCTTGGATGGCTAGCTTTATGTTTTCGCTGTGACATTCTCTTCTGAAAATATATACACAAGAAAGTAAATGAATAAAAACTGGAAAAGGCTTGGCTTGCTGGAAACGTTTGACACCGTGGAAAGGACTTGGCTTGCCAGAAGCGCCAGACTCAGTATCATTCAAAGAGTTAATTATTACGCAACGTCAGGATTTTTAACGTGATTTAGGGACTCGATTGGGGTCTACAGAATTGAAAATCGGGTCCCTAAAATCAGATAAAATAATCAGCGGGTCCCTAGAATCAGAGTAAATCGGGTCCTTAGAATCATAGAAACCGGGTCCGTACAGGTCCATACTGGGTACCTAACATTTTCCTTAAAGAATTATCTTTTTTCATTAAATTGTTTGTTTGTGAGCAGACATGAAGACCATAGTGTAAGCCAGGGGGTCTCAAACACGCGGCCCGCGAGGGCGTTTTGTGCGGCCAGCGATGCTTTTCGGGAATTTTCAAATATTTAACATTTACGTTGCCGAGTGCCTTGAAAAAGATGCCGCGAAACAAATTAGCCAAAGCTGAATGATACCCAGTGCGGGTTTCATCCTGGCTATAGCACTACATACCAAAATTTCACTCTCCAGCAAATTTTTGAGAAATCCTGGGAGTATGCCAAAAGCCTTTACACATGTTTTGACGACGTCGAGAGAGCACACGACCGAGTTCCTCGTGAAAAGCTTTGGGAAGCGTTGTGTGAGTACGGTGTTGACCGCCGCCTGTTACTGGCCGTCAAGTCTATGTATTCCTGCTCAGATGTTTGTGTCCGTGTCGGGAGAATTGAATCACGACCATTCACCGTTGGTATTGGAATCCGACAAGGATGTGTGCTGTCATCACTTTTCTTCAGTCATCATCAGGGGTGACCAAACTACGGCCCACGGGCCGCATCCGGCCTGGCGACCAGTTTAATCCGACCCGTCAAATACCTTTCACTTTTTTTCAAGTGCAACGTTTCCGACTGTGGACAGCACTGCAATAGCATTAACTGCTGGCTGCCACGTAAATCACACTGTATCTGGCCCTCCAGTGGCCAGGTTGTCGCGAATTCGGCCCTCGGGTCAAAACGTTTAGCCACCCCTGGTCTACTGTACATGAATTGGATAAACAGTCACAGCTGAGTCGAGGAGGGTGTCACATTTGTGAGCTGCAGCATCAACCGTTTACTTTTTGCAGAAGATTTGCTACCACTAGCATCTTCTCAGTCGGGCTCTCAGCACGCACTTGGTCGGTTTTCCGCTGCATGTGACCGAGCCAGAAAGAAAATTATCTCTAATAATACCGAGGTATTATGTCCCTCTACAAACCAAAGGCAGTGTATGCTGCAAGTGAGCAGAATACGCTGCAGCAGGTGGAGAAATTCAAGTACATAGGGCTGGTATTAACGAGTGACGGAAGGTGGAGCGAGCAGGCGAAAAGATGGATTGCTAAAGCTAGCGCAGTTCTTCATGAGCTTTATCACTCTGTGGTCACAAAACGGGAGGTTTCAAGCACCGCAAAGCTGTCAGTTTTTAAATCGGTCTTTTTTCCGATCCTTACCCATGATCCTGAATCCTCGGTAATGACCGAAATAATATTATCTCAGGGGCAAGCGATGTGACACTTCGCGACAAAGTGCGCAGCTGCGACATTGGCAGAGCCCTGAATGTGGAACCACTTCTCCGCCGAATTGAGAGAGCACTGATATATTGGTTAGGCTATGTGTCTAGAATACCCACTAAAGACTGGCGAGGCAAGTCCAGCTGGCTAAACCCACGGAAAAGCGTTTCAGAGGTCATCCAAAGCCCAGGTGGAGTGACTATACACTGCAGGTTTTTTTTAAGGAAAATGTTAGGTACCTGGTGTGGACCTGTAGAGACCCGAATTCTCTGATTCTAGGGACACGATTTTCTCTGTATCTAGGGACCCGATGATGATTTTCTCTGATTCTAGGAACCCGATTTTAAATTCTAGGGACCCTAATGGGGTCCCTAAAACACCTTAAAAACCTGCTATACAGTATCTCCGACCTTGCTTGATCTCGTATTGGTGTGGAGCCAGCAAAACTATCTGAAATTGCGGTTAACCGGGAGGTATTCCAAGTCTTCCTAAGGCTGTAGCCCCCGTGACCCTCCCTAGAGGAAAAGTAGGCATGAAAATGAATGAACTTAATAACATTTACGTTACCAACTTTATTCACCGGTGTTTGAAGGTGCTCGCCTAGCGAGTGAATAAGTTCTTTAGATGGCTAGTAATGATCAATTCGAACGTAGAGACAGCTAGAAATGATTTTTCTATATTCACGATACCTTTCGCAGATAATAAACACGCAAACGTAAGTTCAGGTACCGCCGTTGTTGCGTCAGCGTGTGCGGCCCGCGGGTTACCTTACAAGTCGTCATGTGGCCCACGGAGCAAGTTGAGTTTGAGACCCCTGGTGTAAGCACACACAGTTACACACTCTGCTTAACGCATGTCGATAAAACAGACAAAACAGAACGTTTTACAAGGCATTGGAGCCGGCGGAGTCACAGAGTTACACACTTTTTGCAACTGCGTTGAAGGTAGAACCACAGGGTTACAGACACATTCTTAACACTATTGTCAGCTAATATCTAACACTTGTTTCAACACTACTGCAGATTAGGGCGTCAATTCCAAAACTGCATAACGTAATTGTTTATCTCGTAAAAGCTATAAAATTATTAACCGTTGCGTTGCATGGGATTTCAGAGATGATTATGATGAATAGAGGTGGTTACTGTCAGTACTGCACTTATTTGGTGTGAGGCGAATCGGTTTTGGCGTTAATTGAAGCAACAATTCAACTCAGCTAAAACTTTTCGTGGTTGTCCAGGTTTAATGTGAGAGTACCAATTTTATGGGTCCGCACAGGAAATTTATGGGTCCGTTTTGAACTCAAAAAACGCCTTAAAAAACCTGACTATGATTATATTGTCACGCAGAACCATCGCCAGAAAGTCTTCAGTGGGTGGCCTTTACGTTTGTGCCGAGGGTGGCTCGATGTAAAGTTTGACAAAAACTCCACTATTTATAGTGTTTCATATTTCAATTTGGGGATGCTGGGTGCTTTGTTTGGGGAGACAAAGCCCACCAAAACCTCCCCGTGGCGACGGGACTGTTGTCACGTCGGCCACGCATTCACAATAGGGTGAATGGGGATGTAGCAATCGATGGCAGAGGTGAATCAAATGGAAAAATGTTAAGAACCACTGCTCTGTTGCACTTTATTTCTGACGCAAGATGTCTTGTGGCTACTGCTACTGGAACTATTATCATTGTGACATCACAATGCTTACACGGGTTATTCTCGGCTTGCAATGTAGCAGCAAGCTAGCAGTTGTGATCTCTGCATTCGACTTTTTTTTTAAAAATGTAGGCCTGCCTCAGATTTCAAAAGTGATTTGGTAAGGTTGTTCATCGAAGGTATGTATTTGTTTTACACATAATATTTGGGTCGTCACAATAAAAGGTTTTTAGTAGAACATTAGAAAATGAAAAGCACTGTTTTAGTAGATCATAAGCTTAAAGCCAGAAGGCCATCCTTTAAATGGGAATTAGTTGTGGACAGTTCAAACACAGATTATTATTCTTCGCAAGCATATCGGTATTTCTTGATTCTTCTTTAACACATTAGTCTATGTCGCGTTGCTACTGTACCACTACGAAGTTCTCGCGAAACACTGAAAGTGAACCAGTCGAAACTTGGTAGGTGCGCATATAAGTGTTTCCGACGCACGTTTCACTCGATCTTGTTATTTTTGTGTGTGAGCACTGCACAAAAAGACAAGCTTGCGCGTTTGGAAGTTCGTACTTCGCCGATCTATCCAAATTTCCATAAGTCTTCTTTGTAGACAATAGTGGATTTTGACTTGGCGCTTTCAAGGTAAAAGACTAAGCAGACGAAAGAATAGACATTCGATTTTTTTAACTTTAGCACTCTCAACATTGTAAATGCAAAGCTAAATTCACAAAAACTATTGAAATGTTCTAAAATTTAGAAAACAGGATTGGATTACTAGCAGGGACACAGGAACGGGGGTACATGAGGGGGGCAATGGGGGCACATGTGCCCTTATATAACAGCATCATAGGTTAATTCAGGGACGCCGGAGAGGGGTGAAATGGCATGGTTATTTCCCCTTGCCCTTTCAAAAGAGGATCAACGGGGGCAGAGGTACCTCTTCATAACAGAACTATAAGTAATTTTGTGGTTTATAAAGATCGACTTGAAACAAATTTATTGCAGTTATATTCGCGCAATCAAAAAAATTCAGAATCATTTTCTATAATTTTTCCTATTGATTATTTTTGAGGTCAACTTGGTTGCTGCTCAAAAACAAGCATAATTGGTGACGATTTGTTTGTTTTTTACAAGCTTCCATTGCCAACAACACAGTTCCTGTCCCCCCCACCGCTGTTCCGGCGTCCCTGACTACTAATCACCATAAGCGGCGATTTTAGCTCTTGCTTTAAGCTCTTGCGTAAGTGTAGTGCTAAAAAAGAAGTGTGGAAACACACGAAAAACTAGCCATTTATGCAGGGTCCCACGCAAGAGGTAACTTGCCATTCATTCATTTATGCAACGAATGGAGCTGCACACCGGAAATCCGAGTAAAAACATACATCTTCAAACCAGGTTACTATGAAAAAGTGTGGGAACGCGTTGCCATGCACAAAAAAAAGTGTGGGATCCCCTTTCCTACGCGTTCCCACCCCACTACATACTGTGCCTAAGTATATTGCATCTTGAGACAGAAAGCGAAGTCTGAGCGTGCTTGATGGCCACCACCAAGTAGTGGTCAAATAATCTTATGTTAGCGATAAGCGCTCAGCTACAGAGCGCGAAAAGAGACCTTCATATTTAAAAAGGCCACTGCTTATTGAACAGCCCAGAAAATCTGACAAAAAACTCTTTAAGCATCATTCACTGCAATCCTACTACATGACGTGATTAGCTGTGATCAAAGATCCACCACAAAAGTGACTTCCTGAGCTACTCTGAAGAGATGCCTGGAAGTGAAAATAAACTCGTTTAACATGAAAATCCAACCATCTAACAGTTCCTTTTTATTTTCAATAACCACATGTTTTTCCTTTCGCTAGTTCCTCATGCATTTTATATCACGACTTTTAGTGTTCCAAACCAACGTAAGTGAGTTCTTAGACATGTTGACCCTTGAACATTTTTTTATTCAACCAACCGTTTTAAAAAATATCACGGCCTACTTAACGATATCTTAAGTAGGCCATGGGTGAATCTTTCCAGAAAGTTGTATGAAGTACAGGTGTATGTTGGATCAGCACTTTGTTTGAAAACGGATGAGCGCTATTACAACACTGATCCCAAACAGTCGTTCGATTATGTTCAAATAGAGACTAATAGCCTGGTAAGAAAATGTAAAATTTGTTGTTTCCAATGACTGACTTCAAACACTGGTGGATTACATGCATGAAGCGAAGAGAACTTTATAATTCCAGAATGGCGAGGTGGAAACTTCCTTTCGCAGTAAATCAAAACAATTTACTTTGTCTTCTTGTGAAGAAACGAGTAGTGGACATTGGTTTGTCCAATAAATCGTTTCTTCATCCTCGTGCGGAAAACAAGGTAATGTATTGAATTTCCAAATCATACGAGATTGTCGCTAGAATGATTATAAAAGTACTTTTGACGTATAGAGTAGATCGTTGGAACCTGTGCTGAGTGGCAACATGCATTACGCTTCCGACAACTTTCTGGGTCACAGACGAAGGGGGAATACTGTAACCCCCACATGGGCGTCGGAATGATTTTTGCCAAGGGGACCAATAGCAGGGTTTTTTAAGGTCTTTTCGAGACCGGATTCGGGTCCCTAGAATTGAAAATCGGGTCCCTAGAATCAGAAAAATCGGGTCCTTACAGATCCACACCGGGTAGCTAATATTTTCCTTAAAAAAAGACTGCCAACAGTGAATTTTAAGGA
>Ga0210059_1002122_pt1 | contig 30780 bp, 10 predicted proteins | sample Ectturendosymbi2_FD_188042 | JGI IMG/M metagenome (GOLD analysis project Ga0210059, IMG submission 188042) | Ecteinascidia turbinata endosymbiont from Florida, USA - Sample 2 (SPAdes) (version 2) | ecosystem: Host-associated > Tunicates > Ascidians > Unclassified | place: Key West, Florida...
CTCAACCCATTCGACCAAAGAAGCGCTTCCCTCGTCTTTGCAGATCGAGGCATTTTTTTTTTGAGTTTCGACTTTTTACACCAGGGACTTTCATCTGGTGCTGTCCCCTTGGACTTTGTCGATTTTCTATGTAGTGGCACGAATGTGACCACTACACATATGCTATTCCGTTAATAGTCAGGTCCAAAGCAATTCCACCAGAGGTTGCAGGAGTCTCATTCCGCATCCGCTCCAACTAAAAAAAGGTTTGTTCCCCCCCGCTGCTCCTCTGCAAATAATGGAAAGATTCAAGTCTGACTCCGCCATAAGACAAACGCTATAGTAGCATATATGCATGTTGCTTGAGCCGCTAGACCTCCTTGCTAAATGTATTTTCAACCAGCATAGAATCTTTCTCTTAAAAGCGCATTCTTTGGCTGCTTGAAACAATCAACTTGAAGTAGACCATTATAAACACCCTGTATGCTTGCTTTGTACTAGATTAAATCATTCCTATTTATCCTGTTGCAAGACAATAGCCTACCTTTCCACCTGGTTTAGCATGCGTACACCACTACAAAACGTCCTCTTATAATCTAGCAGTTTTTGCATTTTCACTTTTAACTTAGTACTGTTACCCAAAAGATGCACCCTGCGACAATGCTCAAGCCAAATGACAAGTCTACAATTCTAAGTTAAGCCTGAATCGATGGTTTTCAACAAGAACTTCCTTTCGTTCTTATCACTATATAGCAGAGATGATCGAATAGTGTTTTTTTACTTTCCGATCTTATCCTGTTCTTGAAAAAAGATATCCGATCCGAATCCTGTTTTGGTTGAAATCATTCTATCCGCATCCGAACATTATCCAATAGTGATCTTTAAAAATGCATGGATATGCTCGGAGGCATTGCACAGAAAGCTGAAAAGATGCTTCCGAAGACAATACATAAATGATTATGCAATGTTCAACTTTCTCCAAGAGGTCAAAAGTGACAAAAAATTATTTCACTGCCTGAATCCTCAAAAAATTGAGTAAAGTGTTTCGGAGCAGATATCCGTATCCGGTTTTCTCTTAAAAATAGTAAAAATAGTTTTGGATATCCGTATCCGGTTGAAAGCTTGCAATCCTGCCGAATATCCAACCGGCAAACCAGATAGTGATCATCTCTGCTGTATAGTACATCAATACAAGGAGAGTGTCGCCTGCTAGGCTACCTGACAGAATCCTGGTAATAACCAACAATCACATGCAAGCCAACAGCGAACAACACATCTAGGGATCGGCTGCGATGGCTAGCTGAAAATGAAGAAAAGATCAAACTTCCCCACTGCCTACAAAAATGTTCTTCGACTCCGCCTCCGCAATAAATAAGCGGAGTCCGCGGACTCCACAACTCCGGTTTTTGTCTACCTCTGAACTCCACTATGCTAATGTGAAGAGAGTATCCAATGAAGCACACATTGCACAAAAAGTATTGAGGGTACTGTACCCATGCAAGTTTTCTGAAAGCATTAAACTGCGGAAAATGGCGGCGTGCATCAAAACAGACAGAAAACAATAATTTAATATCGAAATTAATGGTCGATAGAATTTGATGGCAATTTGGCATAAACAGAAACATCTACAGGTCTTTTTGGCAAAACTTGTCCAGGTTTAATTCGAATTCCTTGTTTTTTTGCATTCATGTAGTAGCTCAACTTCGTCGTTTTACAGCGCAAAATGTATAATGGTTTTTCCGCTTTATTCAGAAGAAATATGTGTGTAGTGATGATGGTATTGCAAACCTCATGATTTACCAGAAGGTTGTATCTGGTTTTCTTTGTCATTAACAAAAACAAAAGTAAATGGATGAATGTGAAACAAATCTAGATGAGACTGCAACTACAAGTAAGTATGATGTTGTATCTTTTGCGTACCATTGTTCGTTACACACTATGTTTTGACAATCGCAAACCAGCTGCCCGCACCTCTACATACATGATCAATATTTCTTCGTTCTAGGCTAAGGTACTGCGTAGTGATGCTCTGTCGTAGGATTTACGTTAATGCATCCAACAAGCAGCCATAAATAAAAAATCCAGGCGAAATATTTTATGAGGGAAATGGGATAATGAATAAAAGCAATCCACTTTCACAAAACGTTTGATTCGTCTAGCGCACAACTAAATGCAGTTTACCTCAGCTCAGAATGAAAGAAAATTATTGGACCTGTGTGATCAAATTTTGGTAGATGGCTTGTACCAAAATATATTGACACCATTCATAAACGCAAGGACATAAAGAAAGTCACGTTAATCATAGCTGCAGTTGTGCGCACATGCATTCCAATTGCTTTCTTATGCAAAAGTATTTTTAGATCCGTTTCAAACGTTCGTGTGGATGGATCGTTATTGTCATTTTTAACATTTTTTGTATAAACCAAGCAATGTATCGCTTTGTGAAGCTTTTTTTCAAACTTTGAAAAGGCTCTTTTTTCAAGCTTGCAAAAATACTGTAGATTGTAGCCAATAATAAATCCAGTTTCAGCATTCTCTGCAAAAAAAACATTCTGCACACCCATTTCTGCGAATAAGGAGTAAGTGTGTAAGAAACATTGTGCACACTCTTTTTATGAATAAAAGAGTTAAGAAATGGAGCTCATTCCACCAGGTCAGCGGTCAATGTACAAATTTTTTTCGATACTGCAATACACCGGCTTATCTGTCGCTCAAAGCACACAAGTTGAACCCGAAGAGTTTGTTAAAAGCTGACATCAAAGACATACTGGGACGCTTGTTGCAACCTACTGGTAACATTAGCACCATACGCATCAATACATTTTTCGAAATTATCCTGAAGCCTATCAGCGAAAATTTTTGCAAAAACGGCCAAACCTCTTGCAGAGATAGCCATCAATACATTGAAGATCTGCTCAACTGGAAAGACTATTCCCCAGCAACTGAAGGTAAAGACCCTCGTCGGGGCCGGCCTTAAGCCAATGCAACCGATGCAGCTGCATTGGGCCCCGCGCCTCTGCGGGCTCCGCGCTATATGGTGTTTGGGCAGGTTGTTCATTTTAGCCAGATACCCCTTGCGCTCGAGAATTCAGTAGAAACGGCGTATAAATCTCATTTTTACTGGAAAACAATGCTCTCGTTTGAACGAACAATGAATTTCCTTTAAATCGAACGTTATCAAACATGCTCAATTCTCAAAATTAGAATGGTGATCAGTTCATGTTAGCCGTTTTCTCCAAGTCAGTCGTTCTTCGAATGAAAGTGCCATTCAACAAGAGTGAAGTAATTGCATTGTAAATTCAATTCGTTTGTCAGTTCGGTTTGATTGATGTAACTTTGCACTTGCACTCGCATCTTCATTGCAGAGCTTCTTTTGCAACTTTCGGCTTAGTGGTAGCGGTGCACTGCCTAATGTCCACACACAGCAGCATGCTTTTCCATCTTTTTTAATATTCGTATAGGCCGTGTTATTAAAATATCTTCATAAAAATGTCGTAGCACGGTTGACTGGACACGATGACGTCATTACGCCATCTAGGTCTTGCGTTGGTACCCGCATCTGCTAGGCCCGGCCCTGGCCCTCGTTATGCATTGTAGCTATCGACATGAAAAATGAAAGCGCTCTATCCAAGCTTCTGAAGAGCAAATGTGACCAAAGCTCTTAAATGCACCCTGGAGAAGCATTCCATTTTCAACGCCAAGGCCAACAAATCATTGTTGAACTTACTAAAATTTGCCTAAATAAAGTTTTCACCCAATTTGGCAACCAAATGTATGCCGATAACAATCGAATTGTAGCCCCTGATAATAATCACTGTTACATCTTTCTTACGTGGCTAAGAAAAAATAAGCAAGTCCTGCACGTGAACGTCCAAGAAACATCTACTTGGGCCAGTTCAAGGAGTGGATAAATTTAAACATTCCACTTGTCTTGCAACTTCCCTATGATAGGAAAAATTGGGAGACTGCCTGCACATTGGCCCTTATGCCGAGCTCAGCATTGGACTTTGATGATGATGATATTACATCCTACAACCGATTGCTGTTTTGCTAAGTGAGTCGGACGTAACTTTTCCGAACGTTCACCGACGACATAATTTGGAATTTGGATAACCGCATCAGAAAAGACAAATCTGTAGATTCGACAGAAACTCACATCGACATTTTCCAACAGTGGTGTAGAACGAACGTTTCGCGAAGCCTGCACAGCTGACAAGACGAGCGGAGTAGAATTTCTAGACGTTAATCATTGCATAATTACTGACGATGATTTTGGATTTGTCGCTGAAGCTTTTGTAATCACACATAGGAAGGAAGGCAGTTGATTACAGTAAATCATACAACCATCATGTTTGACATTCATATCAAGTTTATTCGGAGAGGCAATAAGATTGAGGCGAACCAACCAAAGGAAAGAAGATTCACCAGCCTAATCTGACCTAAAGAAAAAGCGATCCGCTCAAGCTTTCCTTTCGACATGACCAGGGGCGGATCCATGGAGGGAGATTGGGGCGATCCCCCTTACAACCTACGAAAGTAACTTTTTTCACCATAATTTTTTCACAATTCTGAAAACATTATGTTTTCGTCCGTGTATTCGTCCACTGTTTTGTCACAGAAGTGTTTGTGAAATATACCTCATCTCTCTTACAGCATTGAAGCCGTTATGAGACATCACTACCAAATATTACTGAAATCGCCCCCCATATATTTATTTGCTAGATCTGCTGCCCCTGGACATGACAAATGGGATGCTAGCAATGGCATCAAAATGGAAAGAGAACTTAGTCTTTGAGACTGCTACCCCCAAAATGTGACAAGAAAGATGACCCACAAGTTTGGGCTACGTCATTGCCCACCTGCTAACTTTATGAAACAAACGAAACCGTTTAAATTGGAAGACAATGATTACCTAAACCCGGGCCCGTAACCAGCTTGGGGGCACCAGGTGGGCAAAGAGTTTTCTGAGAGGGGCCGACATTTTTAAAACTATGTCCAACACATTTTTCCAGGGAGGCGAAATAGTTTGAAGGGGGTTTCGCCCCCTTGCACCCCCTGGGTTACGGGCCTGCCTAAACCTACTGTACCACGATTTGACAAAAAGTAACCAATAACAAGCACCTAATTGCATTAAATAATAAAAGAAAACAAATCTGAGGTTCATCAGGGCTTTGCCAGGACTGTGCGCGTGGCTGCCATGGAAAATACAACAACTCCCTGATCTCAACTACTTGCCACATCTAGACCAGAAACAAAGTTTTCCTGCTGAAACAAAACCTGACATGGGCAAATTACGGTATTTATGTGGCGACTTGTTTGATATGCAATCAACAGTATGAGAAGTTATCCAAACGGTACACAAATTTTCCACGAGATGGACAGCGCACCGAGAGTTCTGGAACAAACCAGACACGAGAGATGACAACGACCAGATTGCATTATGGCGGCACAACATACAGTAGTGAGTCATGGCATTCGAAACAAACCACCTATTTGCGACTCTTGCACTGTTGGGTTTGTAGCAAAACCACTTGGGAATCTCTGGAAACCTGCGAAAATAACTGGCTTAACAAAGTTAATACCCAAGTTAACATCCAAAGCATGATCGGTGCTACTACAGCGTGAGCCGTGAGGTCTACCACACTATAGCATGAGATCTACCTCCCGTTAGTACTATAGCGTGAGGTCTCTGCATTATCCATTTATGTATTTATTTTTTGTACATATGCTAGGATTTCTAATTACATTCATATCAAAGGAAGAAAGGTAAAAATAAAAATGTCATCATATATTTCCATACATTTATTCTGGCGATACGAACTTTCTTTACTCTTGCTTTAGTTCTTCAGCATTTGACTCGTAAGCTGTTTGCTTGAAATTTCATTAATTAGGATGAGTACAGTTCCGTCAAATCGATTTCCTGTAAAAGCAATTTGCTGATTAATTCGACTACAGCACATTTCCGGAGACTATAACTTCTGCACACTCTATTGCAAATCAACGTCCATATTTATGCCCAGTGAAACAATGTGGCCTTAAGCTTAAGCTATTTTGGTTTTCAGGGTTTTGTAATGATAAACGCGCATGTTTCAAAGGTCGCCATGTTGCACAAATTTAAAGTAAGCAATGCATAGCTTCAAAATTCACATATGTGCAACTACAGACATTCGATATTTTTTAAGTAGATGAACATCTGTTTTACTACTACGTTCAGCATTGCTTTATGTTAATGACTAGCATTTTACACGTTTTCAAAGAAAATTATGAAACTGCTTTAAGATTAAGAGCGAGCTTAAGTATCCCCTGTCGTTTGTGTTTATGAGTAAATTCGATTATTCAAATGGCATTTTCAAACGATTAAAGTTGGTTATCAGAGTACACGAGGTATAACAGGCTACAAACGCATTACAGAGCGTGCTTAAACATTTCTACGCAACTAAACGTTCTGCTTTTTTTAAGGTACCGCTGTTTCCTCTTCCGGGATGAGTGATTACGACGTAGTTGTACTTTGTTATCACGAGTCCTTTAAACAAAAGATAGAAAATCAACTTCGGAAGAAAAAGTATACAGTTGCGGAAGCTCTGATTGCTTCTCGTGGAAAGGTTCTTAATGACTTGTCGTCGATCAACCACGCACGAAAAAAGTTTGTAAAACTGGTGTATATTTTTGTCTGAAACTAAATGTTTGAAACCAGATGTGCAGTTTGCAAAGAACCTGGAGGATAGTTATAAATTCCATATGGTGAAAAACAGATGTTGCACGTACCACTAAACACGTTACCAACAAACATGTGCGTTCAATTTTGCCTGCACCCCTCCACAGTTTGTTGGCATTATCTTGAAGTAGTGGATTGGATAGTCACGTTTCACTTGGTTCGACACAGTGTGCTGAGGTAGCGCATGCTGAACAGGTCGGACAGATTCAATGAACTATTCTGAATTACCCGCACAGCTGCGCGGTAAAAGTAAGATCAGCATATAATATGTTTTTTGCATTTTTTTCAAAGAAAGAAAACAAACATTTGAGTAAATACTTGTTTTTTATATACAGGATTATTATTTTGAAGAAAAGTTGCCACAAAGAATTTCAAACCCAACTCGAACCCTTGGTGATTCCTAAATATCTGACAAGCGACACTACTTTGTTGCTTATTGATGCAGGATTAGAAAAAAAAGTACATCGTTATTTAAAACTGCTTCCTCACTTAAAACTGCCAAAAGATGTGGAGGATACAGTGCACTTTATCACATATTACCTTGAAGCAGGGATAGAAGCAGGTACTACAAACAAAAGATTTTCTTCCACACTTCTGCGCTTTTATATCTTAACATTAGAAAATTATTTACAGTATATATTCATTCCATACCACATTTGTTAGTATTTTGACACCATAACTTTTATGCATCGAACTTTACTCGTATTTAAGTAAACATGTTTTTTGGTAATTGACGCCGCCCTTAGCGTGTTGGAAAGGATTTCCTTATAATGTTTGCGGGGTTGTTTGACTCATTCACCGGGCTGCTCGCTGTCAGCCCTTTTGTACAGTAATTGGAGTTCGTTAGTTTTTGGATTTGATGATAGCAGCTTCTTGGGCTAGCGTGTGCTTGTTATTGTAGTCTGCGCACATTCTCTTATCTTGCTTTAGCCTTCTTCATCATTTCACATGTAAGCTTTTGCTTGCAATATGCTGAATTGGAGATGCGTCACTAACTGGAAATCGATTTCCTAGCAAAACAATTTGCTGCTAGATTCGGCTGTATCATCTTTCTGGTGCCTTATTGCTAAAATTTGTACACGTTATCGCTTATACGGACAAATCTATATGCATGTCTCATCTCATTGCCAGTGCTTTTCTCGCAGAAAAATTTTACGCGATATTCAATCTCATCTTAAAGGTGAACTAACGCGAGAGTCGATTTTGACAAACTTTTCTAGATCTGGGAACACGTAGTACGCCAGATACTACTATAATACATAAAATCCAAAAAGTGACTGAATTCGTACAAAATAGTTTCTGGAAAATGGCAAATGATGATGCAAAAAATATTTTTTAAAGATTAGCTAAGTTGTCTCGAAACACTGTGTTTTCCTCGAATTTTTGGGGTGATAAAATCTAATCACCGTGTTTCGGTAAGCATTGATTTTGGCTGAACAACTAGGAAAATGTACGTTTCTCTATCACATCGAAGTAACGTTGTTTTCTGTTGTTCATTTTGTACCAGCGTCTTATTACTCTTAACGTATTGCTTTAAAAGTTTAATATGAAACAAATGAGAAAGTACAAAAGATTTACCAAGATGTTGTTGACAAATATAAGGCCGTTTTCGGCTTCATTTCATCATCAGGTTAAGAGCTCTCAGCAAGCTTGGATCGGTCAAAATCACTCTGGTCAATACGCTGGCCAAAGTAATTTTAGGAAACGTGGATTTATTGAGTTTCTGTACTGAAATCGCGTGCGAGCACTTTCACAAACATTTTTCACAATGAGATTCTTTTGTTCTTTCAATTCGTTTGATCACAGCTTTTCGGTCATAAACATTCTTTAATCAGCAGTAATGTGTGTGTGCCACACGGTGACAAAATGCAACTTTAAAATTTTAATTAAAAGTAGAAAAATTCTTTATGGCTTTTTGTCAAATGAACAAACTTCGAAGACCAGAAAACGAATTTCAAAAACCAAAAAGAAAATTGTATATCAAGTAGCATGTTTTCCTCCTTTCCGTTCTTGAACTAACCAAGAACATAGTTAGCTTGCTTACATCATACGACCCCTACTCCACAAATAATTTTAAAACTTTCACACTCCCTTTCATATTTTTCAGATCGCCAAAACATTTGTGATCCACGTCAAAGAAAGGAGCTGTTTGCGTCACTTTTGCTAAGCACCATTTTTGTCCCTAAAAGTGGCAAAGTTGTTCGACACTTGTCTTATGAACAACTATCCACTCAAATAGAAAAGAAATTTGGAGGGTTTCGCGGCCTGCAGGTTGATCGTTTGACAGAGTTTTTGCTTCACTGTGATCATTATGAATGGGATGCTTCATACGTATCTAAAGTTTCACAGACTCCCGCAGGAATCAGTGTTGCTTGCAAATGGTTGAGCAGGATGTACGGCTTTGCTCCGCCTTTTCCTGCGGTCGCAGAAACTCTGTTCGAAGGTGAAAGGGTTAAACAAGCAGCAAGCACAAGTTTAATCCGCGATAAGGCTGATACCACGCAATTGGATCCTCCAGCTGAAAAGCGAACAGCCGAATGGGTCGAAAGCACGGGAGATGAGTCATTGGTGACCCCCGAAACTTCAACTGACATTGTTCAGACCGAAGAAAGTGCCCTTGCGTATCACATGAATGACTTAGATGCTCAGTATGCATTTTTTCTTGTAGTCAGTAAATTAGAGGCATCAGAAGATTTGCAAGCATTAGCCAATGTTCCATGGCTGCAAGTTTACGATTTTGACAGCAACAGCAGGTTGAACGGTCTGCTCAGCAAAACCGAAAATGTTATCTCCGATTGCAGAAACTTAACTTTATCAACAATTGGAGAAGCCCCAAAGGCAATTTCTGAGAAAGCTACTCACTGGGTGTTCATGAAAGGACTGCATGAAAAAGCCGAGACAGTGTTCGAAGGAAAAGCTTTAAATTGGTACAGAGAAAATAAAGTCCACGTACAGCAACACTGCACAGCTTTGTCTAAGTTTTGCTCGTTCTACAAGCAGGCTCTGGTTCTTGTTTTATGGTATGACAATGACAAAGAGGCTACCAGATGTTTGGAATGGCTAATGATTCAACTTGACCAAGCGTTTCCTGATCAGTCACACAAATTTCTGGGAAAAGTAATCATTTGTACATCATCGTCATCGGAAGACAACGACGTTTTGCGACAAATTACTGAAAGGTTCGAGTGGGAAAATACCAAAATTAAAATTTCAACTGAAAACGTATGTAATTTCATTACTCACTACAAAACTGTAAGCAATGCAGTCGAGTTGCATCCAAGCTTTCCTAAGCATTGCGACGACAACACTCTTGAACGAGTTTCTACGAGCAGACAAAATTATGCTTGGTTAACTGATTCATTAGATGCTCTTGCGACTTTTTCAGAACATTCAGCACTGCATTCGCAAGATGTCATGAAAGAGTTCGTAAAAGGTGGAGTTCTTGCTTGGGATGAAACATGTATGAATGAGATAGCCGTGGAACGCTCGTGCCAAGAAGCCGTCTGCCGGCATATCAAGTCACACTACATTCAGTTGTGTAAATCTGCAATTATCAGAATATACCATGCTCCTGGAGGAGGAGGGACCACATTTGGTAGACAAATTCTTTGGAAATTACGGAATGATGCTCCATGTGTAGCTACGACGACCAACAGCATTTCTATAAGTGGCTTGGTTGAGCGAATCGATTTTTTGCATAACCTCACAATGCTACCTGTCATAGTTCTGATAGATGGCATAAGTGACTACGAAGTAGAAATGCTGCATGCCAACACGAACGGGGCGGTAATAATTCACGTTCAAAGGTTTAGCAAAGAACTTGCAAACAGCTATTATGAACCTGAAAGTTGCTGTTACTTAGCCGGAAACGTCACTGTAAAGGAGTCAAAAGGCTTGGCTGAACTTTTTTCAAAGTTTTCTCCAGGAAACAAGACAACACTCTCTAAGCTGCATAAAGAAGTGGCGAACATGAAACAGTCTACCGCCCACCAGGTGTTTGAATATGGCCTGGCTGCCTTTAACCATGAGTTCAAGGGTGTCATTAAGTATGTTCGAGGCTATATGGAACCTCGTACTGCTTTGCTACAAAATTGGCAGAAAGCAGTTGCCTATTTGTCCTTGTTGATGTTTTATGGTCAGTGTGGTATACCGTGCTTTGTTTTTGCAAAGCTGCTGAAAAGTGGTGAAGAGCAACTTGAACTTCTTGAAGCTCTGCACAATGGGCGCCAATTTATCACCAGTGCTCGAGGTTATTGGAAGATTAATTATAATGCAGTGGCAAAAGAAATTTTGGAATTTGCGTTAACAGTGCAAGGTGGTGTTGAAGATGACTCGGCAGCAGGCAACAGGTTATCTAAACAAGCTCAAAAAAATCTTCATTGTCTTGTAGAGAACTTCGTCCAGTACATTGGCGAGGCTACAGGGGGAGACTCTCCAGAGAGAATTTCTCGCCCCCTCAAAGAAATGATTATTAAACGAGACTATGATGACACTGAAATGGCAGACATCGGTAGAAAGAAAAAGTACTCTAGACTACTTGATGATATTCGTGGAAAAGAAAACCGTATTAACGTCCTTAAGCAATTCACTGAAACATTTCCAAACAACCCGGAGTTTCGAGCTCACTTAGGGCGTCTGTACGGTCTGTACGGGCGATTCCAGGACGCAGAAGACGCTTTTCAAATGGCATTAGATCTGCGTATCAAAGAACGCTCTGACCACGATACAGACAAACCAGACAACGTCCGTGGTAGGTTCCACCACATGTTCGGGTTTTCATACTTGCAAAAAGTCACCCAGGAATGCAAAATTCGCAATCTTCCACATGCTCTCCACGGTGCGAAGAAAGCAGTTGAGCAGTTTACTCAAGGCCGGAAATATGCTGTGAAAAATCGATCTTATGGCTACATTGGTGAAGTCCGGGCACGTCTTCTCATAGTGGAGTTGTATCACAAAATGTTCAATATGCCAGACGCATTTTGCACAAAAAAACAGTCGAGCAAACATGTTGAACTGCGTGAATTCGTCAGAGTATCTCATTCGGAGTGCGACCGATTGCTAGCAGAGTGTCAACAATACACAACTTCTACTGACTTGATGAAAATTGATCATTACTTTGATTGCGTGTCTTCATACAATTATCACTTCCAGGGCATTGGAGAGTTGATACCAGAACCATCTCCAACTAGTCCAAACATGCCATTGGCAAGAAGCAAGATAGCGTCCATCAAAATGAAGTACTACAAACAAAACGAAAAAGAAATTAAATACTTGGACGCGATTAAGGAACAGGATGATATTGATCAGGTTGTTTGTCTTCTTGAATCCACTTTGCGGGCAGTATTTCTAAAAAGGTACAAGCTCGCAACAATTTCTGGTGACATGTTGGAATGGCTAGACGCAATTCGCCATCCTCTGACTCCGGATACCTACGCACTGGAAGAAGTCCTGGAGTTAGTGCAACAATGGCACCAACGCAATGAATTTGGGTTTGCTCTTTTTTATCTTTACGTACTAAACTTCCTCATGGCTGCGTGTTCTTCAGAATCACCAGAAAGACATTCCTTCCTAGAAAAAACACTGGATTTAAGCAAAAGGTTGCGTACTGTTTCCTACCAGCATTCCATTCGTCATCGATGCAGAGAGTTGCTGGCAGCCCACTCGAAGTTTACAATTCGTAAATTACTTCCCAGCAGATGCGTCGGAACATGGGACAGAGAAGAAAAACAGTGGACAAACAAGAAATCCGCTGAAAAGCTCCAGGTCTGCACCGGGACAGTGAAAAAATCAGATTTACCTTTAACAGGGTTTATACAACTCGATGTGCCCAATCCAAGTCGTAATCATTCTGTGCTAGTTTTTTTCGTTCCAATAAGGCATGACTTGCACGGAAGAAGGTTTTCTGAAAAGCGCACGCGGGTTGAATTCTTCATTATGTTCAACACGAACAACGGAGCGGAGGCTGAAGGTGTCACAAAACTTGAGAAACGAACTTGTCGCAACTGCAGCTTGACAACGGAAGTCATAACGCTAAATCAACCAAACTGCGGGATATGCAGCCGATGCGGTAAAAGACACAACTTGATGTAAGACTTTTTGAGAGAAAAACTTCAAAAGCCATTCAAAACGAACAAAACTTTCGTAAAGAATTGCCCTAATAATTCTGCCTAGGGGCGTAACAAGGTTAGATGGCTCCCGGGGAAAGAAGCAAGTTTGGCGCCCCCATGTTCGAACCTGAGATCTTTCGGAAGCAAATTTACTTTACTGAAGAAAGTACTTGTGACAATGTTGGGACTTTTCGGCGCCTCTCGCAGTCATTTGGCACCCCCCGGAGTGATTCGGCGCCCGGGGAATTGTGCCCCCGTTGTCCCCCATCGTTATACCCCAAATACTGCCGCGCTTTTTCGCAATCTTGCTACGCAAGACACGTGTGAGTTATTTCTTGATCGGCGTTTACTACCCCGAACGGAAAGAATATATGATAACTGACAATGACAAGACTCCAGCTTGACGTAAGAGACGTTTTTGAATAACTTGAAAATGATTAAAAAAATTTGTTTTTCCACATGGCTCCATGCCAATGCCATTTAGTATGCAACTTGCAGAGCTGAATCCAGCTACGTATGACGATAAATGTTTTTTTAGTGAATCAATCCAGAACAAGGTTAAAAACTTGTCCGATCAATTCCAGGTTTTATTCTTAGGTTATTAACTTACGCATTATCAATTGTGTTCTCAGAAATTAATCTGTTGTTCATACTCCCTATTTTTCGAGAGATTTTCGCTTGAAAAAGGAGTGTGGGAGATGAACACTTTATACAAGGCGTAATTGCTTGCAAATTTAATGTCACACGTTTTGTTGTAATTTTATCTTTGTACCAAAGTGTTGAAACGTTCACCCCATGCTTGTTTTAATTGTAACAGCAAATTTCAAAGTGTTGTACAATCTTATGGCACTGTTGGATCTATGCTGTCGTTACAGAGTATGAATCTAATGGCGCAACGTTCAAACCATGCTTTGACACTGCATTAAAAGGTGCTTTTTCTGCCTCTGCGAAGTCACGTACCATGTTGTTGTGCATATTTTTTCTATTGATTTATAACTAGCGATCCTCTTGCAATTTTGATCTGTATCATGTAAACGTTTTCATAAGATTGGGAAACACTCTCACTTTTTTGAATTGTTAGCTTATTGTATGACCATTTTTGTTAGAAGTATGCTGCATTGTGTGGTCCAATTCTTTTTCGCCTTCCAATCTAACCTGAATTTTCCGAACGTTCTGGGCAAAAAAGTAGATAAACCTACTAAAAACAAGAATTTTAAAACCGGAATCAAATTGTGTTCTTTTGTCTGTACGTTCCAAGCCCAGCCTCAACACTGTCCTGCATCCTTATTTTTTACTGTCAAACTTCTTCAGCAAAAATGGATAATACGCAAAGACAGATTACGTATCCGCGTTGATAGTATTCAAAGCTTTCAGACACTTTTTTATGAAAAAAGTTGATAATTGCGTTGCCTAATGCCGTAGCCCTCTTCAAAACACCAGAAGCATACCCCTAAAACATGTAGTCATGTTCTGTAACTTTAGCTAATTCACACAATTTCAAGCGTTTTTGTCGTTTGAAAAATTGTAATACTGTATCTTCAAGAACTTTTTTGCTTCAAGTTGCTCTTTTTGCATGATTTATGCTGACCAATAAACAGCATTGAACCTATTTGCTTTTGCCCTCTTACCTGGCGGTTTTAAGGTGGCTAGTACAATGTTTAGGAAATGGTTCCCTCCATTTCGATGTCCAGCAACTTGTGCCTCATAGTTTTCAACAGATTTACAAGTATCAGTTTTGAACAGCAACTTAAGAAAGATACATGTGTGTTGAAGTCATTTTGGTGTTTTTCTATTGTTTCATCAACAAATCCAAATAAACCAGAAAAAAGCAAAATGCCTCTATTTGTTCTTTGTGGCCTTGAACGCGGATGCAGACGCGCAATCAGGGGGGGCAATTGGGGAATTTACACCCCCCGAAGTTGCACTCCTGCTCAGGCCCCACGAGAGGGGGGGTGCAGCCGATGCGCCGCTCCGGAGCCCACAAGAGTCTAGGGGGCCCGTTAACGTCAATGTTCAAAATGGAAAAGAGTAAGTATGCACAAAGTTTTTATTGTTAGAACTTTATTCATTCTATCTTGTGCAAATTAATTGGGTGAAGTTGTGGTTTTAGTCGATATACAATGTGTTGTCATTTCTTTTGATGTGTGGTTGGGATTATCTCAATTGCTGCTGTTTCATTGTTAGCCCAACGCACTATGTAATGCGTAGCATGACGGAATGATCGAAAAATATTTTTATGACGTTACATAGGACATTCATCAACTCAATAATATTACAGAATGAAGCCAGTTCTTTCTTTTGTATGTAGTTGAGAGCAGGGGTGGATATTAGGGAAGGCGAACAAGGCTGTCGTCTCGGGGCCCCCTTTTTTCAGAGATGTCGCGGGGCCCCTAATGGAGACTTTCGCACTTAGTTTTTGCGTTGTCCTGTTTAAAAGTTGATGAACAGCTCTGGAGCCGCAAGCTCTGCAGCAAGTCATATGTTTTTCAAAATAAAGCAAAAATATGTGCCAAAGAGGGCCCTTCACAAGTTTGATGTGCAGACAAAGAACAATGTAAAATCAAATAACTTCAAACAATTTACAATGTGAAATAGACTTTCACGCAGAAGCAAATTTGCAGACAAATTGAAAAATTTGAATTGCTTTCAGCAAGCAAAATTTTTGTGTAGCATGTGTAAAATACAGGGGCCTTTTTTTGATGTAACGTTAACAAACATAGGGGCCCTTTTTTAAGGCCATATCTTGTGCAAATGACATATCACAAATTGTACAATGTTTTGGGGCAGCTGTCTGCGATTTTGACTCGGGTCCTAAAGTCTAATACCCACCCTTGGTTGAGAGTTGTACATAATGGAATTTTGCGATTTTTAATGGCATATGTCACACCTAGGAAGCAGAGTTGCATTGTTACGCTGTCGTAACACTGAAATTATACCCAAACCGCTATTGCAAAAGGTATACTAAGAAGACGAATTTTGATTTACAGAAGAATTTCGTGCATGCCGAGTTTTCAGACGTTCAGGTACAGTGTGACGGTGCCCACCGGGGGCTGGTAGAAAAGCTAAGAATGTGCAAAAAATAGTCTAAATATTGGACTGTAGAAAACCGGATAAAAGTTCTGTTTTCAGATGAAAGTCATTTTTTGTTCCAGGGAAACACAGCAGAATTATTACGATCAGGAATCGTGAGCAATGAAGTCTTGCCCATTGCAATGACCTAGTAAAGGAACCCAAAAATATGTTTTGGGGCAGTTTCAGCTTTTCAGTAGTAGCTTCACTCAAGCCAATTGAGGGTATAATGCATTTATACAAATACATTGATGTAATTGAGAGAAAAGCCATTCCAGATATGAGAAAGGCATTTCCTGATAGTGGAGGAAAATTCCAATAGGATATTGTCCCGTGTCTTTAATCTGAAAAACTGAAGACGATTTTCAGGAAGCAAAATTAAATGTGATAGATTGGCCTGGAAACTCGCCAGATCTTAATCCACTGCGAATTTGTGATCAATAAGAAAACCCCGGTTGCAAAAATTCGATTGCACCTCCATAACCAAGCTAATAGAGGCCATAATTCAAGTATGGCATACAGGGTTGCGTAGTCGGAGGTAGAATGTCTGCTTCTAACTCCGACCTTTCCGAAATTTCCGACTCTTCAACATAAAGTGAATGAAGTTTGGCGGCCAAGAATTTTGTAGAATTTAACACTCAGTGGAAATCGTGGTACACAGCAAAAATTCCCTGTTTCAACAAAAGTTTCACAAGAAATTGTACCGATTCAACAGGAATTCGCAACTTAGGAGTGTGATGTAAAAGTGATCCAATTGGACTCCGGAATCGGAAAAAATATCCGAATCTGACCCCTGGTGTCGATAGGAATCCGACTCCACCAAAACGCCTCCGATTCCTTGACACTCCGCAACCCTGAACTGGCATCGCGACAGTAAATCAAGTAAAATTTTCAAAAACTGTTAGAATCCATGACAAAGCGAGTACCGAAATTCTTCGTGTCCTTCTATTACTGTATTAGGTTTAAAGAAGTATTAAATTTGCTTTGCTGGTGAGAAATACTATAGTCTACTGTCTACTATTAATGTTAAATTTGATGTATAATTGTGAGATTCGCAAAGCAACTGTGTGTTATGTGCATTAATTGAGATCAGTCTGAGACCTTTTGAAATTTAGTAATAACATTGGATATGTTTATGATGTAAAATACCAAATAAAGCATATCATTTTCTAGTCATAGTATTGAAAACCAAGTTAAGCTCTTAATTAGTTATAATTTATAAGGGGGACCAAAACAGCTTTAGCACCAGCACATTTTATTCCTCTCAAGGGCCCCGTTCCTGCTGCATTCCTTTCAAGAGTATTTCAGTTGGTAGACGAAGTCTCGTATCTACAGTTAAAACAATAACATCATTGATTAAATATATCCTGACAATAGTCTCTTGTATCTGACAGCTTCACCACTCGCAGTATCGTTTGCAGAAATTATCTCACAGCAAATGTGTTCAATTGAAGTTTTAAAAATCTTGATAAACGATTTGATGAAATTTCTGAAACAAGACGAGAACTTAGGCAGGTTTACTAGTAGCCTATACATCTGACACAATAAAGCCATGACTGCACTAGTTGATTGCGGAACCAGGTGATTGTATTGGGCTAGTAATTTCTACTCTGTCCTAATCGTTCGGTCTGCATCTTGATTAAAAGCAGGCCCGTAACCAGCTTGAGATATTAGAGCGGGCGAAGAGTTTTCTGAGAGGGGCCAAAAAATTTAAACTATGCCCAACACATTTTTCCAAGGGGGCGAAACAATTTTTAGTGTGGTTTTCGCCCCCTTAGTTACTGGCCTGATTAAGACCAATAAGTTTTCATTTTCGGAAATGTTGCGAAAAGAACATATCTGTGACCGTTTGCGAAGAAGTTGTACCACGTTTGAATAAGCACGATGACGTCATCGAATGAAAGTTCATGAAAATTGCCCCCCCGAAATGAAGAGCCGGTTGCGCCCCTGCGTGGATGCGTTTCTAGACGGAACAGTTTTTCTCAAAACTTGAGTGATCTGCCGTTGGCTGCATCACGCAGTGAGAGGGGTTTAGTGCTTTTCCACAATGTAATAGCAACAGCTTGCGAGCTTAATTTTCTCGGTGAATTAAGGGGAAAATAAAAAAATAGACCAGTTTTGCAGTTTCTCAAGAATGTATCAAAAACACATATACACCTGCAAAGCAAACCGTGCAGTGCGGCGATTTTGCATACAAAAATTTTATTGGCAACTGTTTTAAAGATGTATTTCGCAGTTTAGTAAACTGAGCAAATTGCACGCAGGACATTTGTACCTAAAAAAAATTTGAAGCTGGAAGAGAACAAAGATCGCAACAAAGAGAAAGCAAAAGAAAAAGCAGGCACGAAAATTAATGAATGAACCAACATGAAATACGTAAAATTAATCAAACCCATCGCGAACCCCGTTGTCGCGCGCGTCACCAAGGACCGCACTTGGGCTTTAAGCAGAGAGCCCTGTTCAAAATATTCACGACAGTCTGCCCCACCAGATATCCACAAGTGGAGTCCTACACTGCGCCCACCTTTAACGCCCGCGCCGGCCACTACAGTGGCCGGTACTCTTTTGGCCATAACTCGCCAGCTGCTAGAGCTAGACAGGTGTTCAAAACATCTACGGATTAAGTAAGTCTTCTAGTTCCGACTGAAAAAATATTTTTTTTGCGGTTTGGGGATACCCCTGGGAGACGCCACAAGTGGAGGTGTTTTAGCGTTTTTATGGCCTACTTTACCAGGCCCTGAGCGCCAATCCAATGAGCAATGATTTTTTTTCAAATACAATGATTTTTTTCGCACAAGTTTTTTTCGAAACTAGACTATCATCCGAGTCTGTAAAGCCCTTGATTGGGGTTTTAGCATATCTGGAGCCAAAATTGTGCCAAAAAAACAAAAAGTAGCCAAAATTTCTACCCCGACAAACTCTAACCTGGGGTGAATAACCCCCATTTTGTATATGGCCATTACTCACCGCCTGAATAGGCTAGAAAGCTGTTCAAGCCCTCTAAAGACTCGTGAAGACTTGTAGTTTAGACTGAAAAAAATATTTAGCTTGCGATCTTGAGTTTTTGTTGATGTTTACATAATGAGAGGATGTTTATGCATATTTGTTTACATTTGGATGACGTCATCGTCCCTTGGTAGTCGACAAATCGAGCCGATTTTGTGGATGAAAAATTTGTTTTATTCTAGGCTACAATACGAGTCTTTAAACGGTTTGATGGACTTTCCAGCATTTCTGTTTCAAAAGTTAAGAAAAATAAGCAGAAATTAATTAAGGGAATCCCCACTAATTCCCTAGTGAATCCTTACAAGATTTGGGTCTTTCGGCCATAACTTTGGCACCAGAAACGCCAGTAAGTCGATCTAGGCCTCTAAAGACTCACATGACAGCCTTGGATCCAAACAAATTTTGAGCCACAATTTCGGCTCATTGTCTGGGCGATCAGGTCATAAAAGAAAAACCGAAAAAAGTAAAGCATACCCCAACCCTGACGACATCCACTGAAAACCCCAAACCCCAATCTCAAAAGTTTTTTTCAGTGCATACTACAAGACTTTACGAGTCTTTCGAGGGTTTGCATAGCTCTCTGGCATAAGCTGCTGGCGAGTTATTACGGCCGCGCAAGCCGCCAGTGGGAGACTCATGCTTTTTCTACAATTTTTTGATTTTTTTGCAAAACGGGGTTTTTGGCCCATAATTCTTGTTCCGGACATGCTAGAGCCAGAAGGTCAACCAAGGACTCTAAAGACGCGGATAGTCGTCTAGTTTTCAAAAAATGGCTCAAACTGGGTTGGCGCCCAGGGCCAAGCAAAGTTGGTCAAAAATTCAAAAACATGCCCTCTTTGTGACGTCACCAAGAGAAAACCTCAAACCCAAATCGAATAAATTATTCAATCGAAACTAGAAGACTTGGTGAATTTGTGGATGGTTTGAACAGCTCTCTAGCTATAGCGGCTGGCGAGCGATGGCCAAACAAGTTCCGGCCACTATAGCTCTTTCGTGTAGCTCAAAATCTCTCTCCGCTAAATTTCAGTTATTTCTAGCGTTCTTTTGTAGGTTTATTTTTCGGATACTGTTTTTATTCGATTGAAAGCCGCGGCCTACAAAGTTTGTTTTTCATTATTTCATGTGGCTTATATCCAAGGGCGGATTATACTTTTTATTTCGTTACCTTGTGGAAAAGTATAAATAACGCTGTCTTTCCTTGGCCCCCTTTCTCGACCAAACTCTGTTTCCGCATTCTCTTCTCTTGTGCATCAAGTGCACATCCGTCACAGGAGGAAATACGATGAACAGAAGGCAGTTATAGTGGTGTAAACATCATTACCAGGATTGCCAATTAAACGCGAAACGTGCTAGATTGCGAAAGTATCTCAGAGGCTTGGTAACTATGTTCAAGTGCGGCTTACAAGCAAGAGCGACTTGCATAAATTTTTTAACACCATTTCGTGCGTCTAACAAGCAAAGGCGGCTTACAATCAAGGGCGGCTTACAATCAAGGGCGGTTAACAATCGGGTAAATACGGTATATACATTTTCATGCGCAACCGTGTTGCCGCCACCGAAAATATCGTCTAGTTGTCGACCTGATAAGCTGAACGTAAACTCCTTTGTTATAACAACCACATGTTTTATGGACCAAACAAGCATAATCCATCCAGTGCACACAGCGTTTAATTAAGCCGTTTTTAAGCGGTCATTTTCCAAGCATTACAAAGCATAGTATATTAATCCACTACGATATAGGCTGATAGTAAATGGAATGAACACAAGTTTTGCACAGCAAAGTATTGTCGCAACACCCTCAGTTAACAATTTGAAGTCAGCGCAATGTAGACACGTTTTTCCAAGTAAAATTTACGATAAACTGTTCTAGTTGATTTAACTAACATATAGGGCTTCAACAAAAAAACTATGTTTGTGGGCAATCAAGTTGATAACAATCAAATGCAGCAGCCAATACTGACAATATTGCTTTCCAAAGGTGTTCTGCAGTGTCTGGCGGGCTTGCGTTGTTGAGAGCTTTTTGTCAGTGGGAAATTGAACATCAAGTAAGTAGACAAAGAAAGTGGGGCTAGAGGCCATGCCCCCCAAATGTACAGCGTATGTTGTCATTTTGTGCATGGACAAGCACTGTCCCGAACAAAATACTGCTGGCTTATTCAAGTCAAGTATTTGCCAAAAAAATTTTGTTCGGATGCTGGCTACGCTACTGCTTGTAACCACTTGTATACAGACAGCTTGCATCTCTCTCACCCCAGACATGTTCCTGAGTATCAAACCTTTCACACAACACTCTCTTACTTGATGCTCAATTTTCCACTGACAAAAAGCTCGCAACGCAAGACCGCCAGACACTGCAGAGCACTATTGTCATAATTGTATTGCGCAGCAAACAATAATATCGTGTTGTTATGGTTCTGATAACAGCCTAGAGTAGACTTGCGTTTTCGCTCGTTTCAAAGTAATGGTGAAGTTATGCCTCTGTGCAGTTCCGCAAATTTTAAGTTAATAATGAGTCGTCATAGAAAGGAGTTGCGCGGGGCCCTAGGCCAATGGCCTATCCGCTATCACTCATTCCAAAACGATTGAATATTAAGTAGGCTAGACGTGGTAAGGCAAGAAACGTGATCTTACAGTAACTGCCTTGGTAAATGCTCAATCCATTACGGATATAAAGACGCACAGGCAATAATATGAAAGTAGTACTTGATGTTAAACCATCACATGCAGAAACTACTCATTTACTTCAGGATATTTATTTCAGTTCAGTTTCATTTATTCTCGTTTTTTCTTCCTTCGGAGTGTCACGAGTGGTCTGCAGCGCCCATATCCGCTTGCTTGCGTCTGGGCCCAGGCAGCTGTTTTCACTACACTGGTGGCGAGTCATTGAGAGCACCGCGCGTGAGTGGTCCTCTTGTACCCATCCATCAACGCCGAGCGCGAGACTGGACAGGTGCCAGTAAGGTATTTATTCAACAGTCTTTCTGCAGTAAAACAGCTACGGTAAAATTATTTGAAAAGAAACAACGTCAGACTCAATTGTTTTTTTGGGGGAGCGAATAAAAATTTAATATGGAAAAGACCAAGCAATTACGCAAATACATGAACAAAGATAACCAATAGTCACCCACAACGCTTAAAAACAAGATATTTTTTGTCGTGGTTCAGTAAAATCTGCAATTAAGCGCAAATATATTAAACTACTATAAGAGCTGTTGTTTTCGCGATAGGGCTAACTGGAAAGATGTGAGTGAAACAAACGAAACTGGCTTATACATAGAAAAGTTTTGTTGAAGTGGAATAAGTGACCGTCACTTACAAACTACAGTTTTTCAAACCGCGTTCATGCTCAACGGAATCCGTCTCGGCGGCAAAATATGATTGCGAAAACACCAAAAATTACGCACTCGGGTACGAACACATTTTGCAAAATATGAATAAAGTGTTATCTGTTTCGCAAGGTAATCAGACATTTTTAAGTTATGACCTTATGCGGCATGCCGTTTTTGTAAATCACAAAAACCCCATTGAACGTAAGCATACAAAACAGGTTGAGAATTTCGGATCTTTCTGAAAAGCACAATACCAGGATGAAAACTAAAAAATATTCCATGAAGTTGCCTCTGCAGAAACCGCACAGCAATTTATGAAATTGCGTGTTAGTCTTCGAATTATTCCAACAACCCAGCGCACTAAGTTCAAAATACTGCAGATAATTTTGTAACTGAAATAGAGAGAGCCACAAAGATGGCGGCAAGCAAATCAGTCACAGTTTGTTGACAGGGAAACTAGTTTCGCGTTTTCCAACGCATCATCAGTCCTTTAAATGTAAGAGAAATCTTACAGGCGAAATGTTGGCACTTGAAAACAAGTAAAGAAAAACACACGAACTGTGGTTACTTACAACGATATTACAGTACTAAAAAATGTTCGAAGCTAAACGGCTAACCTTCCCAGGGCCTCATAAACCAGTCACTGATAAGAAAATCTGGGTTTAGTAGCGGTCTAAGAAAGACACTTTTGCTCTGGCAATAACACACGTGCGCGATGACGAGTGCCAGAGAGAAACCACGCGATTAAACAGAGCGTAACAGTTCACGAAAAATCAAGAAGGCAGAGCCTTTCAACGTAAACTAAAAAGTTTGACCAAGTGGTTATTTCGATCAAATAGAACATTTAGCTTAACTGAAATAAATTTTTTTACAAACAAACAATACATTGGAAGCGTGCAATGAAGCCAATTTTTAGTTATTCCTTGTTCCAAACACTTCTTTGTTGATGGGATAGTTCGTCAACTCTCCCTTTTCCTGTCTCATAGTTCTTTCAGTAAATGTCAACATTTGCAGAAAACAGTAGTGGCAGGGATTCTCTCAACGGATCGAAGACAACAAACTTTAGCCTTGCGGCAAACTTCTGAGGAATCTGCCTGCTTTCTGCTTTCATTCTGCGACCATTAAAACTTGCAAGCGTATCTATTTTTCATAGTTAAAGGCCACAAAGATGGCGGCAAGTAAATCAGTCACAGTTTATTGACGGGGAAACTAGTTTCGCGTTTTCCAACGCATCATCAGTCCTGTAAATGTAAGAGCAATTATACAGGCGAAATGTTGGCAATTGAAAACAAGTAAAGAAAAACACACTAACTGTGGCTAGTTACAACGATATCACTAAAAACATTTTTTTTTAATTTGAAATAGAGAGAAAAGGTAAATGTGTCAACAGCAAGGAGCTGTCTTTGATTTATTTAAACTTTAGCCACGAATGCCTGGCACTTTATACATATGGTAAACCAGCTGCAACAAGATCATTTGCATCAAACATTTATGCTTTTTTCACATGTAATGTCCGGAACATCGACTGCACTTTGCCCCACTTCGCTGATTGAGTGTAATAACTTCAGTAGACATTTTACATGTCGGGCACTGTTTTCGCTGCATGACTCTGACCGCTTCCGCTTCTGCTCCGTTATGCGTGTTGAAGACTATGTAAAATTCAACTCTCGTGCATCGCTCAGAGAAACGGCGCCCATGCAAACCATGCCTCTTTGGAACAAAGTAAACCTCAATAGTTCGATTGGGTATTGGGTCTGCTACGTCCAGTGATATAAACCCAATCAAAGGAAGGTCCGATTTTATCACAGTCCCCGTGCAAACCTGCAAACACTTTGCGGCTTCTTCATTGCTCCACTCTTTCTTGTATTTGTCCCAGATTCCGACTGATCGACGTGGCAAAAGTTTTCGAATTGTGAAATCACTGTGACTAGCAAAAGACTCCCTACCCCGTTGGTGAATGGGATTTTGATGTGAGATCATACGCAATTTTTTTCCGAGTTCAGATGCTTTGTCGACATAAGATTGTCTCTGCAATGCGCCAGACGCGCAGACAGCCATGAGGAAATTGATAACGTAAAGATAAAAAGTTGCCAGACCAAACTCATTTCGACTCTCCCACTGCTGAACGAAATGCAAGACGTCAATGAGTGAATACCGATCAGGCATTAGCGGATGACGAATCGCATCAAGCCACTGCAGCATTTCCACTGATATTGACACATAGCGATAGTCGTTAGAGAAAACGTCGCGGAGAGTTGCGTCAAGCAGCTCCACGATTTCTACAATATCTCTTTTGTCGCTTATACCGTCCATGTCTTTGATTTCTTTTTTGTTTCGTGGTTTGTACTTCATCTTAATAGAAGCGATCTTACTTCTGGTGATCCTAATGTTAGGGCATGGTGAAGCAAGAGCGGGAAGTTCTGGTGACAACCCCTGAAAATAATCGTTGAAATTGGAAACACAGGTGAAGTAATCAGATATTCGTCTCAGGTCGCTCGGTGCTGTATACTGTTGACATTCTACAAGCAGTTGATCACAAACAGCATGGGATTCTTGAACAAATTCGGCCAGCTCCTGGTGCTTTTTCAGTTTCTCATTGAACGCTTCAGCAATATGATGATACTTCAAAAATAACTGTACCATGAGGAGCCGAGCACGTACTTCACCAATGTAGCCATAAGATCGATTGTGAACTGCGTAATTTCGGCCTTGGTAAAACTGATGAACAGCTTTTCTTGCTGTTTTGAGTGCCTGAGGAGTGTCACCTTGATCGCAGTCGTACTTGATTCTGTGCAGATAAGAAAACCCAAACATGTGGTGAAGTCTGCCGCGCACGTTGTCGGTTTTCTCTGAAACCACCTCGCTCCGTTCCTTAGTGCGCAACTCCAGCGCGAACTCGAATGATTTTTCGGCATCTTTGAACTTGTTGTGCATGCTGTACAAGCGTCCCAGATGAGCTCGGAGTTCGACGTGCTTTGGAAATACCCTGGTAAACTGCTTCAAAACCTCGATGCGGTTTTCTTCACCTGGTATGTCATCAAGTAATCGTGAAAACTTCTTCTTCTTGCTGGGATCGTCAGCTACTTCTGCATCGCCGTACGAGTCTCTCTTCAATACCATTTGACTCAGAGGATACGAAATACGGTCTGGAACGTTGTTCCCAACAGCTTCACCAACGTATTTCACAAACTCAGTCACAAGCAAATGCAGCTTGTCCCTTGCTTGCATTGACAGCCTTTCCGTCAGTGCTGAATTTCCACCATGTAGAGACAACACGAATTCTAAAATTTCTTTTGCCACTGCATTGTAATTTATTTTCCAGTACCCGCACTCATTTATTACAAATTGACCACCGCTGTGTAAACTTTCCGGTTTTATCATTGGGTTATAACTGGTTCTGATCAGTCGTTGAAACACGTGCCCAGGAATCCCGCACTGGCCATAACACATCAGCAGAGACAAGTAAGCTACGACTTTTTGCCAGTTTTGCAACTCTGCTGAGCGCGGTTCCATGTAACCCTTGACATATTTTCTCACACCTTTAAACTCGTGGTTAAAAGCTGCGAGACCGAACTCGAATACTTTCCGCGGATTTTCGCTCACAACGTCCATATGAAGTTGGTGCAGCGCTGCTTTGCTATCGGGAGCGAAGTTTGAGAACACAGTGGCAAGTTCCTCCGACTCTCGTTTCGTTACGTTTCCAGACAAGTAGCAGCAACTTCCACGTTGATACGTGCTCTCTTTTATCTCTTTGTTGTACCTCTGGATATGCAGTATCACAACTGCGTAAGTGCTTTTGTAGAGCAGTTCAACTTCGTAATCACTTATTCCATCTACAAGTATCACCACGGGTAGCAGAGTCACGCTGTGAAGAAATTGAATACGTTCAACCAACCCGCTTATTGGAAGCGCTGCAGTCGGCCTGACGACAACACAAGCGGCATCTCTACGAAGCTTCCAAAGAAGTTGCCGACCAAAAGTGGTACCACCTCCACCCGGTGCGTGGAAAATTCTGATGATGTTAGACATACAAGTGTCAATTATTTCATGTTTAATGTAGTCATAAATCTCTTGCTGAATAGACCTCTCGACAGCAATATTTCCCATGCTGATTTCATCCCAAGCAAGGGTGCCCCCTTTCACAAACTCTTCGCCTGCAATACCCATTCTTTCCTTGTTTTTCTCTATTCCTGAAACAAGCACTTCAATATAGTCGTCAAGCCATGACAGATTCTTTTTTGTAATTTCCACTTGTTTAACGGTGTCATCTTCGCAAAGTTTGGGAAGATATGGCTTGTCCTGGCGTGAATGTTTGGCAGTGTTTCTTGTGGCCAGTACATTACAGAACGATTCTACGGAAATTTTGAATACAGAACTATGCCAATTAAACATGTTCACAAGCTGATGCAAATCATTGTTGCATTCCGGTGTTGCTGAAGTGCAGATGATCACACTCGACAAAAACGTTTCAGCTTCTTCCGAAAAAGCTTCGTCCAGTTTTATCAATAACCATTCTAAACATCGCATATTTTCCGGATCATCATCGTACCACAAGATAAACACGATGGCGGGTTTGTGAAAGCAGCAAAAGCTAGACAACGCCATGCAGTGCTGCTTTAAGTGTGATTTGCTGTTTTTTCTCCAGCTTGACGATGAACCACTAAAGACCGTATTTGGTTTTTCTTGCAACCCTTTAACGAATAACCAGTGCGTTGCTTTTTCCGAAATTATCTTGGGTGGTTCTGCCAGCAACGATATTGTAAAGTTTCGTTGCTCTTGTAGTTTAACTTCAACCCTACTCAACAATCCATCTTGTCTGCTTCCGCTATCGAAGTCAAAAACTTGCAGCCATGGGATGCTGGCAACAGAATCCAGTAAATCAGATGACGCAAGCTTGCTTGAAACAAGAATGTATGTATAGCTGGAGTCTAGTTCATCGACACGCTGACTTAAGTCTGCCATAGATTTATTCAAATATTGACCAGCATCTAACCCAACAGTTGCAGAGTCTTCGACATCTAGAGGAGGTACACGAACATCATCAAAAGCTGTTCTTGTGTGTTCCGCTCGGTCCTTGCTGCAACCATCAAAGGAAGACACAGGGGTTTTTACACTGGGATTAACAGAAGAGGTTTCGCAGTGCTTTTCTCTCAAGGACGGTGGAGTATTTACACGATACATCCACTTGGCAGTTATTTCAAACCCTACTTTGGTCTGTGCAACTGTGTTGCAGTCATGTTTCAACTGGTAAAAAGTGCTTTTCTGAAGAAAGTCTTTTATGTTTCCTACTTGTAAAGCCCGAAAACCTCCGAAGCGTTTTTCAATTAGCTCAACCAGTCGCTGAAATTGAATTTGCTGCGGTGAATCTTTACGGAGGGGATTGATGATAATGCTCAATAGCAGAGATGCAAAAAGCTTCATTACTTCCAATGGGTCAGTGATATTTCGATCCTCTGAAAGAGAAACAAAGAATAAGGAATTAACCAATATTATTCAGTTGCACACGAGCAGTTTGTCTCACAAACATAAAATAACTTATTATATTGCAACTAAACCCTTTGTCACCACAGCGAAAGTAACTTGGATTAAAGTGTTATTTGGGCTGTGAAACAAATTATGCTATCATTTGATTTACAACTAATGTTTATTCCAGCAATAGATGCATGCTGAAACTCTCTAGACAAAATCGTCACATAGAAGTACTAAGAGTAAGACTATCACTGGAAAACCAGTTTGCGTGTTATGGTACCAGCCGCAGTTTACGAGCTGTGTGAGGCAAGAAGTCACTGAGTAATGGGCACCGTTCGTAAAAATATTATATCTGATAGATTTAGCACAAAAACTGCTATCTCTGCGTATATTTAGCTATCTCTACGCAGGGATAGCTATCTCTGCGTGTATTTAGCTATCTCTGCGCAGAGATAGCTAAATATAGCTAAAAAACACAATCATATCTGAACATATCGTTTGCCCTTGCGTTAAGTTTTCACACTATGCTTCTTGATTGCCTCAAATTCATCAAAATGAGAGCAACACCTTTTTTAATCTTTTCTTGTTGAAATATCTTTCTATAACTGCCAATGTTTAAAGTGCACCGTTGAACAAAGGCGACTTCACGAAAACCACGTTGCCTATCGTCTGGCTCCTATTCACTCTACCTGCAGTTGAAACCTACAATCTGAGCTCAAAGTTACCCACGAAAATGCACCATGTACACTACCCGTCTTCAAGAACGTCATTTTCCAGCACCATTACGTCATGCAGAAAACAGCAGTTGTATCGAAACTAGTTATCTTTGCGCAGAGATAGCTAAATATGCGCAGAGATAGCACTTTTTGTGCTAAATCTGTCAGATATGATATTTTTACGAACTGCGCCCCATACAGAGTTTTCAACGCGTATTGGATTAGACAACCTTTAACCTATTCTGATACCTCACAAATTCAGTGCATCACCACATCTGCAATCTCGTATTCAATACAGAAACGGGTTACGGAAACAGAATATGATTATCGCAAACACGTGTCACAATTTAAGCATATTTCAACAGAAGTCGATTGACCTATACCGTTTCTGAAACCTAACAGAAACAAAATAAGAAGCTACAACAGATCAACCAAGCGAACAGACTTCACTACCGGTGAGCCGAGCGCGCGGAAGGCAATTAACAATTCGTCACGCACACAATTGCAATTGTTTACAGCAAAACAAACACGCAGCTAAGACGCATCTGCAACCTGCTTCAAAAGGAACACCAAACTGTTTTAACATAGACACTAATTAGCGTGAAAACGTAAACTCAACTGAAGAGCAGTAAGGCGTAGTGAATTAGTTACGTACCAAACGATGTGGTTTCCCCAGCTTGACTTACGGTCTTTACGTTTTATCGTGAAGCTTGTAGTTTCGAATGGCAGAATCTGGGCTTTAAACTTGAGAGCCGAAAATTTCACTAACAGCGAGTAGAAAGAGCAGCTAATTTATAGCGCAGTTTTGCAGGAGAAGCGGAAAAACAAGCACAATCTCGCCGTCACAGACTGCTCTGCACACAAGGGAGTGAAGAATCGTTGAAACCAGAAAAGTGGCGCTTTTCATCAAACGTCTTTCAAATACAGTTACGATTCAAGGATGCACTAAATGTAGCAAACCTTTTCGTCCTGGAAAAAGCGCACAATAAATTCGGCTATCGGGTTAAACATAGCGTGCTGTAGCGCCATAACCAATGGGCATTTCATATAAATTCAGTTCATCACATTGCTGCACGTCTTACATGCGTTCTTTTGCGCAATGAACTGTTGTTACCTTCACCAGATCAAGAGAGGCCCTACCTTATCGGCAATCACGGATAACTGCAAATAAATTGTAATCACTGTAAAACCAAAATGTTGTCTTTTTCCTTATGTTTTTCATTTTTTATGGGTTTGCGGTGTCTATATTTTTTAATGTCTCTGATTTAAATGTTATTTTTAATGTCTGGGGTATAACAGCATTAAAAAACTCGAAATACCTCACAGTTTTCAGCAATTTTAGATAGTTCTACTGACTCCACATAAAGACGGGACCAAGCAAGAACGGAAATTTAATATCACGGTTCTGGTCCTTGGTTGATCCTTGGAGCTTTGCCTTCAATATAGCCGGCATAACTTTCCTCGCCAATCTTTCCTTAGACATTTTGAACACATAGCCGAACCAAGGCAGCTAAAATCTCTCTATTGGAATAAGTGGATCGAGATTCAGGGCTTTGCGTATTTCACAACAAAATCTTTAAATGTAGCAGTAACACCTTCGACTTTAAACGTAATGAGTTTATTCGACGCTTCTGAAGCGTTGTGCAAACCTCAGTATAAACATTGTAACCCACCCTATTGTTGTGCTCTGATCAAACGTTTCCTTCTTTAATCAATTAGAAACCGAGAAAGTGTTTGAACATGTTTTTAAAGCTTGATGTTTTCCGGTATATGGTTATCATAAACAATCGGCGTACCAGCCTCGATCCCAGCTTCGATGAAGAAGACAACATGCTCCACAATAGAATTGATATCTTGTGTCATGTTGATCCTTGGAAACTTTTTGAAATAACCATGAATGCTACGTACGTCTGCACCAATTCCCATGAAGATCAACGTAGAATCGACAGTAAGGTGTCCCGGTCGAATGAAGGGCGCTAACTGGGTCTGTAGATCAGACTCCTCTCCTTTCGTCAACAAGATTATCCTGTTGGAAAAAAAATTGATGTGCTTATTTTGTTCATGCGAGTGTTGTACACATCTCTGTCAATACCATATGATCAGAATTTGCGTGCTCTTCCGTACGATGATAGTTTTATGCAGTGTTTTCATCAGTGGGGATGCATTGTATTGTGTAACGTCTTCACTCCCACACGCAAAACGCTAGATTTTTAACATGCATCGCAGTTAAGAGAAAAGGAAAGTGCAATTGCACAAATGAAGTCGAGGATGTATACATTGCGGTAGTGTAGAGTATACGCTTGATGGCGCTAATGCATTTTCTGCACTTTGATGAAACACAAGCTTTTTAAGACACTTTTAGGATACACGCATGAATGACGCCATCATGA
>Ga0210059_1002123_pt1 | contig 30779 bp, 18 predicted proteins | sample Ectturendosymbi2_FD_188042 | JGI IMG/M metagenome (GOLD analysis project Ga0210059, IMG submission 188042) | Ecteinascidia turbinata endosymbiont from Florida, USA - Sample 2 (SPAdes) (version 2) | ecosystem: Host-associated > Tunicates > Ascidians > Unclassified | place: Key West, Florida...
AACGCGTTAAGTATTGACATTGCTCTGTGATGCAGGGTTGAGATGTGTAAATGCCAAGTCAGAGACCGATGAAAAATAAGTCCTAGATGCTTGTGAGAAGTAGTTTCATTTAGTGCTTGGTTGCAGAATCGTAGTGGAGGATGAAGAGATGGATTATTTGTAATGGTAAGAACTTCAGTTTTTGCAGCATTAAAAGTATCTTAATTCTTTCGTATGGCAACGATGAACTCCACAGTTGCAGGCACTTGGCTTTTCAATCAACAGTATGGTTGCCAGATGGCCGGTATTTCACCGGCCTGGCCAGTATTTTACTGCTAATTTACCAGAGGCTGGTTAAAGGCCGGTATTTTGAAAATCAGTATCTGAAGCCGGTATTTTGAAAATAAATAATTTTCCGTAACTTCAAAAAGAGCTAACGCAGACTTTCTCAAATTATCATGGCTCTAGTAGTAAATCTTGTCAGGACAGTTCCCTCAGCGAAGTATATTTGCTGCTGTTGACGCAATCCATGGTGCGATTGTCACGTCACACACACACCGACATGTAATGAGTAGGGCAACCAACTTTTTGACCTAAAAACGTTTAAAGTTTGACTTTATAATTACCAATTTTGACTTTATTTTGACCTATCAATTTCCTGCTTTTGCAATGGAAACGCGGAATACAAAGCATCAAAGCGATAGGTTAAATGTCTTTTTCTTTTGAAATGAAACAAATATCAAAAGTGTGAAAGACCCAACGAAACTAGAGGTAACAAACCATAGACGAAAATCAATCCAAACGCACAAGAAAAATATGAAGTGTCAATAAATCTCCTGAAGTCACTGTGAACGTTTTACATTGTTATAACTTAAACAGCAAGTACTATCACGCCTAGTGCACTTTAATTAGTCCAGTAATGGGAAAACCAACATTATTACGTCAAAAGTCGAAAAAAATTCAGTAATATGTCAAAATTTCAACTAAATTTGAAAAAGCACATCAATATCTGTTGTTGTAGATTTAATAAGATATCGATAAAGAGAAAAAATATGTGCTGCAAGAAACTTTGACCTAACGATAAATTTGGTCTAATGATAAATTTAACTTTTTTTGACCTAATAACTTTAGAGCCGCTGATGGTATCAGCGTGAAATTTGGTTCGTGGATGTTTCATAAGCTTTGAAAAAGGTGGAAAATGTTTGACTTTATTGACTTTTGGTTGCCCTAGTGATGAGCCAGCCAAAATACACTGCAGACCCGATATAACGCGGATGTCGGGACCCATAACATCAGACCGCGTTATAAGTGAGTCGCGTTATACCGAGGTATTTTATTACGTAACAAATGGTATACACTGTATACTATACAGTCATGACCAAGAACGTATATTTCCATGACAATGTGATGTTTATACTAAAAACGAGTCTAGGGATGACTGTTTCAGTGCTTGTCTATTCTTTTTCCTTGCGATCTCTCTTATTTCTTTCAAGTGTGGGACGTGGATCTTGTCCACGTTCTGACACTCTAGCCACTGCAAGGCTCTATCGATCGCTGCTGTGGCACCACGTGGTTTTTGTGGAGGTGCTGGTACGTCATCATCTTCCTCAATATGATCTATATCGGTAGCATCCTCATTCGTAGAAACATTGAGAGCACTTGTCGCAATATCATGGTTTGTAAGGCATACATACGTCGGACAGTCGTCAATGATATGTATCCATTCATGTTTATCTTCAATCCCCATCTTTCTGAACAACTCTTCGCAATGCTCTACGTCAGTATCAGCCTCAATTTGATTAGACGCAACATCACGATCTGATTCGTTTCCCTCACCTGAAAATGCCCCTGCTAACCCTCGGTACCAACATTTCTGAATTGCTTGCGCAGTGATTGAATTCCAAGCTTTCTCTGCCAAGTCGAACATTGAGCTGAGGGTCAATCCTTTTACACACTTGACTGAAACTTGCCCAACGGTCTTTACGGGGATATACCTAACATACGTCATACGTGGTCTGGATTGTGACAACACCGTGTGCCACTGCGCATTTTGAGATGTTTAAAATAATTTACCTAAAAGTACTGTATCGCAGCAAATCAGTTATGAAATCCGGGTCCATACTCAAACGGCGTTATATCCGATTCCGCGTTATATCGGATCGCGTTATACCGGGTCTACCATATACGGGCAAATTTTAATTGTGACGTAACAATACTGATTGAATCTCTGTTATCCCTGTGCCGTTTAAGAAATACGACACAGCTTAGATATGGCACTGTTGACAAAATGACCGGTCTTTTCACAAAATGCATCTGGCAACCCTAATCAGCAGCGCGCTTGTTCAAATCCATACGCATTCGATTGTTCCAAGTTGCCTCGGAAACGTCTCCCGCGCCGCAATCCCGTTCCGAGTATCGCAGTGCTGAAAATAAAGACACATGATGTTGGAATAAATGGACACATTTCGGCCCCAACACCCCCCCAAAAATTGCCTGCGACTACATCTATGAAAAGAAGGCATTTCATTTATGGGCATTATTAATTGCACACTGAGGGAATCGAGTATATTGCAGGGCGCCTGCTTCAAATCAATTGAGTCCATGCCAAGAAAATAGAGAAAAGCTTTTGTTGCTTTTCTCTACTTTCTTGGTTCTTTTCATAGGTGTAGGTAGAGTCCATGCCAAGCAAGTACGGAAAAACTTTTGTTTTTAATTTTAATTGCAATATTTAATCAGCTTGTTGAGTACTGCATATATGTGCAGTTGAGCAGGCAATGTTGTGAGACTCACGGCAGTGCCGTGGCAAGGCAGCCTCGCACCCCCCGGTCGGGGGGTGCCGACCATTCGTAGGGGCTCCACAATATATATTGTATTAGTAAGTTAGAGTCGCCTCTCTACCCTTGACTTTTACTCTTCTGGTTTTTGCTCTCAATGCAGAGCCGGTAGGTTAAGGATGTAATATCGTGATTCGTTGATTTCGAAAATGAATTGCGGACGTTCGGACACTATAGCAGTTTTTGTAAAGTTGTGGTTGCGTCAGAACAAAGTCAATTGTTAATTGTTAATATAGTCTTCACCTTTGCCACTTAACTTCGCTCTTGTGCGTTGAAATTCTCGGGGAAATTTACGTCATAATGAATGTGCTTTGGAGTGTTGTTCAATCGCTTTGTAGTTGCGTACAGATAGAGAGACTACGTTTCTTGTTCAATGTTAAAAACATTTTCGTAAAAGCTGCTTAAGACAGGTTATGTAAAGTTGAAACGAAGAAAGGCTATTGTGTCAGTTTATTACATATATGTATGTGCAGACTGTGTTAAGACAGTCTAATTTAAAGTTTCGACCAGAAAAACCGGAGATAATCTCGATAAGTTTTATGCCCGCTTGCTCGATCTTAAAAAGCCTCTTCAGATTTAATGTCACTTGCTATATGTCATGATGAAGATGGATGGTGTCAGATTCCAATAAATTCGTTCTTATTAGAAGTGAAGGCAGAGGGAGTGTTGGTAAGCAGTTTGTTCTACGCACTGCTTCCACCTATCAGCTTTTGGTGAAAGCACCAAGTTCATTACATTGAGACTGGCTGTTAAAATGATGAGGCTGTACAGCGAACACCAGGTGCTCTGTGATCGTCGGGATGCAAATCACAAGCATTTCACATATTGTTGCATACCGGGGGTGTGCAACCTTTATTACTGAAGGGCCAAACGCAATTAAACAGATTAGACCGCGGGCCACGCCTTCGTTTCACAGTTCACACAGGCTGTCAGTGTCTAGTACTAGGGACCGGCATAAAAACCCACTTTGTTGTATTGCATTTGGCCCGCGGGCCGCAGGTTGCACACCCCTGTCGTATACTGTAGTTGATGCAAGTACGGCAACTACATCAAACAGGTAAATCACATCATAAATATTTTCCCATCACATCACAAGAAGAGATATTTGGTTGATGATAACAACTAACAAGTGATACGGTTAGTTTTCACTGATTATTTTGCATTGGCAATTCATTAGTTAGTTTCTCCTAAGTTGTACATTATTAGTTAATCTTGGTCAGGTTTTGAAATACCTCTGCTGAAGAGGCTAATTTGCAACTGGATCGAAAAAGCACACATCTGCCTGAATGCTTGCTGATATTAAAGGGCCCCATCTGGATTTTTTTCGGGGGGGAAACAGCCTTTCACACGGCTCTGGCTCACGGTATAGTCATAACATGAATAATATGATATATCCCATGTATACACGCATGTCTTCAGAGAAGGAAACAGCTTAAGGCCTACCTCAGCTAGGAGTGAGGTTATTTGCTGACAACAACAGCTGGAATGTGAATCGAACGCAAAACGTCAGAAGTGTGAGGCAGATGCTCATGACTACTGAGCCAGCTGGCTTCTGACAATGTTGTTGCACAGACTAGCATACGTTGTCTCAGCTGGGTTATTAAGAACCAAGTTTCAGTTAAGAACCAAATTTCAAGTAGCAAATTTTCTAAATTCAAGTCTATGGCAACATGGTAGAGAAAAATATAATGTACCAACAGCTAAAGAAAATTTAAAAGGAGAAAGTTTGCTTCATGAAAGTTTTTTGGGCAAATTTGGGGAAATTTGGGTCTATTATCCTTAGCACCGCCAAAATTGTCTTCTCCTACACCTATGATTTTATCTATATTCTGATTACTATACAAAAAAGTTATACAAGTTTCGACGAAGGCCCCAAAATCTAGGGGCCCAGATGTCGGTCTACGCACCCCTGGTAAAATTTCTCTCAGAGGCCCTGGTAGAGTCCATGCCAAGCAAGTAGGAAAACGCTTTTGTTTTTCATTTTAACTGCAATGTTTGGATGAACACATTTTTCCATACAGTTTGCTCCGCGGTGCATACATGTGCTGTTGAACAGACAATGTTGTAAGACTCATGGCGCAGTCATAATTGCTTATATATAATATCAGGGTTTTTTTTAAGGAAAATGTTAGGTACCCGGTATGGATCTGCAGGGACCCGATTTCTCTGATTCTAGGGACCCGATTTTGTCTGATTCTAAGGACCCGATGATAAATTTCTCTGATTCTAGGGACCCGAATCGGGTCCCTAAAACACCTTTAAAAAACCCTGGTAATATGATACATGTCACATAGCTCATATCACATATATGTCTTCAGAGAAAGATGCACCTTTACGCCAGTGATTTTCAACCTGGGGGTCGTTTGCCTTTTTTGTAGGATCGCCAAACCTTTTACTAAAAAATTTTCATGATTATTTCTATATTTTATATTTCGTATACCGTACGGAAACACTTTTTCGTCGTAGCCAAAATAATAGTAGGATCACCTGGCAAAAATGGTAGCCTATTTTTTCATTCAAATTTTTTAAAGTGTGATTATGACCAGCGGCGTGCAAAGGTCTGGTGATGCCCGGGTCGACTGCTTGATTGTATTCCCCCTACCAAAATCTAATATTGATAGCAGTGACGTATGGTGGTCAGTGTAACTTGATATACGCTGTTTGTGACGTAACAATATGACGTCATACTCACGTTTGCAAACCAACGATTTGGAGAAATTTGTTGACACAGCATGCATATTATTCTACACGCACTCTCCTTACTCGTTGTTGAACAACGTGTCACTGTAATGAGCATAATAATCAACGCTCCAAGTTAGGAGACAGGAGCAAACTACAGCATTCAACGCTGAGACAGTGTAGTTTATAAGTGCAAGTATTTCCGGCAACGCGTTAAAACAGGGGTGTCAGAAACACTCAGTGCAACGTCAGCGCAGTTCACAACTGCAAAAATAAGGCCGTGCATTAAAACAGTGGAGTAAAATACTCTCAACGCTACGACAGGGCACTTCACAAGTGTAAAAACATCAGGCTGCGCCAATGTCTCGTCGAATAGCAGTCGAGCAGAGACGGTTTCTGCCCGGGATGGCGGACACGCAGGGTTGACAGTTTGAAACTTGCTAAACTACACAAAAAATAAGAATGCGCATAGTGTACACAAGAAAACTTTTGTATTATATTATATGGCTGGTATGTACAACTATTGAGGGCAGAACAGATACGTGCTTGTGTGAGCCATCATCATCAATCCCCCTGAGCTTCCAATTCAGTGATGAAGCTCGAAAGGATGCACATATTGCAAGCAAACACAGGTGTGCTGCTGTATTAGGGCGCACCCAAGGGTGCCACATCAAAATACGAAACTGGAAAGTAGTGATGCATCATAAAGTCAGCTAAATCAAGCAAGTTGAAATAGGACAGTTATGAAATTTGGCTCGGAAAACCAATCAAACGCCCATAATATCTTTCAATTCTTTTTTGTGATTTATCTTTGATTGCATGATCTGGAAAAAGTCACGTTACTATCAGTTTGATTGGTTGTGCGCCGCACACCTAGAGTATAGGTTACTGGTATTAAAGAATGTGGGAATTACTAGAATTTGAGCACGTAAAAATTGTGTTGACAAGAAAACAAGTTCCGAAAAATAAAATCCATGCAGCCTATAAAATCCACGCCCTCGCAAATAAAATCCACGCCATCAATCATCATAATTCGTTAATCATCTTTAGCACGGCCGCGAAATCTTATATTTTAAATTATATGTGGACGCTACATGAGCTTGTAGCCCTTAACCTGCACCAGGAAAACCCATCTAGTTTACAGCATTTTAATTTTTGTAATTTCACTCTTTGGATGCCCCGGGCCGTCGCTAAAGATGATCATGGAGCCGGAGTGCCGGAGTTTGCATTTTAGGCTGGAGCAGGAGTCGGAGTTAATATTTTAGGTTCGAGCAGGAGCTGGGGCCGGTCTCAACCTAAAGGTCTGTGCAGGAACCAATCAAATTTTTAAGGGACCTATTAGAATTTCTGTAATGTTGCTTGTTGTAGTCAAACAGAATGGAATTAATTGAGACGTGTTTTCTGACCAGCGTTGTTATATATCACAAAAGTGTGACACTGGTTGGGAGTACCAAGCATTTCACCACTAATGATCGTTTCAAAGTAAACTGTAGTGCCTACGCAAAATACAGCGAGTGACAATGCAGTTATTCGGAAATTTAGGAATCCATGCCATAACTATGAGAATGTTGGGTTAATGATGTGGGCAATAACACAAGACACATGACAAAAAGCAGTGGTTAACAAAACAGACTATAGAGAAGTAACAGTGTGCTGAAATGACCTACAGGCCTAGTGATATGATTTGACATGTTAGAAGCAATGTACAGTAGCACAGTAGGCCTACAATATTTATTCGCATTGTGCAGATTTCTAGTCTAGCCACCGCATTCATAGGCCAACCTCTGCTCACATTTTGGAGCCAAACTGAACAAAGTTGGATGTTTGCCCTGATAGTTGCAGCTTTAAAGATAAACTATATTGTTTTGCATCTCTATTGCCTATAATAAAATTTAAAGGGTTTGCAGTTAAGTTATGCGTAATGTTCATCTTGTTAATTTTTTTGTAGGATTTGCTTGCACATTCATGGAGTTTTGTCTGAGCACATGGTTTCAATATTTGTGTACAGGTAATCAGCTCCTGACCTAGGAGATTTAAAACGAGTCTTTTGTAAAAATTGAAAATTTACTCTCAATTCAAATAATTTTCATCTATCTGGTTAATTATTATTGAAGTCTGAACTACTTAACTAGTGTTTCAACGGTTACCACTTCATAACTTAAATTACAGTAGAACCTACAGTTTTAAAGATGTACATTTAATAAGCAGCGTCTATTTTGCCTCATGAGGCAAAAACTGTTCTGAAGTTATTTTGTCAGTTGATGTACATAGTGTTTGAAGTGATAACATGACAAGTTCAAAACACATTCGACAAGTTTGTAATGCATGACCTACATAGCTGACCGTAATGTGTAATTCAAGTGTGCGCAAGCTTTAAGTGGCTTTTTGCCGAAGTTGTGTAAAGAATTGGCTAAGCTAAGTCATGACTCTAAACCCCAACATGTTGTGTCTCTCTGTATTGTGCTTTGTCACGTGACCACTCCCACCATTTGTGTTCTACCAAAGACATAATAACCACGACATATATTTTGCCTCATGAGGCAAAATAGACACTATCTTTTTGATATCAGTTACTTGAAAGTTTTCGGAGTGTTAACAGGGGTCGGAGTTGATGTTTCAAAATTTTTAGGACTCGGAGCAGGAGTCTTAAAGCCAGAAGCAGGAGCGGCGTCGGAGTCTGAAAACTGTGACTCCGCTCATCTCTGGTTGACGGTGCTTTGACGATTATTACGCTTGATTGCCCACAATTACGCTTGCGTGAGTTTCTTGCTGTAAGTTCTGCTGTGTTTCAGAAGCCGCTCACCGACGGTTTGGCTGACGTGCTGAGATTCACCGACAGACTTTTTTAAAGTAAAGGTAATTGGTGAACCTGCGTTTTAAAATTCTGTCAGGTTTGGTTAACTAGACTAGTGCACCGCAATCTTTTTTCACTCACGGCACACTTTAACAACTTTCCAAAGTTTTGCGGCACACCTCGACCACTAATGTAAACAATACACTTCATGATTATTTTTAATCATTTGCGCTTGTTTTAATCAGAACAATCGCTGTACGTTACGCTCAGTCAGTGAAAGAGCAACTCGAAATTCTCGATCAACTTCTTTTAAGCATTGATCGTTTATCGTTTTTGATCAATAACAAAGATGAGAAACTTTGTTCACAGAAGTATGTACTGTGGTTGATGTTCTGATCTCTTTTCTTCGCATAGCAACGAAAAAATTCTCGAATTCAAGCCATTTGGTTTAACAAAGTTGACAATGTGGATACAGCCGTTCATCGTTTCTGACAATTCCTTTGGTAAAACTTTTATCATCAGAGCTTCCCTCAGGGCCGCAGCCACGGGGAGCATAGGCCTCCCAAATTTTGTTGTGCCCAAAAAAATTTGTTTTAACATACAATAAAAACAAAAGTCTTTCCCCCTGATGTATTTTCCCCCAAACTTTAAAACGTGACTACGGGCCTGGCTTCCCTATGTAAAAAGCAATGCATAATTTGAATGGCTGGAGTTTGATGTTTCACTAACGCAGCGAAGCGTCTACCTTCGCCAACCATTATTGCTTTACGCCAGGCCTACTATGTGGTTGTGAAAACTGCAATTTTCACATCACAAAAACCACACTAATGCATAGAGGAAGCCTAGATAGGGTTTGAGTTAGCGAACTGCACTGCTCATATTTTCTGATCAAATTGTTCTGCGGCACACCAAGCATCGTCTCGTGGCACACCGGTTGCTGAGCACTGAACTAGACTACGGCTTGAAGGAAAACGTGAAAAACACATTTATCTACCAAAACAACCCAGAAATGCAAAAAGACGCATGAATGCAAAGACATGAGGTAAAACGGTGATTAAAATACTGATTTACGTTTCGTTCCTTTTTTAATTAAAGTCTACAGCGTTAAATTTAACATTTGGACCACTTTTCTGTTACTCAAGACATTTTACATTAACTAACTAATAAAGCTGATAAGATACTCCGCTATCGACATGTCTCACTTTTCAGGCTTAGGTATATAGTAGCCGTTTTGCTGGCTTCTTGACAATGGTTGCTTTGCATTTTCCTTAACAGTCTTGGTTTTGGCAAGTTTCTTTTTTTTCAACATGATTAACAGGTAAAGATATTTTTCTAGTGATGCAGTAAAATGTGGCAAGCTGCAAATATGGCCATTAAATCATAAAGTATTGCAAACTCCGAGTTATCTAAGCCATCTTTGATGTTACGCCGACAATACCCGATATCAAGGATATTTATTAGACAAAAACACATGTTTAAGCTGTTGATATAGCTTCCAGGTTCCGACCTGTTTTTTTGCTGAGACGTTTTGGTCATCTGTTTCATATTAGTATTAAAATTAACCATAGCAACATTCACTAGTTTATATTTTCGGACATTATGACCGAATTGACTTAATTTTTGTCATTAAAAAAATTTTAGTCTATTACAGAAAAATGACCGAAAATAACCTAGATTCCAGCCGATCTTCAGGTACAAGATGAGCAAAATGTGAGGCCACAATTGCCATTGAACTTGGATCTTTTGTGAGATCTTGAGCACCAAAAGAATCCAAAATTCCTAAGCTTTAAATCCTTACTCCAATGCAAATTGTTTTTTAATTTCCATGAACAGGGCAACCAAAGAGTTTGAAAGTTCTTTTGTAAACTTTGTTTCATCAAATTCTATAGTTGGCCTCTGGGATAACAACCATTCACCCAAATGCAAACCTTTCACTTGTTTATATTACCATTTGTTATTCGTTGATGTTATTTCTGCTGTACGCGCAATTGCAAGGCTATCTGTACTGGATGGCAAGCAACCTACAGTATAGTATTTGATAATGATATTGATACGGGTGTAAAACCGACTGAAGACGTTGTGTTTCACCGATTTAAGTACTGTACTTTTTTCACCTGATGATCGCATGTGAACACTATAGACCAGAAGATGTGTTTATTTTACTATTATATTTACAATAACTCGTTGCCAATTTTTATTTTCAAAGAAAGACAGATTTCATAGGATTTTTCAAAATTGAACCCAGACACCCGGATGGACTAAAAAAAAACAAATCTGGGCGGAAAAAAACAGCAGTGGGAGCCCTGGTTATATTTATGAGATACTGCCAAAGTGCCAGCTAACACAGAACACATTCAAACATAAATTGCGTATTCAGTCTATAACTCTTTGTGACATCACCATCCTGATTGTTAAGCATCGTGTCGACTGATTTTCTTGCCTTGGGTTTGTTTTGCTTCAATATACGGCAGCACGGCCGCGAAATCTTATATTTTAAATTACATGTAGACGGACGCAATTCTCGTTATCGAAGGCCCGCATGTTTTTGATAATTTGTATTTTGTATTCGATGAACCTTGTCTTGAGCATTTTTAAAACTTTTTACTGCAGAGCATCTGGTAGCACCGTCGACTCTGTCAAGATCAATATTATACTGTGAAACAGGGCCCGCCTTTAGCCGATTGGACTGGTTGCTTCCAATCGGGCCCCGCACCAAAGGGGGCCCCGCGCTACGCCTACTAACTTCCGCCAACTTACACTTTCAATCGAAAGCGTTTGTGTAGTGCCGGCGCGGAGCCCACTACTATCGAAAATAAAAGCAAGCTGCACCGTTTTGTAACGCCATCAATCATCTTAATTCGTTCTTTAATCGTGACAATGGTCATTATTTTTCGGCAATTTGTACTGTGTTGCTTGAGTTTTTTCAGTAGCAGCAAGTTAAGGCAGAGAGGATAAAGTTTTGAAGTTGTTTTCTGTTTCAGTTACAATCGTTTCGTATTTGGCAAGTCCGTTTTCAGCAGTTGCTGCAAAATACGGTTCAATAGTTACTGCTGTTTCAAGAATTACCGCTATTTGTCTTCTGAAGGTTAAGTTTAGTTCGTAATTGAAAATGCGTGCTGCTTAGTCAGTCTTAAATTTCACTATCGTGGAGATCTGATATAAGGCAACCTGAAATCGGCGAAAATGTTTGAAATAAACCTAGTTTTAATTATAAATGACTATTTCTGATGTGCAAAAAATAACGGTTCCTTAAAAAAGAACTGAAAATTTCTTTAACCAATATTAACAGTTAAATGCTGTTCTTTTTGCTACTCATGTTGTTATTTCGTAGCATTTGCCACCAGGTTTCAAATCAAGCAAATAAATTAGTTCTTCTGGCGTTTTTCTTATTATTAGCCGACGTTTAGCCCACTTATTTAAGTGGGCTTCCTCAGGGCAGTGTTTTTAACCACATGTATTGTGCAACTTATTAATGACAAGAAACAATGAGCAGTATGACGTACAAAGGCAAAAACGCAAAACTGACCATAACGTTATAGGAATGGGTGACAGCAGGGCCGGTGCTAGGAATTGCAGGGCCCAATTAGAAGACTGATGGCGGGGCCCCACTCTATACATATGTAAAAGTCAATATTGTTTTGTGTAGTATGTTCGTCTTTAACCATAAAAAATAAATGCTTGACATAATAAAATGTGGAAAAACTACGAAAGCTTTTTGAAATATTTTAAAAAATAAACAATTACCAAGCACAGTACAATTACAGACAAAATGCTCAAATACAAGACTTTTAGAAAATGTATTTTCGGGCCTTTTTATTTGCAAAGTCTCTGAATACATTTTCAAGAAAAATGACTTTAACGACGCCATTTTCTATAGATGCCGGGGCATTCACCCAAGCTGATCAATAATTAAGATGCGTCTGTATAAAACCTTTCGCCATCATGAAAATTTCAAGTCCGACAGGCAGTCTGTTTCGGAAGTGAAATGAATCTATTTAACTTCACGTGACGCAGACCCGCAACCAGGGAGTGGGCAACCGGCAACTGCCCCCCAGACGCGCAGCCAGAAATTTTGATAGGAGGCGCAAACAACAGTCAAGTGTCAATATTTAAATATCCAATGCCTCTTGTTTTCAAAGTATCATCCATAAAACGTGCATTTGCCTGGCGTTTGTTCCTGAACAATTGTGTTCAGATTTAAGCCGATAAACGAAAAGTATGCTTTTGTTGAACTGACAAGTTTCAAAACTTTGTTTTTAGTGAAGTTCCAACCTTATACTTTGGTTGAACGCAACCTTTTGTTTGTAAAATGTTCCTGCAAAACCGCTTGTGAAAATATCGATGCTGACCCATTCAGCCCACACGAAGTGCGAAAGTGATTATTTATTTGCAACATTTGCGTACGCAGAAAATTTTCATGGGGGATTTCAATAAGTGGTGTTTGGTGTCATTGCATTTGATATGCGTTGTTTGTGACGTCATGACGTCATATTCATGTTTTCCAAACCACCGTTTTGGCGACGTTTGCGCTGATCAGTTATAGCAGACAAAATAAGGACAATTGTTTTGGATATAGTGAACTATCGCGGAACACAATCTTAAACATGCGTGGTGGGTGAAAGGTCTGAAAAACGTGGTGAGATGGTTTCTGGATGCAGACGATAATCCAGGTTCCCACCAAAACCTAAGTATTACTTTTTGGCCCATTTACAATGTTCATTGACATTTGCACGCAAATTCATTCCGTGGTATTTGCAGTAAGTCGAAAAAGTAACAAGCAAAAAGTATGCGAAAACAAATAATCCCCTTTGTGCAGGTAATAAAGTTTTTGTAAAATATCAAGCTCAAGGTGGGGGGTTAACCCCAACCCCCCTTGCGTACGTCCTGATTTGCAAGCACGAAGCCACAATCACTTATCACCACGTTTCTACACTAAAATTTAGAAATACTTGTTACGCAGGTTAACACAACGTTTGGTTGCTTGATCTAGCCAGCCTAGCGTAACCGCTTGAAGTCTATTTTCAAATCCAATAGTGTTTAAGTTACAGAATCTAAAGTATACAAAATTAAAGGCATCTTCCCACATACGTTAGATTTTGCTGCTAACTCTTATCGCTGCACCTGAATGATTTCAAATTTACCGTAGGATAGGGGGCAATACCATCAGATAAAAGTTGAAACCCTTTGAGACGATGCACATTGCACAGCCAGTGCAGGTAGGACCACCAAAGCTCCAAGCACTACCAAATTGAAACATGACACACTGTAAATCAGTTGAGTTTTTGTCTATTTTTAGAATGTCATGCCCCTCCGCAGAAACGCAAAGCCCCCCTATTGAAAACTTTCTGGCGGCGTTTCTGGGTCGGACTCTGATTACTTGATAAGACTGATTTTTTACTCGCTGACAAGTTAATGGGAAATCATTGATGGAAACTTCAAGCCTCCACATGACTGTGATTCAATGGTCCCAATACATGTTTAAATGCTATTGTTGCTAAACAGTGTGTCTGGCGTGCTTGCGTAATAAAAAAGGACTATGAAACTGGATTGCTTTTCAGCCACGGTTTGAGCTTCAAGCAGGGCCGGATTAACACCATTGGGCAAACCGTGCAAATGCCCGAGGCCTCGCGCTTTTGGGGGCCTCTTGAACATCAAAACACTCCTTTACTGGTTTTTCATGTTTTTAGGCTGTTCACTACGGGTCAAAATTGTAGAGCCTTTTGACAACCGCTTTCAGTATATAGGTTAAGGAAACTGACAACTTTGGCGTTTATCGTTTTTGAGTGGCTTAAAAGAATTCAACCAGACAGCACCACGCTTTATGACCCAAGAATTAGAAGGAAATCATAGTGCATCCACGGGCGTCCGCGGAAAGTTTTCCCAAGGGGGGGGCAACGTCGAAATTTTGCTTGTCCTTTTCAGGTTGCTGACGACGCAATGCAAACGGACGTTCACAAAACGCTTTACCCTTTCTACCCCATTAGTCTGTGCTGGTTGAACCTCAATTATCAATCTTTTATGTGAAAGTGTTTTCTACACTTCGACTATCAGAAATGCTTTTTCTTTTCGTAAACTGCTTAATATCCATTTTTTCGAGCACTATCTAAAAAAGTCATAATTTATGAATAATCAAAGGCCAGAACAACATGAGCGGTGAAAAAAACAAGAAAGTTAAACACTCTTGCAAAACTGTTTCAAGCAATGAGAAGTACAGCTATATGTTGACAAGACTATCGGACAACTTACTAAAGTTAGAACATCACGCAGGCTTACAAAAACTGAGCAGATGAATTGCGAAAACTCGCCACAGCAAATAGAGCTTTGCACTTAGTGCTCACTAAAAAGTCAGAACTAAACCTTAACGATAAACACGTATTCCCACAAGTTTGCGCAGATGTATTCTAACAAGCCACGTATATTTATACTGGGTGAAAAGAAGCATGTATGTGAGTCGTTTGGGTAAGCTATTCACTCGGGTGCGTTGATCACAATATCACAATAACAATGGATTTTTCAAACTTGTGGAAGCATTGTTAGAGATTTACTCATGCTTCTTTTCACACAGTATATAATTATACGTGGCTTGCCGCTATCAACAATGTCACTGTCTGGCTGCATTACCTGCCAAGATGTTTGTGTTCAACAGTCACATGTAGGGCTAGAATTCAGTTATTTTAAAATAAACCCAGATTGCACACAAAAAAATAACATTCATATTCGTACAATATAAACCCAGAAAGCTTGCGTTACGTACAAAATATATGAGTGTTCTGATTTGAATTGAAACGAAAATCGAACACTGATTTAAATATAGTTGTTCTTTCAAATTTTCTTCTGCAGCGCAAACGTCAACATATGGAAGATCTTTTTGTTGCTCAAGACGTTTTTCACAACACTCGTAACATACTCCGTTGATGATATCTCTTACTTACATTAGGAGTACATTTGTTATTAAACTAGGAAATTTTGTGCAATCTTGAATTGCAGAGGGATCTAAAATCCACAAAAATATAATCACAGTGACTTCTGATTGAAATGTATATAATTTGTATGCATAGCGAAACGTCGAAATTAAAACACTCTGTCCTAACCCTTGTTCCACCAGTTTCTTCAGCCGGCATTACAGACAATAACATTTATGTATAACCAGGGGTGTAGTCAGGCCCGTCGCCAGGATTTAGCAGCAGGGGGGACCAAAAACCAGAAGGGTGGGCCACATTTTTAAAATGCTGTGTAGGATGTATGCAACAACCACGGAGCCAAACGTGAAATGGGGAAGCACGGATTTCAAATGGGGGGGGGCGGGCACCACTGCCCCCCGCTGGCGACTGCCCTGGGTGTAATGCTAAAGAAAGAGGTGTGGGAACGCCGAGCGACTTCTACACTGGATATTCTTGTTTCACTGTGGACTTTTGACAAGCAGTGCGAATCTGCGTGTCGCTAGCACATCTGTGAGATCGTAGCCATGTTTTAATGTAATCGCTTAGATCCCACATCATCAAGTACCGTTACTAGTGCAAAAAGGTACGGCAACGCGTTCCCACACTAAAAAAGGTATGGGAGCGCCGTTCCCACGTGTTCCCACCCCACTATAACCCTGTATATAACCCGAAATTCCGACAATGATCTTATATGAGGATATGGGACCGATGGAACACGTTTTGCTTCATCCGATGTGCATACTTTTTAACCTGATGTGCGCATGCAAAAAGTGTAATATAAAGTTATCTTTATATTATTGAAAACACTGAAGTGACTGGTGAATTTATCACTTCAAAAAACCCAGATGCAATGTCATTTTTCATTATTAAACCCAGACACCCAGGTCGACTAAAAAAAGCAGATCTGTGTGGAAAAAAACGCAGTTGGAGCCCATGATCACACGCGGAAAAACGGTTACTACCGTAGCTTGAAGTGAACGAGGGCATGTGAAAACGCTATGCAGTTACGCTAAGCGTTTAGGGGGCCTCGCGGTCACGACTTTGCCCGGGGCCTCGCGTTAATTTAATCCGGCCCTGGTTTCAAGGCATATAAAATGTATACCACCTTTTCAATTTTTAGTTTTAAAATTGTACAAAAACAAAAATCTTCAAAGTTCATTTTAGGCTGCGGCTGATGCTGTAGACAAGGGTGAGTTATACTTGTAGCAGGGCTTATCAGAGGAATTTTTGCGATGGTCTTGAAATGAACTTTACATCATCATTATGCAGGATACAGTAAGTTGGCCTGGTGCGCCAGAAACAGTTGCGAAATGCGTGACTCCTTGTTTTTTGCTTGCGGTAGGTGATTCTAATAGTTAGATGCAAGTTTGTATTTCATTACCAATAACTCCCACACGACGCTGGCCTCAGGTAAATGTCAACCGTGATATGAATTCTCTAGCGTTTACACTATACACAACGTTTGATCATGGATATATTACTAAACCATGTTGCTTTGATAAAGTTCGACTAAAGGCTGAATGAGGATAGGTTCCTTTAAGCAGTTTCGTTGATTTACAAGGAACTTTTCCCTTAGCTTATACGTCAAAAGCTTAACCTGAAAATTTTTGGTGCAACTTTTCGGAATTGGGGATGAAATTGCCCCCTCCTGGCTACGCGCCTGTTGACAACCTCGAAGTTTTGAAAAACATGCTCAGTTTTTAGGTAAAACAACAAGTTGCAATCATCTCCCCCCCGAAATTAGCACAACAACAAGTTACAGTCATTTTGCCCTCACCCGAAAATATCAGTTGGTTTTGTCGCCTTGACGTGACACGACGTAGGGAAAGCCTGACCTGTTTGGTTGAACTTAACTACCTTGCACTTTTCCTAATTATTGTAATACCCCTACCATTCTTGTCAAAAAATTGCCAGATTACCTGAAAGGAAGTTTAATTGTCTTGAAACTACGTTTCAGTTTCTCACGATGGTTTTCAGAGTTATGTTTTGAAACTCTATCTATCGCAAGGAATCTTTACCCAGCAAAGAATCAGACATTAAAATCCTACCGAGCATATATTTCGCCTACTAAGTAGGCATCATCAACTCCTCCAATGTTTTGAAATGTGGTTTTAATGTTAAGAGCGATAAAATTAGTAATATCAAGCACATACGCTATTTTGTAACTAGCGAAATGTGATCAAACGCTTGTTTGAATTTAACCGTGATGCTCACTTCCTGTAGCAAATATAGGGCTGCTAATACGCTGCCCTGTTTCGCACACAGACAGGGTAGCCTCATGACGCGTAGACTGTTCTCGCATCACGAACCATCGTTTTCTAGCCCGCAGGCATGTTCAGCCACGTTGGTGTACAAGAAGCCCAAACTTTGCTTAGTAGGCGGCGTCACATTGTTGGTTCAATATCTTGCAGATGAATAGGCACTTGTTGACCTTAAACCTGCGTACTGCTTTTTTCGGTATCTGCAGGCTTGGAAAATGTACGTGCCAGTAAATCCAGTTGGATTAGCTACGAAAACGACTTCTGAAAGTTCACTGCAAAGACCGAGTAGCAGCGAAGTTTACATTTTGCCTGAGAATATCCTCGATGACGAACCCGAAGACAGTTCTCAACTAAACGAAAGTTTTATCCCTAAAAAGAGGACGTATGGCTGCCAACGACTTTTTAAAGAAACTCGCTCATTTTACGCGCGAAGCAAGATGGTTCTCTGTGCTTTCGGGATTTGTGTCTTCTATCTATTGTATGGAATCGTACAAGAAGAAATGTAGGTATTCATAATCAAATGATACAATCTCTCATGTTGGTATAAAGTTGTTTTTTAATTTATTTTTTTTCAGCAAATCTGCACCTACCTAACCATTTTTCACTGAGTTGTTTTCGTGAAACTAGTGCAGTCTCACGGGCATAACGAGGTTAGATGGCGCCGGGGGCAAGAAGCAATTTGTCGTACCCGTGTTCGAACCTGAGGTCTTTCGGAAGCAAATGAATTGTATTGAAAAAGTACTTGTGACGTTGTTGGGACTTTTCGGCTTCCCACGCAGTCATTCGGCGCCCCCATTGTGGCGTGGAGATTAGCCACATACAACGTTGAATTCGTAGCAGCAATAGAAGAGTCTTCCTGGTCGAGTGGGGAAACTCTATTGCTTCTACGCCGAGGTTCGTGGATTGGACTCTCCATTCAGGTGGCTCAGGGCGACGCAGCATTGTGGCTGCAACATCATATTGATTCGGAGCCCGGGGAATTGCGCTCCCCTTGCCACCTTCGTTACGCCCCTGTGCACTCTGTGAGCAGCTTCATTGTTTTATCAGTTACAGGACCCAAATCAGGTTATTATTGTTTACTTCTGTCTTCAGTGAAATTCATCCTTACCTTATTTGCTGTTATGAAGTTAAACACGGGTTGCAGTTTCTGAACGACATTTTTGAAACACAACAGTTTGAGCTGCATCTAACATTCGAACTTGCCGCTATTTCAACAAAAATCACAACGTTACGTGTAAAGGACGAAAATTTCCAGCAAAGCCGAAGCTTTGTTTGCGAAACAAGACTCAGAAAATCGTTGTCGCAAATCGCAATAAAACAAGTTTCTATGCAACCATCCCGCACAACCTCCGCAACGCATTATTTTGTGTACTATGATGTGCTTGACTGCGCGCACGTGATCAGTAAATGATGACGGCACATAAAAGCTACGGTTCAGTGAGCATTTTGTGCCACATGTATTTTTCACAGTGTTGCCATTTTAGCTGTTTTGCTGCTAGATCTAGCAGGTTTCTCACTGTTAGCTGGAAGATTTTCAGTCTAGCAGCTAGCAGGAGTTTGAAAACAGTTTAGCCGGTTACAAATTCCTGATAAAAAAATTGTATGAACAGTTATTTATGATAATCTTCTAAATTTTCCTCCTTGTTTATCGAAAATACTTTGTCTTCATGACGACGCTTTGAAATTGGCAACACCAGGGCCAAGTACAAGCTGCTTCAATCATTTCGAGTTTTTATTGTGACGCAACCAACATGCTTCAACTCAAGCATGTAATTGCGTCATAGTAACAAGTAGCCTACTGTGTAACTAAAACTAGATGACTTGGTGACATGTTGCCATTTGAGCTGATTTGCTGCTAAATCCAGCAAATTTTTCTCACTGTTAGTGTTAGCTGTAAAATTAACAATCATGCAGTTACCTCAGTTTTTAGCAGGATTTTCAAAAGGCAGTGGCTATAAAACCACCTGCGGATCTTTAAATTTGAAACCCTATTCGACCGCCTTCTGTAACATGACAGTAACGCATGACGAGAGTGCAGTAGGCTTGGTAGAAACGAAGTAAATGTAAAAGATAAACCCGAAACCTAACCTTAACCCTAACCGTAGCCCTAAGATAACCCTAATCCGAACGAAATGCTAACCTAACGCTAACCTAAGCTTACCCTAAGCTAAGATAACCCTACGCTAAGCTAACCTAACCCTAAAGGAAAGTCGAAAGAAAAAATACAAAACCAAAGTCGGCAAGGTGAGATTCGAAACGAAAACCTAAAGCATAGAAGACGTATCGCATAACCATTACACTATACGATCCACATGGTTTCAACGACAAAGTGACCGTTTTATTTGAATTGCGTCAGGACAAGCGGACGAATAGTCACTTCCTTTTAAAAATCGTTAGGCAAGTTAAGCAGGTAACAAATTCCTGGCCAAATGCTTGTTCCAACAATTTTTATGAAAACTTTACACTTTCTTTTTCATCAAAAAATTATCTACCTTTCTGATGCTTTTTATTGGGCAACACAAGAACAACCAGGCACAACTAGCTGCCTTTAATCATTTTGATGCATAATTAAATATACCATTGCTATTACCATTGGAGTTTTGTTGTGACGCTGCGAAGCTGCTTCAAGCAGATAAATTGCATCATACTAACAAGTAACTAAATGGCTTGTTGAAACCTAAATGATTTGCTTCTGTGCTTAGTGAGCACATTGGGTTTCAGACTACATTGTCAAAATATTTATATTTTTATCCCACAACACATCATTTTTCCAGGTGGTTCAGTTACGCAAGGAAGTCATTGGCTTAATGTCTGGTCAATTGATAATGAGCGCAAGGCCAAAAATTGATACATAGCCTTACAAGTTTAATTTAAACATCTCAAAAATAGCAGTTTTTCGAGGAGATTTTCACTATTTTAGATTTTAGCTGAAAATTTGTGACATGTTTTTTAGCAGGATCTACATCTAGCAGTTTTTCGTGACGTGATTTAGCAGCTTTAGGTGACCACCTTCTGGCAACACTGATTTTTCAGTAATCGAGGACGAGGAGAATGGAGGACTGGTTGGCGGTGTCAGTACCACCAGCGTAGGGTTGTAGCCAACTCCAGCGTAGGGTTGTACCACCAGCGTAGCGGTTGATTTAGAAAGCGACTGTTTGTACCTCCAGCGTAGGGGTGGTTTAAGAATACAATTGTTTATACCTCCAGCGTAGGGAGTTGACTTAGAAAGCAACTGTTTGTACTTCCAGTGTAGGGGTGGCTTAAGAATGCAACTGAGTATTTGTACCTCCAGCGTAGGGATTTGATTTAGAAAGCAACCAACTTGTACCACCAGCGTACAGGTTGCTTTAGAAAACAATTGTTTGCACCTCCAGCGTCGGGAGTTGATGTAGAAAGCAAGTTTTTATACTTTCAGCATAGGGAGTAAATTTATAAAGTCAATGCTTGTTCCTCCAGCATAGGGTTGACTTTAGAAAGCAACTGTTTGTGCCATCCCTATGCTGGAGGTACAAACAGGATGGCACAAACAGATGTAGGCTACAAAGAGTTGCTTTCTAAATCAACCCTTACGCTGGAGGTAATGCTTACTCAGAGAATAGGATCCGACTGCCTTGAAATTGTGGCTTTGTTTTTCATTTTTGCTTTAAATTGTGCGAAATATTCAGCACATAATTTTGTATTGTCGCGTTCTACATTAGTAGACTGATGTACTGCACCCTGTGTCATGAATGAAAGCTTGTTAGCTACACTCCACTTGGCACTTGTGGAAAATACACAGATGGAGTCTGTGTAGGCTACAGTAGGGTGTACACTGCAGTAACAGTAATAGCAGGGTTGCCGATTCGGCTTCTTTGAAGCCAGGTTTTGAAATTGTGTTTTTTTTCAACATTTTTTTTTTTGGAAATAAAAAAAACAGACACAATCTGACTTTCCGGCTTTTTTTTAATCGGAAAGGCTTGGCTCTGCCAAAACATTGTCTGAGCTGCATATTTTTTACAAATCTCTTCTGACGAGAGTCTATGACCATGCATGGTGCAAAGAATATTACAAAGATTTTACTGTTGCCCTAAAAGTGATTGATGTTATTGGGAAGAAACAAATGCATGAGAGTGTAATTATGAGCAACAAAAATGCTTCTGAAGATTGAAATTGTATTATATTGATGTTTCTGATGAGTTTGAATGTCTGTTTTGTGTTTGGTTGTGTATGTTTTATGTATATATGTGTTAGAACTGCTATCTGGCTTTTTTTGGGACAAGGTCTGGCATTTTTAGGTAAAGACAGGTTGGCAACCCTGAGTAACAGTCTCATTACTCAGTATCTACTGCACAGTACTTTATCAAAGTTTATGTCTGAGACACACAGTACGTTTGACGTTGTTGAGATTGAGCAGTATAATAAATGTGGTAGTCCATTTTGAAAAAACTTTTGAACCAAAATCAATAAAGCCAAAAACAGGTATTGTATACAATACTATAAAAATCACAGCAAAATACAGAAAATGTGAGATATTACGCAAAACATCGGATGCAAACAAAGAATTGTGAAAGCAAGCAATATACCCCAAAATCCAAAGTCAAAAATAGCAAATGAAGGGGGACCACTGCAAACATGAACAAAATAATCTTATGACATTTTAGCTGAACAACATAAATTACAGAAAACATAGCCTATATGTTAAATCGTATACAGTACATTATAACAATCATTTTCATAACACAGATAATGGTGGGCAAGCAATGGGTGAAGAGAGACTTGAAGTATATATAGATAAGCAAGTAAATCATGCACATAGGTGAGGAAAGTAAGCAACATAAGGGTTATGAGGTGGAGAGCAATGTAATAAATGCAACATTTCAGAATAAAAGCAAAGGCAAAAATGTTTATCCACAAAAATGATAAAGGTGAAATGCAATTACCCACAGACCATAATCGAGTACCACAGTTGCATGTATGTCCCACAGGCACATGCATCACTGAATGAGGTTGAATAGGCACAAGTAGAAACAAGATTGTAATAATGAAGTGACTATAGGTTTGCTGCGCATGTCATGTTTCGAATGTAATGCTGAGTTTGTCACTTCAGTGGCATGGTGGTGGTAGTGTAGTGGATGCATTTATGTCTACTGTGTGAACGTTTTTTGGTTCAGTTCTCACCTTGGTGACTTTCGTTTTGGTTGTACAGTGGCTGGACATTTCACCAGGACTAGTTTTTCTTTACTTTCAAAAGTTTCCAAAATTTTGTGTTCTGATTTATAGTTTCAGGTTTATGTTTAGGGTTTAGGGGTTTCATTTAGGGATTAAGTTTACCTCTGGGTTTAGGTTAGTGCTTTTCAATAAGGGTTCTGCCGAACCATATGGTTCCACAAAACATGTAGTGGGGTTCTGTGTTCCTCATGTTTTTTTTGCTTCAGTATGTTGATGCATTATTATTCAATTTTTTAGATCACCATTCTGCATTCAGACTCCAAGTTGGTCTGTTGTACAGAAGGTTGAGTGCAGATAGCGGAACAAGAAATATTGATAGTTGTTGTGTTGCTTGTTTTTCATTGTTGTGCAATTAAGAAGAAAGTTTTTGTAGCATCGCAGTTATGCGATATTGCCCATCTATAGTTCACAGTAGACTGAGTAGAAAGTAGACTCAGCCTGAATCTATTAACTCGTTGGCTGCCAGCCTACGATATATTCGTACTTCGATTTCGGCCTAAAAAACAGCAGTTTTCGGTTGCCTTACCAACGCCCTGGCTCCTCCGCTGATTGCGCTAAAGAGCTGTTCAACAGCTCAAACGGATCGGCCAGTCTAGTAGATTGCACTCGAAAATTGGGGTGTGTGGTTTGTTTGTGACTGAGGTCATTAGTGAAGTATTTTTGCGGTCATTTTGGCTCATGTTGCCTGGCCTAGGGCCCAACCACTAGGCCAAAGTGTTTTGTTGAAGTTTTCATTGGAAACTAGACTCGAGTCCGAGTCTTTTGAGCCTTTGATCGACTTTCTAGCGTTTCTGGTTCAAAAGTTATGATCTAAAATAAACAAATTAATTACGGTAAGTAATTAGCTAATTAGTCAAATATTTTTACTAACTTACATCACAACTTTTGAACCCGAAACCCCAGCAAGTCATCCAAAATATCAAAAGACTCGGATTGTAGCCTAGTTTCCAGTAAAAACTTCAGCGAAATACTACCACCTAACGGTTGGCGCCCAGGGCCAGGCCAAGGTGGCCAAAAAGTCTTCCACTTATGACGTCACTCACAAAAAACCCGCACCCCCTAAGCACAAAATTTTTTCGAGTGCATCTACTAGACTGGCCGATCCGTTTGAGTCGTTGAACAGCTCTCTAGCGCAATCGGCAGAGGAGCTAGGGCATTGGTAAGGCAACCGAAAACTGTCGTTTTTTTGCGAAAATCGCTAAAACCAGCCAGACGCCAAAGTGTTAAAGAATAGACTAAGCCACAGACTGGAGGTGCTGTTCAACCTTCGCGGGAATAAAGTAAAAACAGTGTGAAACCCAACTTCTTAGTATTTGGTCAAGCCAGATGAAGCAAATTAGTACATTTTCTTATGTGAAGCAAAATAACAACAACAGCGAAGGTGTGGATAGTATTGAGCAATGTAGTTCAAATTAAATATCAACCAATATTTTTTTTTTGGGGCCGATACCAATACATTGGCCGTGCCTGGACCGATACCGATAACTGATATTTCTAAAATTTTTAAATCTTGATTTCTGCTTTATTATCAAAAATATAATGTATTCTATGCCTTAACATTTTTTCAAAAACTTTAAATCTTAGATTTATGAGCTAAAATTTTTCAAATTGCAGCAATTTCAATATTTTGCTTTTTAGTTAATCTGATTAATGATGATGCTTTTGTTTCGGCTGCGACGGCTGACGCATGCTCCATTGCTTATGTTGTCTGCTTGTTTATGAAAATGCTCCTGCTAGCAGCGATAACTGTCTCGACTCGGTTCATTGTGCTTTCTTGTGCAAGTTGTCTGCATGTGTGAGGAATATGACAGCATTTTATCAATACTTACTGAGTGTTTTGTAATAATTATAACAGCGTTGTGTCAACACCTATTGAGGCAGATATTTTGGCCAATACTGATATATCAGTAAAACCCAAATATTGGCCGATATATCGGTCTATCTCTAGTTCAAATGTAAAAGAGGCACCAAATCCGAAGCGGACCATATGTTTTTCAATTGCCAAAGTTAGAAAATGAGATGACACATATTTGAGATACGGGTTCTCTTTGCCGGATGACCAAATTCTGAATGTAGCAGCTACATTTGAAAAATGCAAGAACAGCCGAGTCATTAAATTTCTTTCTTTTTAACTTTTGTAATATAGTCAAGTGGGATAAAAATAATTTTTCGCAATGTTGGGGTAAAAAGTAACTGTCCCCCTTAGAAACTATTGAAAAGAAAAAAAGTTTCAAATGAATTGGTGCTACAGAGACATTCATTTAGACATTGTTTGTAACATATTTGTTCCAACCTAAATCCTCAAATAATGTTTGCAGCTTTATTTGAAAATTGATGTTGATATTAGATAGGACCAAAAGTTTCAAACAAATTTTATAAACATTTATTCTGCTTTAGAAGTACTTGGCATAAACATGTCAAAGCTGGCAAGTGCTTTGGTAATGTATGTCTCTGCATACCCATGCCAATAAAAAATTTGGCAACTTTAAATTTTGTCTTTTATGGGCTGGTTTATTTTTACCCCAAATGGATGTATTGATTTGGGAAAAAAAACTTGTTACTTTTTACCCCAGACAAGATTTTTTTACCCCATGTTTATATTTTTGCATGATCTTGCTATAAAACAGATGAAGCAAAATTCCTTTCCGCAAAGCAAAATTTACTGCTCTGCAAAAAACAAGAACCTTCATTTGTTGTTGGGCATTTCAGCTATATTGTAAATGTATTTGATTACAAGAATAGCTCACAAGCAAGTGCCAATCGTCATTTTGTGTCTAGAACAGAGGTTCTTAAACTATTTTACATGCATCTTCTTTAGCGTTAGTCATTGATACTTGCATCTCAGCTAACCTCACAATTCAACCCAAAAAAACAGTAAAAAAATTTATTTGCAATTACCGTGATTTTCAACAGTATGTTGCTACCACACCTGTGCTCCTACTCCAAAGCTTTCATGACCCTCAGTTGGAGAACCCAGGGTCTAGTCCAGAAAGTAACAAAACAGTGGCGATGAAACTGCATCATAATTTCATTTTTTAAACTGCATCACAATAGTACTGTGTGGCTAAAAACAATGGCAGGTTCGTAGGACTCTTTTTTACTGGAATCACACTACAGCAGGTTTACCTTTAAAAAGGGCCAGATAAGAAAAAATAGTATTTAACTACATACAGCAATTGATAGAACCAGATACATTTAGTTACATTAAAATAATGCAAAGATTTTCTTTACCAGATAAAAAATATTTTTGACACATGTGTACACCTCAAGACAGTGAAACATCTCTTGAGGCTATTTTCAGGTCTAAAAGCAGGCCAGCTTGCAATTTCACTCACCAAAAAAGACAATATTTATGCATGAAAAAGTCATAACAGACAAAAGATTTTTTTAAGTACAAAGTGAGAAACAGAAGAAAGGCAAGTTGAAAGAGAAAGTCGAATCAGATTAGGAGCTTGTTTGTTGAACCAATTACCAATGCACCACTAAGTAATCAGTTAAAGTTTCCTAAGTACTACATATAAGAGTAAAGCTGAAAACATAAAAATTATCGAGGAGTAAATATGGGAAAATGTATGCTGTTTTTTGACCAAGGCTTAAAGCTGACTACTGGGAACAACTTTAAAGGTTTTCTTTGAGTTTGTCGATGATAAAACACCAACAAGCATGGAAATAAACTTTTTGCACAAAAGTGAGAGTACAACTATTACAAGTCGCTTGTTGTGGGTTTGGCCCACTGTGAAAGACATGGATATTCTCTTTCATGCATTAAGTATTGCTTTCATGGTCCAAAACAGAGAATACAGATGCAGGCAGAGGAAAGGCTTGTTTAATTTTTAAGGAAGAGCATGATGTCCAAAAAATTTGCTAACCCCTGCAAGTTTGGAAAATATTACCGATGACCTGCTCAAGACTACCTGAACTGAAGTGATCATTGTAATCTAACTGTTTTTGCATGAAAGCATGCTGTAAATAAATCATTGCAAGTCTATATTATGGCTAAATATTTGTGCAAAAATGTGGATTACCTTTGATCTACAGAATACAAGCAAATGTGGATGAAAAAACAGCAGTTTTTTTACCCCTTTGCGTGGGTAAAAAAATGTGTTTTTTCATTATAATTTTTCTTTGAGAAAAGATAAACAAAAAAATTTCAATGTCGCAATATACTTTGGCATGGGGTCTACCTCCTATCAAAAGACCAAGAAAATACTTTGGCTTGTTTTAGAGATATCGCAAACTTAAATTTTTTTGTTTTTTTTACCCCATTTGACTATAACTTTTCATTTGTTGAAGTGTCTACTAATGAAATATTGATATTCTTAGAAATAATTCATGTTTTTTAAATTTTTGTAAAATGAGAGTTCCATGAAAGTATAACAGGTGTTCCACGATGTTTTTTTTTGTTGTTTGTCGATTCGTATTCAAATATGACCATGGCAACGAGGATTTTATGGAAGCGGAGCGATATCACTTTTGCCATTAGCTTTTGAAAGAGAGATGGGCCATCTGACTTGAACACCTCAGCAGAGATGGCGTCAGGGCCCAGAGCTTTTCCAGATGAAATATGCTTGAGTTCCTTGTCAACTTCATCCTCACAAGGAGGGATGTCGACGTCTGGGTTCATGTCCACCTGTAGGAGGTATTGAATCGCTTCGTCGTTGATGGACGATGGGCGGTTCAGAACATCGCTGAAGTGTTCCGCCCATCTCTCCACTATCTCCTTCCTGTCAGTGATGAGTGTTGCCCCATCTGCATTAAGCATGGGAGAGCTGCCTAATGTTGGTGGTCCGCACTCGCACTTGAGAGAGTTGTAGAAGCTCTTCATGTCATGCCTGTCAGCGCAGCCTTGAATCTCATCAACCTTGTTACTAAGCCAGGTGTCTTGCATTACACGAAGCTTTTTCTGAACTTCTCGACGTTTGCTGTCGTAGGCATCTTTCTTTGTGTCCGAGCTGGGGTCACTCAGGTAGGCTTGATGGAGTTGGTGCTTTTCTTCCAGCAGGGTTTGGATTTCAATATCATTTTCGTCAAAACAGTCCTGGTGGCTTGGCCGAGCACCTGGAGGGCTGCAGTGAACCATTGTCTTCAACGATTGCCAGTAGCCTCCGTCAGCTGGCTTTTCATCTGAGTTTGATTCGTGGTTGGGTCATACCGATAAGGTTTTTTTGTGTCGATACCAATGTTTTTCAATTTTCATTGCTGATATCCGATACCGATATTTTCGTATTACTCAAGCAGTATCTATTTTGCCTCGTAAGGCAAAATACCACTCCTGGAGCTATTTTGCCTTCAACCAAACATTTTCAAACTACAGCTGAAAGACATTACAGTGCATATTTTTCTTCAGGCCACATGAACAGGGTTCCCACGCGGTATTGAAAGTATTGAAAAAGTATTGAATTTCAAAATTGGTTTTCAAGACCTTGAAAAAGTATTGAATTTTGTCAAAATGTACATTAGGTTTTGAAAAAGTATCGAAATTTTAAGTTATAAACAAATCTCAAGTATCTGAGCAGAATTTTACTGAAGGTGAAAAGTACTTCATTACTTCTACAATGCTGTGCAATGTGTAAAATTGAGTTTCATGATTAAGAATTTTGAAAAATGAAGAGAAGTAATGTAATGGTATTGAACTTACCAAATTTAGTATTGAAAAGGCAAAATATACACTCCTGGGGCTATTTTGCCACCAGCCGAACATGACTGGCTGAATTAGTCGCATGACATGTTTGGACAGCATGACTGTCTCAGTTAACTGTGGCATCTGTAAATAGGTCATTGTGATAGACAAGTAATGCTTTCTGTGCTGGCAAGCTGTTGGTGCTAATCAGCTTCTTCCTTGCATTGTGTGAACTGTAGGCTGAAGCTCAACCCTTGTTTCTTTACGGATTGTACTTGTCACATAACCAATTCAACAAGCTGTGTTTGACTAAAAGGATGATTTAATCCATTGTGCCTACTACAGTCCATAGCAATTTCTAGCTCTCACAGTAGTCTAACTCTAAATCAAAAAATGCACAAACAGCAAACATGTGTTGTCTATAAGTGGGCTTACTCCTTGTGTAGACATCTGTGCCTACGCTCAGATGTCATAAGTAAAAAAATGCGAGACGCATTGAAACCATCACTGCACTGCGATGAAGAACCGTACAACATCATTCTGCACAAACCTGGGTCCTGCTCTCTGTGACGTAAGCACTTTTTTGATGAACGCTGAATACAAGACTGTCTAGCCTAGAGAGACCTTGGTAAAACAACCAACCAACACAAAAGCACATAACCTACTGCTCACTGCACCAAAACCTATGAGCAAATGTTACACCATAGAGCGTTTTGTCGGGACTGTTGCACAACGGTCTGTATGCTCGAAGGCTCTGTGCGCTAGGAACAAGACAGAGCATTTGTGTTAATCTATCAGGGTCAGAGACAAAGTAGCAACTTGGGTTACCGAACGCTCCATGCAGAGCAACAGCACAACACTTTTATGAGCAAATATTGCCGATATATATCGGCGGAATTTTGCCGATACAATACATCGGTAACATCATCATATTGACCAATATATATTGGTGTGCCGATACATCGGTCGAGCTCTAATACTGAAGACTAGTAATATGGTTCATTTGACCTTTCCACCCTTTTGATACTCAAGATGAGTAAAAAGAAAGTATAATGAAGCTGATCCCATGAAAATGTCGCCTAGTTGATGCATGAGCTTTAAATGTTCTCAAGAGTTGTTTGCTATTGAGGAAGATGACTTTTTGAAAATAGATGCTTGCCCTGACACTGTGGGTATCATGCTATGATTTGAGATGCGTATCATTTGTTTTATAGTTCTCTTCTACTTGCATAACTTTACTCCATTTCTGGGTTGCCATGTATAGTGATTGGAAAAGATTTTGTCACTGGCAAAGGTTGTCCAAAATGTAGATGGGAAATCTCACTTGAAAAAATGTAGGTTTTTTTTAACTGTCATGTTTGATTTTTAGACTATTGGTGACAGACTAATCCTGAAGCAGTGTTGATGGTTGTCTATAAATTCCGAACAATTTTGAAAAATGAACCATTTTTTTATGTGTTTCTTGGCCAATAGGTGATAATTGATTGCATTGGAGGATTGCTTATAAATATTTTTATCTCACCCTTTAGTTCAGCTGTGTGTTACAAGAGAAAATGTTTAGGTTTCACCCCAAATATATTTTAACGCGAGATAATTTTGGTTTCCTGTGGTTTTTTGATCTTTACACAATTTTTCTGTCATTATCTTGGTCTCACATCTTAATCAGTAAAGCTCAATGTAGGTGAAAGATGTAATACCAAGATATGGGTGGTGGACATGTTTCAAAGTGGGGGGCACAAGTGTATGTCAAAAAAACTATAGAAAATTTTTGCGGTTTGTATAGTATTGGCAACTGTGACATCACAAACATTTAAATCTTACATTACCTATACACCAGGGGTCGGCAACCTTTTGCTAGTCACAGGCCAAATGTCGAGTGTACAACTCTTTGACGGGCCGGAATTTTTATTAATACTATAATTCACACTCACTTCAGTATATTACGCTACATTGCTACAATCTCAATCATACCAATCACAAAAAGAGCAAAATATATGTATTCACACTTCAACAACACAGCATTAATGTGACACTTGATGCTGCTTGCTTTGTGAAAGTTTTTCAACATCTGGTGACAAGTCAGATGAAGCAAGAACCAGAACATTTTCTAAATGGGCGTCGGAAATGCGTGATCTTAGCTTGCTCTTCGTGAATTTCATTGTTGAAAACATTTGTTCACATGTGTACGTGCTACCAAACATCGATGCCATTTCTTTTGCATTGTTGGTCAAGCTGGGATAAAGACCACTTTCAAGAAGGTACTTTTTGTAAAAGTCAAGCAGCGATATGCCCTTTGTATGAAATTTTGCCTTCAATTCGTCACTGCATTGCATTTCAATAAGGTCCATTTGAAATTTTTCGGGAATGGTATTGACGTCCACATCAAACGGAGTACTGAATAGCCTGAATTTATTTTGTAGAGAACGAATGTCGGAAAAGCGTGAGGAAAATTCAGTAATTAAA
>Ga0210059_1002124_pt1 | contig 30770 bp, 18 predicted proteins | sample Ectturendosymbi2_FD_188042 | JGI IMG/M metagenome (GOLD analysis project Ga0210059, IMG submission 188042) | Ecteinascidia turbinata endosymbiont from Florida, USA - Sample 2 (SPAdes) (version 2) | ecosystem: Host-associated > Tunicates > Ascidians > Unclassified | place: Key West, Florida...
TTTTCACCTTTCAATAAATGTAATCATCATTGTGGTATCATTTAAAATCCTGGATTTGTGCCCAATCGCTTTGTTTCAACAATTGTGAAACACCCTGCAGATGTTTATTTTTCTTATTGAAACCTTTCACATTTGCCATTCAGAGGTAACGATCTGCAACATGGTCTACTTGTTCCCTCCAGATCTTTGAAATGCCAAAAGGAAGGTGCTTATCTTTTCCATGGGACCATGATCTCAAAGTTTCCACACAGCTTGTACAGACTTTATTTGGAACCAATGCTTTATCTTGATCCCTAAGCACAATTTTTAAAATCAGCAAAATAGGCTCTTCACACAAAGTCATTGATAGACTGTCTTTGTGCTGTTGGTGTAAAACTTCCATAAATGTAGCAAAACACATCAGGATTGTTGGAGTATTTTCTTTTCATTGAAGACATTTTTAATCTAAATGATGAAATAGGTTTTGCCAGTGTTAATAAAGGGGAACAATTAGTTAACACTCAACGCCACAGTGTTTGGCGCGTCGAGTCACGTTGATCGCCACGATTGTCTGCAGCGCACGTCCGCCCTGTGCAGTTAGACATTCTGGAACGTGGCTTGAGGATCTGCGCAAAGAACTGCGCGACGTTCCGGAACGTGGTGTAGCGATCTGCGTAAAAAACTGCATGTTCTAGCTAGAACGTGACACGGCGTTCAAAGTGTTAAAAATATTTTCATTGCTGTGACACTCATTTGAAGGGGGTAACTGTAGTGTTTGGATAACATTTTTGCCATTTTTTAAACAAAAAATGTGATATTGCAAAAAATCTTGACGTGATAGAGACAAACTCAGTTCATTTTTTAATTCAGCAGCCTCGAAACATCCAAAATCAATTCACAGATTTGAAACAACTCAAAAAATTTGTTTTTGTATACCAGTGTTATTTTTCATGTCAACATTGCTGTTGAAGGGTAACAAGCATGAAATTGATAACGATGTTTTCGTGTTTCATAAGTTTTCATTGCCCTCAAATTTTTTACTGCCCCCCTGCCCTACCGATGTTCCGGCGTCCCTGGTGAGCTTCACGACTTTTCGATTTAAGTTGGCCAGAATATACAGTAGGCTCTGTATTTTAATAGAGTCTTGACATGTAACTTGCTGTCGAAAAATTGTCACCGACTTTTCTTCAACAATAGTCTAAAACCAAAATTTTATCCCATAACTAACTTAATCCACAAATAAAAATGAGATTGAATATCTGTTCCAGGAATCATCATCTATTTTGGCTACGGATATAGCTACAGCAAGATCCGAGTTTCGGAAAATCCAAGCACAGCAGAACTGGAGATGATGCCCGCAGCCAACAACCAAGTTGATTCTTCGTGAGGACGAGCTGCAAGAGCAGGGACTTGTTTATGACAGTGCAGTGGGCGTTGCTGCGACAACCAAATGTAAGCATTTTCACTCCTCCAATCTGTCACGAGCAGCAGGGGCAAGCACACGTACAGTGCCTTTTGTCAGATTTTGGAAGATACCTTCGCTACTTTGCCTCAAACTGATTTTGATGAACAGTTTGTTTGACAGTTCGTGTACGTCAAACGGAAGTGGGAGCAGCCCTGAGTGTCAATTTCCCTGAAATGCGCAGTCACAAAATTCGCTTCCGCTGTTTCTGCGTTTGCTTTGCCGGCTTTTGCGTTTCAGCAATCTGTATTTAAATGTGGTTTTCTTACAGCTTTGGTATCGTACGCATACCCTGAAGCAATATTGTCTGTTAACTTGTAATGTCAATTGAAAACGTTACCGTAAATGTTGTTGCATTTGGTGTTTTGTTACAGAAAGTCTGCTAGACCGCAGCAACGCTGTTCGCTTATAGGTTGACGCTTAGTACCAGTGACAGCGAAAAATACGTTATTGCAATTACCATTTCGTGATCGTTCAGTGTTCTCAGTTACAATCAAAATATAATTATTCTGCTGCAGCGCGATTCATTTGAGTCAATCACAATGTCCCCCAACCCTGATTATGGGCATTAGAAGGGGGGCAAGGGGGCCAAGCCCCCCTGGATTTTGAAATTTTCAGTAGAAAAAGGTTGTTTTTTTAGTTTTGAGTGGGAAAAAGCAAATTTCACGACTTATCCCCACCTGGAAAAATTTTGGAAAAATCCCCTAGTGGCCGCCTCCTGGAAAAAATCCTTCTGACCCTAATCAGAAACCTAGAAAATATAATGAGTGAGTCTGGTCTCTCAAAGTGTGTCTAGTCATCTTAGCTATAACTGCACGGTCAAAAACGGAAAACAAACAAAAAGTAAACGAAACAAGCAAACAGTTCTGAAAGTATGTAAGTTTACAAATCTTTTTAATCGGTGTGGGACAAAAAGTGGTTTGAAGAAAAAGGCGATCCTATCGGAAAATTTGATTGACCGGTAATCAGTGCAGGTAAAAACAAAGGAGTTAGAAGTTGGAACGCCTGTAGATAGATGGGAACATCTGGCACTAACCAGCAGATGATTTAACTCGATCCGAACGGCTAGCCGGAATATAGTAATGTTTAGGAAATACACTGGGAGCTGGTTGCAGCAGCACGCAAACGAAATGCGCTGCGTCACGAAGTCAAACCGATTAATCAGGAACTGCTGATGTCGCCACCAAGCGCAACTTTGTTAAACTGCCACTTCTCTCAGCCAGACAAAACAAATCATGAAAACAAACATTCATATGTAGTTGGTGAAATTAAACATTTTACGCTTTACTCTATAATGCAACGCTTTGCAAACCGAAATCATTGTTTTAAAAGAAACAAAAGCAAAACATGTCCAAGAGGTAATCTGGTAAATATTTTTACATTAAAATATTTCAGGTAGTGAAATCCCGTTAAACCTGAGTTTCCCTGTTTCAAAACTGTTGAAGTGGCTGCGCAACAAAATTAAATAATTTGGTTACGTAAACCGATGGCATAGATACTTAAAAACAAACTGTATGAAATCGCAACCGAAAAATAGATTAATACCGTTAGATTTACGTAAACGGAAATCATTTTAAAATGTCAGCGATTGCAATTAGTCAGCTGACAATAACCAGTTTTGCGAAACTTTTTATGTAGTGGTCACCCCTATTCATGTGAAGCGTGCGGTGTTACAACACCACAGTAAATGTCGAGGACAACAAACATATCAGAAGCTGTATGAGCTTATGGAACCCGAACTAGTTTCGAGATTAATATTGTACACCTTGTTTCAAGTTATCTACGATAGCTCCTTTGCTAACGCATTCACATTTACAGTGGCTAATTGGATTTGCTGAAAAACTCCATGCTTTTTCTTGGAGAACTCCATTGTTCAAGTACGTGCACAGCGGAATACAATGAGCTTCTTTGCCGAAATAACCAGTCTTAAGTTTCAAAAGAGCACTTTGTTTTTGTGGATTGGTTTCATGTATTTAAGCGATCGAGTTAGATTTTCTTATTAGTCTTTTTCTTAAATTTGTCGCTTCATCGTAGCAGGACGTAACATCAAGCAGCAATGGAAATATTTTGTTGCGTCTTCGGTTCTATTGTCATACAGTAGGTGGCAGTTGCTTTAAAGGAGGCACTTGTCCGGGTGGCAGTTGTCCTGAATCCGTGACCTTGTTTCAGAAAGAGCAACCCCAATGTCTTTTTTAGAAGGAAGTCTCTTCCGTTTTATGTTTAACATCCACTTGCATAGAAAACGCATACTCGCATAAATATGCTGTTACAAACGACGAGAGAATAACGAGGGTAAATTTAGTGACATGGGATACCCTTCCATTTGGTATGGCACCGAAACGTATGAAGATTTGTTGTGCTGAAGGCATGCTTTATGAATCTTGCTTTCCTGAAGCACAATGTTGTCATCTGTGTGTTGATTGTTAATATGTGCACTTGTAGTGTCAAAGTAAATGGCTTCCATATCCATGTTGGATACTGCTGTCAGTCAGGTAATTAGTACTCAAAATATCTTTCCAAATCCTGTAAAAGCTTTCATTTAAGAGGACCAAAACTGTCGGCCAAATAAGCCTGGTGAGAAGAAAACTTGACCCCTCGAAGTGTTTCAAATGCCGATGGTTGTGATATTGCAGAAACTTGGATAATTCTGCACTCAAAGCAAAAATGCGCCTTATCATCTTTCCTCGAGATATCCAACGAACTTCAGAAAGGTAGAGAACGACTTATAGTTGCGAGTCCATTTCTTCATACAGCTACATAAAAACGCGATGATTGAGAGCGCGCCCTCACACGTGATTAACAGTTTGAACAACAATTTTGAGAGCATAACCCCCTCCGCACCGGTGTCGGAAGTTTCCGTTCCTGCTTGTACAAATGGGGTATGACCTCCTCTGCGGCCTGTGAGTGTGGCGCAAGAGAACAAACCGTCGACCATGTTGTCTTCCAATGCCCAATCCATGGACATCCCCATGGACTGCATGGCCTGACGGTGCTGGACGATAAGACAATTGATTGGCGAGATCTAGTACCTACCCCAAGATCTAGTACGGCCAAGCAGTGGTTTCAACAACTGGCTCAAAAGAAGAAGCAGCCATAGTTTAGGATTTGCTGAAATATTGGGTGTTACTACATGCTTTACAATTAAATGGTAGGACAGTATTTAAGTCAGAATAAATTTTGATGTTAAGGATATTTTTCAGGAGCCTACTTGACCAGTGCCAGATGAATGCCGGATGACCCTGAGGCACAATTTTTCGAGAGCCCTATCTTTTTAATGAAAGCCAATGTCGCATGGTGTCCCCACAATACTCGTGTTCATCATGCGAAATAACGCACTCAGCAACATCAAATGAAAAGGTAGATACGCAATGCGAAAAGGAAAACGTTTGAATCGCCACTGTTGGTTACTTAGTCGTGGAAATGTTTTTCTCAGACATAACTTTAACGACAGTGTAGATACACTCTTAGTCTTTCAGTGTCTGAGCCCACAAGATTTTGTCTTTGATGGCGAAAGATATTTGCTCAGTGAATTTTCTTAATTAGTGTCTGTCTCGTCTGCATCAACACTTTCCGCCAATTGTTATTTGCGATTCATGAACAACGTACGAAGACCTGTTGTTCAAAACCAAGCCATCGTTCTCTCAAGCAGATGAATCTCTGTTAACGGCTGAACTCGAATTTGCCACAGAAAGAAAGAGGGTAAATCCGTCACTTTCTTAGACTTAGATTGTCATTGCTAGAATGAACTTTTAAGCGTTAAAACACATCACGGTCTTATGTATCAGCGATTACTCAACTTCCTGTAACGATCGGTTTCTCGTGTTGTCGTAGTATTGAAATGCTGCATCACGAGCATTGTACTGTAAATTCTCAAAATTACTGTCCGCTGCTGAAGGCATACCAGATGAATACATTCTGTAGCTACATTATTTCGTGTTTTTGAGATTACATTTCCTGACAGATGATTGATCTTAAACGGGGCTCGCATCATGATTTTGCTTTACACATCGCAAACAAAAATCTGTTTCGAAACATTGTTGTTGCATACCGCGAGGCAGTACAGAGGTCAGACCGTAAAAGGAATAACTTTTTCTGTTTCCTGCAAAAAACGTGGTAATTTCAATCTAGATGAGCTTGTGCTACGATTATTTTTAGGGTCAGTATTTCTCTGCATAAAAGTGATCAGCAAATCTCTGAAGTTTGTCGGCAGAAATAAAGTACACATCTACTCAATTGAACCTTGGAGTGATGGATTTTTGCAATACGTTAACATAGGCTGGGTGAAAGTAGGTGAGGCCATAAAGTGACAAATGATTTTGCGAATGACATTAAGGGAATTTTAATAGTCGTCAAAAAAAGTTGAAATTGTTAGCTGTTCCAAAACGTTTTCATCGCCCGCAGCAAATGTCTCCGGAAGGTCAAACATCATTTGGTGCCCTGGATTGGGTTGCATATTTGCTGTTTGTGTCAACCTTGTATGAAGTACGGGAGGGACGTTTGAGTATCGGTTTCAAACAAACAATTGAAAAGTTACATAAAGCATACGCCCCAAGAGAATTCTGTTTTGGGAATTTGCATTTCAATCATAACGCTCGTTCCGTTCTGTAAGCACGTTTTTATCATCCTCGTATCAACGTACTTTCTCTGTTCGTGTTGAGAGGCTTACTTTACTGGTGGATTTCAGCCATTTGCTTCGTGATGTTTTCCACAGAAGAACACAAGAAAAAGTCTACCATTGGGTCTGTGACGCAAATGTTTAGATTAAAATTTCAATGCACATTATTTCCTTCAACAACAGTGGCATAACAACAGTGGCGGATTAAGGCGGAGCTTACTGGGCTGCAGCCAGGGGCCCCCAATCCCTAGGTCGGAAAAAGTGTAATATGTGAACAATCCACAACACGCTGTAAAACATACCATCGCCAATTGGAACTAATAAGTAGGCGCTCTGTGCTCACTCATTGGAATTGTTTCGTTGTCATAAAAGTAATTGATTCTTTGGCGTGTTGTCTGGCCGACACTCACTAACAAGTTAGTACTCCAAGGTCCAAAAAATTAAGGTATTCCATTCGCTTCTTTTATTTTGGTTTCCGATGTGCATGCGGTATCCACGTCATTTGTACATCGATCCTGCAGACAGCCCCGTAGGAAGTTGTGAACTTGTTAAGTGGTGTCATGTCTCTCAACAATGGTGAAAGTAATTAGATTTTAGTTCAGGATAATAAATCATGGTGCTATAAGGCAGAGCTGTCAGAGTTGGTATATACGCCACGTACATGTCCTCGTGTATTTCATGTATTTGTATTCTTTGTTACTGCGATGCATGGTTGAAGCCTCGCGCGTTGCATGTGGGAGTGAAGACCTTACACAATACACAAGTCAACCAGTGCCGGATTAACAATAGAAGAAATGTAGTAATTGCTACGAGCCCCACGGTCCTTTGTGTTAGATTTGTTCTTTCATACATGCCACGGTGGGTATTAGAATTTAGGTGCCCGAGGCAAACTCTCAGAAACGGGGCCATATATTTTAAACACACTAAAACAAAAATTTTATTCGTTGAAAGCACGTTAAACTTTTCATTTGTCAGACGTAAAAGTTCATTTCACATTGCAAATTGTTTGAAGTCATTTGATTTTAAATTATTCTTTGTCTACACATTAAAGTTGTTGAGGAGTCCCATTTAGCACATTTGTACATAATTTTTGCTTTTTCTTAACAAATATATGACTTGCTCCAGACCTTATTAATTGTTGCTGTAGAGCGATTGATAAGCTTTTTAACACATCAATGCAAAAATAAGTGCGAAACTCTCAAAAGGGGCCCTCATGGCATCTCTGAAAAAAAGGGCCCGTCGCGACCGTTTCGTTTGCCTCCCCTAATAACCATTCCTGATTATATGCATATAATTTTTTCAGTCTAACAAGTCACTATTTTGCTAAATTTGTCATAAGCAATTAAACGAAGGTTTTCAATTGAGTGCTGTTACATTAGACTACTGTGATTTGCAAATTAAAGTATTTTACAATTATCTGCAACATTATGGGACCACTCAAGCAATGAGGCCAAGTTGCAGCAATTTTGAGATACTGTTTGGTTGTATAGTGCTATGAATGGCATTTTAAAATGTTATTGTAATAGGTGTCTTCTTTTACATATGAGCGAAATGATTTGCGCATTTATTTAACTCTCATGGTGACCAACTGCAGTGGAGAACGCTCATTTTCTAAACTTAAGATGGTAGAATCAACGAAGGAGCAAAACAAGCTGAAACAGTCTTATTCTGATGAGCATAGAGCATGAACGTCTATGTCAAATAGACACTCCCACTATCATAAACAAATTTGCTATGGCAAAACCTAGAGAATGCCAAAGGTTTGCTGCTTTTGTCCAGCAATTTCGAGCCTTCGACACTTATGCTGAAACTACACTGTCTGGGCATAGCAATGTTCAAATTTGTTGATAAGTCTGAAAGCAATAATTACTGTCTCTGCACGGTTTGCGAGTTGTACAGTAACGTATTCCTTCTTGGTAAAAAGATACGTACATATGTTTTGGGTAAAAAAGATAGGATGGCCTAGCTAGCCTTATAAAGCCAACCAGTTGCTATTTAGTACCAGGTATTTCGTTCTTACAAAATTGAGTATGCCTAATGGTAGTCACATGGATGGCCACAGAATTATTATTTAAGAGTTGTTCGCTTGTTCAGGTGTATTTTTAACTTATGGCTCCGCGCTGTTAATATGCCACAGGCCCCGCGCTACCTTAATCTGGCACCGATGCCAACTGGTAGTTCAATACCAATTCTGGTACTGTTTACTTCCAATATGCAAGTTTGGATATTTTGGTACGTACTACTTTTATGTGAATCACCATTATTTGATACAATTCTTGATAACTGACTTAAAACAGAATAAACGCAATAATAAAAAGAAAGTCGGCAGATATCGAGTTACTTAAAACGTTGACTGATAACAAGAATTAAGCCGTATCAAGCAAGTCGTAGTTCTGTTTACATTTCGTTCAAGTAACTCTAAGCTTGCTCACGCTGAACTCAATGACTCATTCGATTTTCGACTTTAGTAAGTCGTGAGATGTGCTTTTAGTTAGTAATTTTGTTGTGTGCCATTTTATATTTTAAGTTCAGTAGAAAAATAAAAACAATTCAGTAGTGTTATGACTTGTGAATGAACGTAAGACCATACGTAACAAGTGAAAGTGTGTTTCACACAGGGGCGGATCTAGCCAGTAAGTTTAGGGGGGGCGATTTCAGTTATATTTGGCAATCAACTCTCATTACGGGTCCACTACTGTAAGAGAGATGACGTGTACTTCACAATACTGCTGTTACAAAATAATGGACGTCTAAATGGCCCATATTACGAATGCTGTTTTCCGAATTGTTCAAAATCATGGTGAAAACGTTACTTTCGTAGGTTTTAGGGGGGCCGATCGCCCCAATTGCCCTCCCCCTTGGATCCGCCCCTGGTTTGACAACAGTTATTGATAAGTGAGTGCATGCTCTTGTGCTTACTGATAGTCTTACTGATTTGTCCTTGATTGCGAACAGAAAAATGAAAAACTGAATTGCAATGAGTCCAATTATTATTTTTACCACATCAATTTAGGAAATATCAAACTGGGCTATTATGGTAGGTAAGGTTAGGTTGGATTTTGGTTAGGTTAGCGTTATTTTGGTTGGGAATCTGGTGTGGAAAGCTGATTTTTCTGAAAATAATATTCAAAGAAAATTTTATCCACCTCAAAAATGTCATGTGGATATACATACGGTGGAACTCCGACAACACGACCACCCATTGTACGGCACTCAATTGGTCGTGTGAGCGGGGCTAGGGTGGCCGCGTCACCAATGACCGAGTTTGCTAAAAATCTTTGTGGGGTACAAACCTTTATTTTTTGCGTTTCGATGACGTCACCATGTTTACTTAAACATAGTACGACTTTTTCTAAAATTGGCAAAATGGGGTCACATTATGGAATTTATAAAATTTGGTGAGCAAGGCCAAATTGCCTCCCCTGGCTACACCCATAGTGGTAGGTGCTATACCTAGATATCTAACACATGGCACTGCATTTACTATGAAAGCATTAATTTTGAGAGTTGGGCATAAATACATATAATTATGCTCAAAAATTTTGTTAATCAATTAAAATTTGGTCAGTTCCGGAATACTAAAAACCACAAGGTCACATGAAATGGATCGAATCAATAACAAACCACAAGATTTTGGTAAATACTAAAAAAAGCATACTGCAGATCTAGCCGCGGCAACCAGGCGTGTAGCCAGAAATTTTAATAAGGGGGCAAACAACAACCGAGTTTCAACATTTAAAAGTTTTAATGCTCCTTGTTTTTAAAGCATCATCCATGAAACGTGCGTGTTTCTGGCGTTTCTCCTGAACAATTGTGTTCTAGATTTAAGCCGGCAAATAAAAAGTCTGCTTTCATTGAATTGACAAGTTGTAAAAGTTTTGATAGCGAAGTTCCAACCTTCTACTTTGGATCAATGCCACCATTGTTCATAAACCATTTCCTGCAAAAGCGCTAATAAACCTCTCAATGCTATAAGCGCTAGATCTGCAGTATACTTTTTTGCAACCAATGTTGCAGTTGAGCAAGAAGTCATCAGGACCGCCATTACGATTGCGCTTCTTATGCTGTATTTACACGGTTCAAATGTACACCAACACCGTATGTACAATCGAGGCCGAGCGGAGACTGCTCTAACTGAGGCACTGACTTCCGAAGTTGCCCTTCTACAAAACGTTCGCACATATAAGAGGTGGATCCCGTTGTCATCTAATTTTTGAGGGATTAATTCACGTATGTAGTTGATAAACGCAAACGCTAGAGTCTTCCAACGCGCTTGAAAAATGTTTGGATTTTTAATAATCCGTAAGATCTTTTGGCTATGTTTAACTTAGTCCGTAAAACCTTTGTAGCTGCTTTAAACTTGCTTCGTTCAAATTCTTTGATGAGGCTTTGAAAAATTTAACTGACTTCATTGAAATAGAAAATAGAATTAAACTGTAAACACAATCGTAATCATAATATTAAAAACTTATTGACCACACTCAGCTGCATGTAAAGACAGCTTAGCAGTGCACGCAGGCCCGTAACCAAGGGAGGTGAAGCACCCCCAGAAAAATCCCCTCCCTGAAAAATGTGATGACATCGTTTAAATTGACCCTGCCAACTTTCTAGTACATCCAAATAAACGCCTGAAAGGAAGAGTCAAAATTTGATTTTCTTCAAGCAAAATTTGTTGTATTCACTATTCACCATTTCAAAAATCAACATTAAACAGTTTAAGGACCGCACAAGCCACTTCAGTGGCTTTGAGGCAACTTCGGCCATAACTCGCTGACCGATTGCGCTAGAGCAGGGGTTCCCAACCTTTCTCTAACCATGTACCCCTTCCAGGGACGTAACGAGTTTAGATGGCGCCCGGGCCTAGAAGCTAGTTTGGCGCCCCCATATTAGAACCTGAGGTCTTTCGGAAGCAAATGTACTCCATTGAAGAAAGTACTTGCGACATTGTTGAGACTTTTCGGCGAGGAATTGTGCCCACCTTGCCTCCCTCGTTAAACCCCTGTCCCCTTCAACATTTCGACAGATGAGCATGTACCTTTAACATTTACGTATCAAATTGGAACATGTTTGATGCTCGTTTGATCGATTGTTTCCCAATTATGTTATCATGACTGATCATGAATATATTTAACAATAAGCATATAATTATTTTTGAAAATAATATTCACTGATATATGTATAAATATTTGGAAATAACTAATATATAAATATATCTTTCCTTTCTACTGGTAAACTTAAATGTACCCCTTCAGATAGGCAAATGTACCCCTAGGGGTACATGTTCCCCAGGTTGGGAATCCCTGCTCTAGAGAGTCAACCAAGACATAATGTGATCCAGATTGGTATGTACTTTCTGTTAGAGACAAAAACAGGTGTCTTTACATGTGAAATTTTTGAGAAAGGGAATTTTTTTATTTTTTCTTTGTTTATTTTAAATAACTTCTGACCAAGTATCTAATATTTCGCGACACGTTTACCTGCTTAATTTTGCAAACGGTTTTTCGGCTTGGAATGCTTGCAACGGCTCTAACTGGTCAAAAACTCGAAGAAAGTCATACAACGTTGTTTTGGGGGGAATTTTTTTCTGAAATAGTGCATTTCATAAAAGCGTTAAAAATGCTTTTTGTTAAACTGCCATAACCTTTGTCATTACCGGATTTTGGAGCCCATCGTTGAAAAGAACAGGAAACAATCCGCAAAAACAAAAAATATTGGTATTGGTATGTTGCTATTTGCAATTCTTGAAAAAAATCTTATTTTTATGCCTTGTTTTTATGCAAATTTTTATTTTTATAGGAAATGTTGCCGCTTTTCCTATGATAAAAAGTGTCATAACTTTTTTCCTATGAACTTTCTTACTTGAAAATTGGCAGGATGTTGTAAGACATGTGTGAAAGCCCTTTTTGTGACTTTCATATTTTTCCAGTTTCTAGAACGGGAGGAATCCAGCTTCAAAACAGAGAACAACAAAAGCACTCCCATTGTTTGGACGTTTGTATCCTTTTGGATACCCCAAAAAATGAATAAATGGTGCTTTCTTCGCAAACTTGTGGATATCACTGACATTTTTATGTAAAAAATTTTTTCCAACGTGCACGGTTTTCGCTGCACAGCCTTTTGAATAAAACAGCCCTTTGCAAGTAACCATCAGAAATATCCTAAATCGGGTTTTCCCCTGTCATATGTTACAGTGACGTCACACACGCGAAAAAGATACCTAAAAAGGTGCGCTGTCGAAAACCTTTCTTACAATGTCAAAATGCTGAGGTAACTTTAGCGCTTCGCGAGTTATGACAAAAATGGCGCTCAAAAGTTGCTGTAGACCAGGGGTCTCAAACTCCACTTGCTCCTTGGAGACTTATAAGTAGTGTTCCCTCTAAGAAAATTCTAGACTGAGCAAGTGTTTGTTTTGTTGCGCACGGAGCGCATGCAACTGCGCAACCATGCAGACACACAAACAGTGAAGCGTTCCCAACGATAAAAGGACTATGCGATATATATACACCGCATTAAATTTAGAATGTTGGAAGTGCGCTAGAATGAGATAGCACTGCGCAAATTGTCAGGTTGTACTGCGCAATTGCGCAGTTGCGCACCTTAGTGGGAACACTGTTTATAAGGTAACCTGCGGGCCGCATTATAACGCTGACGCAACAACGGCGGTGTGTGAACTTACTAGGAAGGGCTTTTGCATCTTTATTTCCTGTGGAAGGTATCATGAATTATAGACAAATCATTTCAAGCCGTTTCTACGTTCGCGTTAATCATTTCTAGCCGTCTAAGGAACTTGTTTACTCGCTAAGCGAGCACTTTTAAACACCGTTGAAGAAACTAAATAACATTAATGTTATTATTTCATTCATTTTCATGCCCGCTTTTCCTCTAGAGAGGTTCACAGGGGCAGCAGCCCTAGGAGGATTTGGAATACCTCACGGTCAACAGCAATTTCAAATAGTTCTGCTTGCTCCACACCAAGACGAGACCAAGCAAGATCGGAGGTGTAGCCAATACACCTAGGCATTGGATGACCTCTGAACCGCTTTTCCGTAGGTTTAGCCAGCTGGACTTGCCCCGCCAATCTTTCGTAGGGGAATTCTCGGGACATGGCCAAAACAGATATATTGATGTCTGTGCTCTCTCAATTCTGAGGAGATATGGTTCCAGATTCAGGGCTCTGCGAATTTCACAGCTGCGCACTTTGTCGCGAAGTGTCACACCACGGACTCAGCGCAAAAATCTTTCTCTGCCACTTGCACTTGAGATATAATTTCGGTCATTACCCAAGATTCAAGATCATAGGTAAGGATCGGAACAAAGACCGAATTAAACGCTGACAGCTTTGCGGTGCTGGACTCTCGTTTTGTGACCACAGAGCGATAAAGCTCATGAAGAACTGCGTTTTCTTTAGCAATCCATCCATCAGCCTCATCGCTCCTCCTTCCGTCACTCGTCAATACCACCACTATGTACTTGAATTTCTCCACCAGCTGCAGTGTATTTCGCTCACTTGCAGCATACACTGCCTTTGGTATGTAGAGAGACATAACGCCTCGGTATTTATAGTGCTAATTCTCATTCTGGCTTGGTCGCACGCAGCGGAAAACTGATCGAGTATATGCCGAAGACTCCGCTGAGAAAATGCTAGCAGTACCAAATCGTCTGAAAAAGTAAGCAGTTGATCCTGCAGCTCACAAATGTGACACCCTCCTCGACTTGGCTGTGACTGTCTGTCCAATTCATATAGACCAGGGGTGCTGCGGCGTAACGAGGGGGGACAAGGGGACACAATTCCCCGGGCGCCAAATCACTGTGGGGACGCCAAATTACTGTGGGAGTGCCGAATGACTGCGGGGACGCCAAATGACTGCGGGGAGCGCCGAAAAGCCCAACATTGTCTCAAGTACTTTCTTCAACGCAGTAAATGTGCTTCCGAAAGACCTCAGGTTCGAACATTGGGGCGCCAAACTTGCTCCTTGCCCCGGGCGCCATCTAACCTCGTTACGCCCCTGCAGGGGTGGCCAAACGTTTTGACCCGAGAGCCATATTCGCGACTGCCTGGCCACTGGAGGGACGGATACAGTACGATGTACGTGACAGGCTGCACTTGACAAAAATTTGCAAGATATTTAGCGGGTCGGATTCAACTGGTCGGCGGGCCGGATGCGGCCCGCTGGCCGTAGTTTTGCCGCTGCTGATGCAGACTATGAAAAGAAAAGCAGTGACAGCAGGCATCCTTGTCAGAGTCCAACACCAACGGTTAACGGTCGCGATTTAACTCTCTCGACGCGGCCACAAATTTCTGAGCAGGAATACAGTGACGTAATGGCCAGTAACAGGCGGCCGTCTACACCGTACTCCCGCAACACTCCCCAAAGCTTTTCGCGAGGAACCCGGTTGTATGCTTTCTCGATGTCGACAAAACACGTGTAAAAGTTTTTGGCATACTCCCAATATTTCTCAAAAATTTGCTGGAGAGTGAAATTTTGATCTGTAGAACTATGGCCAGGATGCAAACCGCACTGGCTATCATTCATCTTTGGTTCAGTTATTTCGCGGGGTCTTTTGCAAGGCACTTGGCAACGTAAATGCTCAATATTTGAAAAATCCACATGCGGCCCCGTGTTTGAGACCCCTGCTGTAGACCTTGTTGCCAACCCTGGAATGTTAACCCTCAGTTTTTATCACATAAACTTCAACCCAGGGAGTATTTCACCCCGTTTTAAAAATTAAAAAAACAATACTTTTTCAATTTCGACTGATTACAAAAACTGCACTGTAAATGTAACTCTTATTCCGCGGTGTTTGCACTATTAAAGCTACTTTGTACTTAATTTGATGCTGTTATTGATGAAAACGAAAATACTATAAAATAACCAAAATTTCATACATGACTAAACTTAATCGCCCAAACAAAAAAATATACCAGATTTGAAGAAATTTTCCTGCTCCATGCTGGTACCAAGGTGGCGGTAGCATCCCCTGAGTGAAATATAGCCTTTTATTGCCACTGGAATGTATATGGAAGGCATGCAAAAATGGTCAAATTTTTATCTGTATGAATGAATGCGTATTGTTTCATATGACTCAGATTAAAAAAATAATGGCCAAAGCTGGCAGTCTTATTTTGAATAAGGACTGAGGATGGGTAATTTTTCGTGAAATCGATTTCCTATTAAAAATTTGCTGATCGATTCCTTGCTTACACCCATCGTTGAAAGTACATACTTGAATTAACACAAAACAGTTCCTGGTTTTCAACTGACAAGGCACTTGTTTCAAACCTTCACGCCTTCTGATATGCAATATCTACTCAACGCCTACTCTAAAGTGCTAAGTCGGAAAAGTAACACATGCAAAAAGCCACATGTACACTACAATAGAGGGTGCTTTCAACCCGAAATGACGAACTTTTCCAAACAGTGAAAAAGTACAGGACGGGAGGATAAACTTAGTGGCACTGGTGAGTCAGTCACATGAACATTCGCAGCTACTGACATGTTGAGCGCGCTGCTGCTTTTGTTTGTATAGTAATCATGCGGTCACCGCGTGTGGGCGGGTGGACTTATCCCTGGCCTGACGTTCCAGGCTTAACTGACGTAGCTTTAGTGGTTCACGAGTCATCGCAGAAAAAACCACCGAACTGCCAATATATCGGCTTCTGCAAGGGTTAAGCGACCGCAAAGCCACTACAGTGGCTCGGACTTTGTTCGGTCATATCTTGCCGATTAATAGAGCTTTTCAAACCCTCTGAAAAAGTAGACAGTCTCTGAGCTTCGATTTTGAAAATCTGGGCACGTTTGGACTTTTTGGGGGCTAATATCATGAGTTGGTGGGAGTGAAGTGATTTTTAGGGACGTCATAGAGGCTTGACAAAAAATCCATGGGGTAATTTCTTTTTTTTTCTTTTAAACAAAACTAGGCAAAAATCCGCATTTGACAGCCCGTGATTGGCCGTCTAGTGTTGGTGCTTGGCAAGTTACGGTCGAGAAACGGTAACTATTAATTAATCCCCTAATGAATCCCAAGGGTATTAGCTCCAATTTCTTCAATAATTGCATTACTGTTGGTGAATTCCCAGACTCCTGGAAAATTGTCCTCCACATTACACCAATCCCTAAAGCATAATCCAAGTTCTTCAATATTAACCTTCATATGTCCAAAATATTAACCCTCATATACTCTTGTTTTTATGTTCTTCACACACTGTTAACCTTGAACTATGTAAAATTGACCACTGGCTTAGAGCCAGCAAACTTTCTCTTAATTACAATAAGCCTAACTTTATGTTGTTAAATTCTCAAAAACATAACCCTGCATTTATTATAAATAGCCATAGCATTTCTCCCAAAGATAGCCTACAATACCTCGGTGTTCTTTGTGACAATAAATTAAGATTGAAACTTCATGTAAATAAGTGATAACTCAATTATCAAGAGCTTGTGGAGTTTCATCCCAACTTAAATATTACACAAAACAATCTGTACTGAAAGTTGTCTATAGCTCATTTTTCGCCCCTACCTTACTTACTCGATCCGCAATTGGAGACGTGCTTCAAGCGTAACCGTTCAGCCTCCCATTAAACTCCAAAATAAAGCTGTAAAATTAATAAGACCAACTATCTAGACATCCCTGAGGTATCTTTCCAGCACTTAAAGAATTTATGCCTCCCAAATGTTATAGGTAAATTCTTGCACTGTTGGCACAACAAACTGCTTGCAAACCATTCTGGTGATTATTTTGTTTCTATCAGCTCTAGTCATTCTCACTCCACAAGACTATTCACTTCTAACAACCCGGTTTCACCTAGAGTTATCTCATCTCCAGGAACACATTTTCTATACATTTGTTGGCCCAGAAGTGTGGTCTTCACAGACACAGACTGCATTAATTCTTCTGCCACTTTATCTTCAAATGGCAACTTAAGAAACACTTCTTACATAAAAAAGATACATAAGTCTGTGTTTAGTAACATTCACTTTATCAAGAACAAACTGCTGTCTTTACTATCACTATTTTGAATAATGTAAGTTGTTTGTTTTGTGTATCTTTACTTTATTGCTTGTAATTCTTTCCTGTCCACATCACATTTTTGCGTAAAACTTACACTCCATTGTTTTTCTTGTTTGTTTGTTTTTTTTCTTTGTAATTCATGAATTATTACTTTATTATTATTAGTTTTCACACATTGTTTAACATTTTTTTGACCGCTTCAAAAATTTCCTCAATTAAAATACATCCCTCCTTTCTGCAGATAGGCATATTCTCTTCATCTGTAATTTTTCTTTACTATGTTCTGTATTTCTTTTTCCAGCTGTGCTTACTTTATTTCCAACGTTTGTTTTTCAACACTTGTCAAAAAGTATAAATGGGGTTGGTTGACTTGAGGACTGCTAGAGTTCTTCATCAATCCTATACGACACAGTGATACTCTTTGTTTACACTGGTCAGTTATCTGGTAGTTGTGTTTTCAGCTATGCTAATTTCCACTGACAATTGGTAACATTTTTGCATGATTGATCTGGTCTGTGGCTTATGACGACATTGAATTTTCTTCCTTCATTTATCACATGAGTTTCATGCAATTTCCTGTTTCGTGAGCGTACGCTTGCTGAGGGTTAAATGATGGTGTAAGGGGCGTTGGCTTTTTTGTAGCTGCATGGCATTTACAGGAAGCAAGTGAGGACCATGCAGTGGCCAAAGGGAAGATGGAGAACGGATAAACAGCAACCTCAATGATACCCATCGAAAGTCTATTGACGCTTACCGGCTTTGCAATACAGAATGGAAATCAATATAATCGAAGAGAAAAAACTTTTGCAAATTACCATATCAATGAAAAGTCCCTGGTAAGGATTACGGCCAGTATCAAAGAAGTATGAATTCTCTCAAAGGAGTCGACAGCACAGTAGATTTAGACCAAAGTTCTACCTAAACAGTGACAATCAGTTTTTGTTGGCATATCTTGCTTTTTCTCTTTTGCAGAAAGGGGAAAACTTTGAATGCTTGGGTAAGTTAACTTGCAAGTAGTTTTGTCGTAAACCTTGGACACCTAAATGTACCGATTGGTTTTTGCAGAAACAGTTATAGAGCAGTTGTTCCAAGTTTTTGGGCGCCAAGCCTTTATGCTCTGAAACATGGCGTCTGCGACTATTTACTCTTGACCATTACGTGGAACTACACCGAGCCGAAATTGGGTTTTGTTTTTTCTTTGTATTATCCATACGTGTAAGATAGTGGTTTCCAACCTTTTTTATGCCGTGGCCCACTTGTCGCTTTCAGTAGAAAGTCGTGGCCCACTATCACAGAACAAGAGAAAAATCTACTCTAAGTCTTCATTTAAGTACAAATATGTGCAAACAAAATAAGGACTTTATGATAATATATCGATTTTATTAAATTTTAGCGTCAGCAACACTAAGCAGACTGCGAGATAAACTTCAGTGTGATTTTTGCTCTTGTGTGCGTTTTCGACCAGGTTGTCAATTCTTGGCTACGTTGTGGAAAGAGCGCATCTAAGATTGTCTTCTAGAGTACAATTGAATCGGTTTCGATTTTTTGTTTTCACGTGGAGAAGGGTAAAGAATCCACATCACATAAGTGCTGGGGAAGAGAAGTAACTTACTTTTTGAGAGCTTCTTTTCCAACATTTGAATAAATATCAGGCACTTTTAGTCAAATATCCTAAATTGTATTAGCTTCGAAAACATATATGGCCCCAGAATCGTTTTGAAAGTTAATCATTTTGCTTGCATGCTGCAACATTCTTGACTGGAACAACAAAAAGATTTTTCACCAAATCCAAGTTGTTTCGATGATTTCTGTGAAGTACAGCACAAATTCCTCACGAAGTCATCCAAGGTCTTGAATAATTCCGATACTGTATCAACAATCACTTCATCACCAGCCGCCGTAGCACCATCTCGAACATATTAAAATCTCCTGCTTGGTGTTTTCGCTTCCAATTGTTAAGCTTTTCCACGAATGCCCTGAGGGTGTCAATAAAGTCAAAGATTGTCCTTCCCCTTCCTTGTACTTGTTGTTTCAGATTAACTTTATTGAGTTGTTGAAATATGTCAGAAAGATATGCCAAGCGGCAGATAAAATGGTCATTTTCGAGACTGGATACCATTTCGCTTTTTGCTTGATCGCAGTGAGTTGTTATTAATTGTTACCCACTTCTCGATGCGTGCACCTGAGCTTACTATCATACTTTCTAAATCTAACCTAATATGTTTGGCAATTCAAAACACACAGGTAGATGGAAATCGTAACAGAAAACCGGTTTAACGAACGATATTCCGTCGGCAGCATTATTTCAGGTTCACCAGCAGTGCTTCATACCACCACTCAGTGAATTTGAATTATACGAAATGGCTCCATGGCCCACCTAAAAACCGCCTGTGACCCACGGGTTGGGAAACATTGGTGTCGGAGCAGGCAAATTGTTGCGGGTGCGAAGAATTTTTGACCAAATTTCTGCAAACTTGCCCGAAAAATGCCAAAGAAAATGACCTCCAAAAAAAACTGCATTTCACTGGCGCAAGGCAGTTCAAGTATTTCTCCTAACTTGCCCGAAACCAACGAAATTAAAAATAAAGTCTTCACTTTCATTTTGTAAGAAAAACGCACATACAGCAATTTTGTGAAGGTTTTGCACATATTTTGCCCAAATTCCCTCGCATTTTGCCCGTCTTTTCACCAATTCAAAACTTTTGGGGGTGCGGTTGAACCCCCTTAACCCCCACCTCCTACACCAGTGGTATTACCCATCTTGCAAGTAATGTATTGTATGATTCTCTTGAAAAGTAAATTTAAAATTTTGGGGCTAGATCCTAAGTCATTTTGCGCCAGCTGTAAAAGAGCATACTGTACATCCGTCAGCATAGATTTTGGCTTAGTGAAAGGTTGTAACTGGCGTCAAAAGCTTTTGCGTTTTTTTGAAATTGAAAGGTTTAGCTACTTACTAATTTTTACTTTACCAATTTGCCTTGATGTACTTTTCCCTTGTGAATATACATTTTATCATGGGTATTGTAATTAATACAACTGTGGGTAACTAGTGTTCAAAGTTTTCTTATATGCACTGGTCTTCTAACACAGTTTTCACTGCACCGAACTTCGCTTGTTTCCGTACAACGCAACGCGACCGTTAATTACTTAGAAATTTGTATATATTTATGTATTATAACTTTGTATGATCACTGGAGCTGTCCAAAATATTTTTTGATAAAGTCAAGCCCGAAGTTGCCACAAGGTGTTTCCGCAATCAATCAACGCGAATAGTCATTTTGATTTTTTCAGTATCGTTGTCTCTAAAGCCCTGATGTGATTCAGTTGCACAGCAAAGAACAGTTTCATGTAAATTCATGTAAAATTTGACGCAATTTTTTCAAGTTCCAATTTGAACATTAGGGCAACTCTCAGTTAAGCATTTCGAATTAGCATAAATTTTTTGAATAAGTGTTTTCATGTTAAATGCCAAGTGTTATTTGGCGTAATGTCTGACCCTAAAAGGTCAGAAGCTTATTTGAACTTTTATGTTGAGCTTCTTGTTGCCACAATGATGTTACATAGCGACGTTTTTGTTTTCATAAATTAATGCAATATGTATGATTTGATTCTTGTTCACCAAAGACACCGATAAAGTCAAAGCTGTGCGGATGCAGTGTGGCTGTATGCTAGTTTCAACGTTTCAGGGAGGTAAACAGTATTTCTGTCAATTCAAGATATGCACCATCGAAATTTCATCGGTTGGAAAAATTTATTTGAATACAACAAAAAATTGAGTGAATGTTATACATATAATGGACATCTGTTGCTGAAACTTGTATTTAACTGTGTCCACAGTAACACAATACGCTTATTTGCTAAGGCACTTTAAGTGTACCAGTACACTGATAAAATATAAAACGCTGCAATGACCGAAGAGCCGAAACAAAGTGGATGTTGTGCCAATTTCCTTCGGAATTTGTTCAGGAAGAAAGACGTATCAGAAGATATGAAGAGGAGAGGTGTGTCTCAGCTAACTGTGTAGGGTTTCCCGGTCCGGGAAACAAATTTATGTAGAGTTTCCCGGTCTGGGAAACTAATTGTGCAGAGTGTGAGTCGACCTTAGAAGGTGCGCATCCCTGTTTGTCCGTCCTTTCTCACTGGCTTCCTTAAATTCCAACTGACCCTCTCAGCTAAAAATTGTTTTATCTTAGCCGAAAACATTCGACACCGCTTTTGGAATACGCTACTTTATTTTACCACGGTCATGGGCATCGGAAGGATTTTTTCCATGGGGGGCCAATAGTGGATTTTTCCATGGGTAGCCAAAAGAATTTTTCTGGGGGGAGAAGTTGTGAGATGTTCGTTTTTCCCACTCAAAAAGAAAACAACCTTTTTCTGCTGAATATTTCATAGGAAGATTTTACATTTCAAAATCCAGGGGAAAGGCCTCCTGCCCCATACTCCGACTTCTATGACCACAACAACTTTTTGCGTGCCACAACGTCAATATTACAATAACAGAAACTATAAAACTATCCTACGCAATTTCTGATTTCAAATTCTTACTCTCTGATTCCACGATGCTGTTATGCTTTTGATTTTCGCATGACGAGTCACTCGCGGTTTTTAAATCAGCTCAAACAAATGGTTTGCACCATCAGCGAAAGCCCCATCTCGCTGGTCTTTTTATTTAGCTGGTTCTCTCGCGCTATTGAGATTTTATTTAAAGGTTCGCACAACATTTGGAGGCCCTTAACGATTCGTTTTACTTAACAGATTTTGAGTTGCAGGATGAAGTTTGGTCTTTCTAAGCTAATAAAGGTTAAAAGCATCGTTTCGAAAGACTTTTGAGTAAGTGGCTATACAACTAATCCTTTTTCAATATAGCTCAGCCAATTCTATTTGCACAACATTTCAGGATTCATAGAGTTATACGAGAAATCGACTTCCTATCAAAACTAATTTGCTGACTGATTCAACAGCGCCACCAATGTGGTGTGGAAACTAATTACTTGAACACATAAAGATCATTGTAAACTTGAGCGCTTAACTTACCTTCTCACAAATCAGATATTTTAACGCAGGGGTGGGGAATCTGCTACCCGCGGGCCAAATGCGGTCCGTGTGAACATTTGTCATGGCCCGCATCAGAATTTTCGTTCCTAAGTCAGAATAAAACATCGCGTCAAAACCAAACTCCATCATAAGCAGGTACTTAGATAATAAGTCAAGAGAAATCACTCTTCCTCATTGCTAGACAATGGTTGAATTTTAGGATAAAATTAATGGATTTTGCGGCCCGCCAGCGATAATGCACAATTCACGCGGCCCGTGACAGTAAATAGGTTCCCCACGCCTGTTTTAACGCATCGGTCATTGTCATTATCCCATATCGTCATCAAGGGAAAGAATCCGCAAGCTATTTTACGCAACTCGTTTATCTGGCGTAAAGCTTTGTGAAAAAACGTACACCATCATCTTTACGGAAAATATGTGAAAATGCAAAAACACCAGAAAAACGTCAACAGCTTACAATAAAAAATTTCTATGTTGACATGGCTTGTTGGAGGTATGGGTTGTTTCAGCATCTTGTAAGTGAGGCTGATTCGTAGAAAAGGACGTCTGCCTTCCAAGAAGATATAAAAATCTTGCTTTGTTGGGTAAAAATAGGATGCTGGGGAAAAATGCACAAGTTAATCACCTAATAAAAACGTTTATACCAAGCCAATAACTTCACTGAAGTTGTTAGTCTCAAATATGTCAAGTATCAGGCACATACGTTCTAACAAATACTAATGAAAGGATTGGAGCTAAATTGTTACATTTTGTGCCAAATGTATTGACTGTTGGCCAAAAATAAATTTATTGGGCAAGAATCCTGTGCCTCCTCATAACTATCGTGTTCTCTGCACTTGTGTTTGAAAGGAAAAATGCTGGGTCTGAATGTTATTCTGTCACGATGCGTTGTGTGGAGATAAGTTCTCGCCAGGTTGAGTAACTTGATGAAACACAGGTCATCCATTTATTGAAGTGTACACAATATTTTGCCATAATTTTATATATAATATCTATACCACATATTTTAGAGCCATAATACAGAAAAAAATTTGCCAAGGATATCCTCCAACAAAAAATGCTCGCCGTTTTCCAATTAATGGAACATAAATTGCATAACTAGCATACTTGGAATATGTTCCGCTTACGCAGACATCATAGCTGAATGGTACCGTAGTGCAGTCGAAGATCTTGTCCACAATTTCCTAATTATGAAACTTTAATTTTTCAACTTTGTGAAAAGGTGTAGCAGTGTGGGTGTTGTCCGTTTGAGCAAAAATTGCTTGATTTTGTACTAGGTTTTTAACTAGATTAAATACTATCACGAATGTGGAAAACATTTGTCATTTCAACGAAGCAAAACTTTTATCTGCAATTTCAAGTGCACTTGTCCACTCAAAAACTTTTAGAGTAAAATAAGGACTTGCACGTCTCCTATTTTAAGATTCTTACGGCACGAAAATTCACTTGTTCGCTTGACTTAAACTTCCGGTGATTTTCCTCAGATCTTTTGCGGTGCTTCAACTTGGGAGATTTGACGTTTTTGGCGATCAGCGGAACGATGGGATCAGGGTTATACGTCTTGGCAGGCACTGTGGCAAGAAATATCACCGGACCATCGATAGTTATCAGTTATGTTATAGCGGCGTTTGCGTCAATACTTTCAGCTTTGTGTTATGCAGGTTTGTTACACTATCTTCTAAAAATGAATTTTTTTCATCCACAATCTTAACATATTCGATACAGTAGAAAAATGTTTGGATGAAAAACTACTTTATTTTCATCGTATTCGAACTGTTCTGCTAATAAATTTATCATTCGTTCGCAAATGTGCGCTTGAGTTTTGAAAAATAATTGAAAAGTCATTCTCATTCATAAAAGTGCAAAACTGGACCGAATTTAGACATGTGGAGATCCCAGGTCAGCCTTTGTGTGGTGGCCCTTAGTACCTCAATGAAATATTATTCACGGTCAAAGAAATACTGTTATAAGTTAGCTGTAAATATGTAATCATAAGTAAACTCGTACATTAAACTTTGTTAAATGTATGCAGAGTTAGTTAAATGAGTAATACCGTTGCTGTTAACAATTTTTATGATTATTCACATTAAACATGTTAAACTATCTTGAACAAGGAGCTCACGTCTCATGGCTGTGGAGGCCTCCCCTAAATTTGTCCTCCCCTAAATCTGGCGCTAATACGAAGCTTTACATTTGCAGAATTCGCTGCCCGCATTCCCGTGGCTGGATCGGCATATCAGTTTACGTACTTGAGCGTTGGCGAGTTTTGGGCTTTCATTGTGGGTTGGAATGTTGCTTTGGAACACATTATTTATGTTGCAGCCATTGCCAAGACTTGCAGCGGGTAAGAGTGACAACTTTCGGTGGGTAATTTATAAAAATTTTAAAATCTCAAAAGTTGATCCCGACTTGCATCGCCCTTGCCCTTGGAAAATGTAGGCTACTTCAGGTTTCTTCGATCTTCCAGGTTGGACTTAGGCTAGAATAGAATGAGGAAAATTATTGTAGTGACTTGTTTACCTTTCTAAGTGTTGCTTTTTCCCCTTTGTTGGCTGCTTCCTCACACGTCTTCACTGTATCGTTTAGTACAGTAATCTTTCATGCATTATTTGGGAATAACTCAACTGATGCAAATTCTGTGTCTAAGTGAAATGAAATTCAATATAAAAAAGATTGTGAACCTAAAAGCAACTGTTTGCGATTTATTGCCCATATTTTGTTTATCTTATGTTCAAAAAGAAAATAATAAATGTGCTTGATACCCACGCACTATTTTTCCAATTTCTGAGATATTTTGTTTCCGTTGGTTTCTTATCAGCAGATTCATTTTTCATAGACAATTAGAGCACGGTTATTAGTCTGTTTTCCATAAAAAGAATAATTTTCTTGGGAATAGTCGGAAATATTATTGCTCTACAGAGCATAAGATTAATTTTGTATAGGATAGGATATATTTCCATTTGATTTTGTTGAAACTATCCATCATCGGTTTGCAGCATTGCCTGTCAAAAAGTATTTTTTGATGCTGTTTGGTGATGCACACAACACTGTGCTCGAGTTCGAGGAATGATAAAATAGAAACCATTTGGGCCTTGCTATTATCTTTTTGTAAGAAATCAGAACCATCGCCAGAACGACATCAATAGGGGTCTTTACGTTTCTGCTGGGGGGCTTGACATTCTAAAATTTGACAAGATTTCTACTTATTTATGTTTCATATTTCAATTTAGGGGGGCTTGGAGCTTTGTTTGGGGGGCTTAGCCCCACTAAAGCACCACGGTGGCGACTGGACTATAAGAAGTGTGAAGCATTGGAAAAGTTTTATGGAAAGGGCTAGTGGTCAACCGTTAAAGTAAATCCTCTACGTATCTACAACGTCCTGATGTTTCTGTGTAGCATTTGTGTATTTTTCATTTCGCTTGAACACAGCTGTTGCCTGACAATGTCATCCAGTTAACCGTATGTTATCGACCCCTCATTTGTTTCCTTAGAAATACGCCTCAGGATAATATATTGATTTTGCAGTTGTTTCTTCGCGTGGTGTTTGGTCACGACAAACGAATATTTTCGAGACAACTGTTGTTTCGTTATGTTCTGAAGGTTCGTGCAATCACAGTTGGCGCATGTGGTCATCGGCAATCAGTTTGTGTCCAGTGGTTGTTTGTGCTTTGCAATTAAAAGCATTCAAAATTTGTTTTCATAACGGAATCGCATCGCCACAGACATGGGCGTCGGAAGGATGTTTTCCAGGGGGGTCACTAGGGGATTTTTTTAAATTTTTCCTGGGGTGGCCAAAAGTGGTGAAATTTGTTTTTACCATTCGTAACTAAAAAAACAACCTTTTTTGCTGAAATTTTCAAAATCCAGGGGGGTCAAGACCCCCTGCCCCCTCTTCGACGACATGTCCTCAGATTGTTCTTTGGGAGTGTCGATTCGCTCCAAGCAGGATTAATTCTTCATCTCCGCGCCTGCGGTGATGGGATTTGCGACACAATGGATCTCAAGATAACTACTATCAAACAGACGCTGTGCCATGGCCAAATGAATGTTACTACCTTATAACACTCTCTGGAAGATACAGATACAGCTTTTGAAGGTTTCCAAAAAAATTGCTTACCAGTGAAGGTTTAGTGAGTATAAGCTAACCAGTAGACAAAGAATGCATCAATTACCTGAGCCTGTAAATGCCAGTTGAAAGAGAACTGAATGTATTTAATCAATTGGTGAAAACCGTCAAATTTAATGCTATGTTTGAAAAAACATTATTTTTCTTAAATCAGTTCGATCACGTTTTGGACAGTTCAATAGACCCACATTCAGCGCAAAGTTTTTGAAGTATTCGTTTCTTGAAGCGAATTTTCCGTAACTAATTTTTGAAAGTACACGTAGAACCAATAAAACATCTGCGCATAACAACGAACGGAAGAATTGCTCATTAATCAATACCGTTGTGACGAATTTATTAACTACGACTTTCTGTTGCTCTCTTCTTACAGAAAGGATGAAAACTACTCAAACAGCGTTTTCGCACCCATAAAGCACGAAGTTTGACAAGAAAACAGAAATGCTATGTCAACAAATGCTATTAGTTACTGCGTAAACAGTTTTTTACTTGCCAAGCCTTGTTTGTTTTTCAGATATATTGACGGTTTGTTTAACATGGCTATCAAGAAATACATGTTGGAACATGCCCCGATGCCTGGTGGTTATGTGGCAACCTATCCCGATTTCCTTGCAGCTGGTCTGATCTTTGCATTCGCCTTGATCTTGATGGGCGGGGTGAAGCTTTCTTCCAGTGTCAACATCGCTGTCACTACTCTAAACGTAGCGGTCATCATTTTCATTATCGGTCAGTTGCATCTAAACATGAGATCGCGTTATCATACCAGAAAAGTTTTATCATTCAGTTTTGGACGAACCAAGAAGATTAGCAGAAAAAGATGTGTTTGGCAAGGCTAGGATTGAAAAGGGGTGCCGACATCTTAGCCAAAATTAACAACTCTGGTTGTGGCAAAAAAACAACGTTTTGCACCAATTTTGACAATTGTTCTTGGGTTGCTACCGTATTTCTGATGCCGGTCGTTTTTCAGATATCAAGCACCAGGTAGGAACACAGACACAAATTCACAGTCATGTGAATGTTTGACATGTTGCATAAAGCCGGGCTCTATTTGGTTGAGATTCAAAATGTCGCACACTTGTCTGTAAAAATGCTGAAGTTTATACAGGGGAACAATGATGTGGTTGCAGTTCATTTTTGTATTAAAACCTTATTTCGTCTATATGTTTTCTGGGGGTCTGACTATATTGTCTTTGTTTCTGCCTAACTTTTGCTAAAGCTGCATTATCCAATTAACCAGAGTACTCTTGCTGACACTATCTATTATTAGGAAGATTGTGATAGCATTTTTCGACAACATGGCCTTGTAGTGCCAGGACAGGATAACAGATGGGCTAAATATGTGTGCCGTTTCACAGACATACGCTTCAACATGCTCTGTAGCAGACGTGCTTCGGAGAATTTTTGGTGTTCGGAAATCAATTCCGTTGTTAAGAGCGTGTTTTAGAGTCTTTTAACATTGTCATGCTTCGGGGTATTTGAAACATACTGCGATGAAAGTCTTGCTAGCACGACCAACGTTATAATGACCAAGAAGAGTAAGTCACACCAGCATGATAACTCGCAGGCAATCACTATAGCATGTGTAGGAATGCATACACTTTTAATCTTTGCTAATTGCACCTAAGACCACAAGAGGCAGCGAGGACGCTACTTCTAAAATACAACGGACTTTGACAGGTACCAAGTTAGTGACCGGCGCCAGTGGATATGAGGTACTGGACGCAAATTTGCATTTGGTACTCAACACTTGGAAAAGGGATTTGACTTTTATGGTCTTTTTCGGAATGTTTTCCTCGTTTTTCTGTTGGCCCTCAGGATAATCAAAACCTGGCGTCGCGCCTGGTCAGTGGTCAAATCTTTCTTCTTATTGTTTCACAAACATGGACAAGCACCAGGTGCATGGATCATCTTATCATCGACGTACAGTATATTTTTGATGTCTCGACAACATACAACAGAAATTAACCAAATTGGTGAGAGGTCTTTTTCTAGTTCTCGGTATCAGTATGTACACCAAATTCGCAATAATATGTTATCTCACATCTTAAAAATGGCTATTGGAAATACATTTATGTTTAACTAGAAGATTAAAGGAGGAAAAAACAAAACAGCTAACGCTACAGTAAATCAAAAGGAAGGAACGTGGTTTGCGAATTATCACAAAATCCTCACATTTCGAATCAAAATTACTTTGACAGTTTAAAGGCAGATTGAAGTGAGAGAAAATTTTGCATTTTCTTTGCTAAACCAATAGTGTCTAATGAAGTGCGTGTAATTTAGGCACATTGGGCACTTCCAAGTGACCCTTGTTAACCAGTGTTATCCGTAGACCGTGTTATTCACTGATAGGCATGGTGAAAACTTACAGTACAACAGATAATCTAACGAGAGAAACAAAAAAGAAATTAAATGTTTCAAGTGGTAGTTCTTCTTTCCCTTTGCATGCCATAAAACCTGCGGAATCTATGTATCGTGAGTTTACTTGAAAAGCCTAACAACACTACCATGCGCTTTTAAAAGATTATGATAAGATCTCCTGTAGGTCTTTGACTCGAGATGCAATCACAACAACGTTAAACAGGACTATTTTGAAACAAGAGTAGACCACTCTTACCACGCTCAGTCAAAATTAATATCCGATAAAAATGGCATAAAGCACATTTTTTATTTACTGCACATTATTTGTGGAACTCTCTGTGGACCACTAGGAATTCCAGGTGTACTAGCAGTTGTCCATTTGGACCGCGTTGAGAATCACTGCTCTAATACCGTCTACAAACAGTAACGCAGCCAGAATGAGGCCAAAGAGACCATTTCCTCCCTCCTCCCCGGAAACAAACTTGCAAATATTTTGTGCTGGTTCTTTACAGTAGTTTCAACTGTTCGAAAAATACGGAAGGAACAGTCGTACGAATGTCAGGTGGCTGGCCCCTCCCGAATAATATTCCTGGCGGTGCCACTGCCTACACATGAACAAAATGTACAGACTTTCATACACGTCAATGCACGTGCAAACTTTTTGCAGAAAATTTTGTGGACAGTGTTGAGCTGTTGACTACTACATCTTTGATAAAGGTAGTACTGGAATTATCTAGTTAGGCCTAGAGGTGCACATCAGGCTATAGTTGAGGTACGATTAAACTGAATAATGGTGCAAATTCGCTGATAAAACTAGTGTGATTTTCTTGATTGGATTTTGGTTTACGGACACCCTAAAACACATTTATGGACCCCTACAGGCTTCAGCGGGCTCAGGTTAAGACTACCAGCTCTAATGTTTTGACCCATTTGCTCAGCGGCACGAAGTTTCACATGAACGCTTCTTTTTGCGATATGATCTAGTGATATCCATCCGATGAGTCTAACAAGAACATTTTGAACTTTTTCAGTCACTGGATTGATCCTAGCTGATTGGAATAACTGGGTGGATGTGAAAGGAGGTTTTTTCCCATACGGTTGGGCAGGTACCATAAGTGGTTCTACGACACTGGTTTATTCATACGTGGGATATGAGGTGGTTGCATCGGCTACAGAAGAAGCAATAAACGCGGGAAGGTTGGTGAGCCGTTTAGCAATTTGGGCAAAATTCGCCATGGACTTCCAAGTTTTAACATCAACTATGTAATATTCAACGTCTCTGCCTTTAAATCAACTGGCTGTGACCTAAAGCAAAACAGTCCAAAGCTTTCTCACGGGGCAAAGTTGACTAAAAAATACCTCCAAAAATATTGCCCTCGTGGGCGTCGGAAGGATTTTTTCCAGAGGGTAGCAATACTGCATTCTCCCAGGAATAGTCAAAATTTTTTTCCAGGGGGGGTCAAAAGTGGCAAAATTTCATTTTAACCACTCGAAAGTAAGCAAACGATCTTTTTTGCTAAAATATTTAATAGGAAAATGTCAAAATTTAAATTCGAGGGGCCCTAGCCCCCCTGCACCGCTTTCGATGCCCATTATTGTACTCTTAGCTGATGGCAACACAATCTGCCATTATGTATGTTTGGCAGGAAGGCAGTTGATCGTCAAAGCAAAACCACGCCAATTGCTAAATGTTCTGTTGATATAATCATACGTCATCAAAATGTTTTTCAGATTTTTCCCAAACAGTTGTATCTCCAGGTAGAAATCCTGTCACATGTAATGTAAAAAGGACTGGGAAGTTTATTATGTGCTAAAAGCGTAAAATCTGCGGACTAACTGTTGGACCATAAAGCAACATGAATATTGCCCATGTCAGTTTAATCAGCAATTTCAGGTTTCATTCGTAAACTAAAAGTTTCATTTTCTTTATACTAAAACACAGCAGGTTCACCATCATGCTTTCCAGACACTTTACTGGAACAGGTCAATCGGTCTTTGCTTGTGTAGATATACATGTCCAGTCTATTTATGCCTTTGCTTTATTTTCACAGAGACATTCCGCTTTCGTTGCTCATATCGATTATCGTTGTCGTGATTGCTTACGTGGGCGCATCAGCCGCCCTCACTCTGATCGCACCATGGTACACTATCAGCCCTGTGACTCC
>Ga0210059_1002125_pt1 | contig 30769 bp, 26 predicted proteins | sample Ectturendosymbi2_FD_188042 | JGI IMG/M metagenome (GOLD analysis project Ga0210059, IMG submission 188042) | Ecteinascidia turbinata endosymbiont from Florida, USA - Sample 2 (SPAdes) (version 2) | ecosystem: Host-associated > Tunicates > Ascidians > Unclassified | place: Key West, Florida...
GGGTGTATCAAGGGTCCGAAGGGGTGTGACAGGGGTCCGAAGGGGTGTGACAGGGGGTCCGAAGTGGTGTGACAGGGGTCCGAAGGGGTGGTGGCTTGCCTCCCGGTTCAGCAAAAGCCGGATGAACTTTTGTCGCTCTTCGCTCATTTTCAGGAGAAACTTTAGGAAATTGCGCCAAAAATATGCCGCATAGCCACACACATGCACTTTACACGAAAAAGGTCTTCAAAAGAAATTGGGGGGGGGCGGGCAGTGACGAATATTTGAAGATGAGCGCATTTCTCCCCCCCCCTTAAAATGCTGCTTCGTGTGTCCACGCAATAGGCGAGTCAATGTTAACCCAAAAGAGTAAACACTCACACAAGAAATAGAGCAACACTGATAAATTTAAATATAAATTTTATGGGGCATTTACCAGAACTACAATTTTTCCACCTTGTTTTGATGATTAAGCGCTTTTAAGAAGGTAAGCAAGAACAAACAACATAGTCTGCTGGACAATCAAAGTGACTAGGAACAAAAAAACGTGGAAGCCAGTAAGGTATAAAGTCGGGGTGCGCCATTATGATCTGTCAATGTAGCGATGAGAACAGCACTTTACCGTTAGAATTTGTAATGAGTGTCATACAACTGTAACTCTGGGTAAAAAAAATTGCGCAAGGCGAAAAATTAGCAGCAATATCCGGTTCCTCAGCTCAACACTCGCAATATCCGGTTCCGCAGCTCAACACACGTCAGAACTCAACCAAACGAACCGATTGGAGTCGTGTCTTCTTCGTCATCCTCCCTCCCATCGTAGCACCTCCGCCACCTGCATCCGATCAAGCGATGGAAGGGGAGGTTCCATTCGTCCGGACACATCATCAGACAGAAGCCGAGCACGACCAGGAGGGCGGCGATCAAACGGAGCGTCGAGAACATGACGCCGCGCAGGAGCAAATCGACCCCTGTGACGTAACAAACGAGATCATCGCACAAGCTGAGTCTGTTTTAAATACCGATTAAAGCTGTCGAGGTGGCGACACAAGAGGGCGGGCAATTTCACGCCGATTCAAACGCCACCAAACGTTCTCAAGCGCGAGCGGAACTTATCGCTGTGAAATCGTTTTTCCCGTTCCGTCACTTCTTCCGGGGAAAACCAAATATATTTCGCTTGCGATCAGAGCACAAAGCGACGGCAGAATAAAAGAACGGGTTCGAAACCGACGTTAGGGGAGTCAGGGGGGCATTGCACCGGCTTGGGTTTGAAATTTGATAGTTTCCTATTTAGTTTTTAGCAGAAAAATATTTTTCTGCCACGTTTGAGATGGTAAAATGAAATTTCACCACCGTTACCCCCAGTAGGCTATGGGCCAAAATTTTGGAGAGGGACAATACTTTGACAATAAGCGAGCAACAGTATACTGTTTGGGACACCGCCTCTCAAAGCACAAAACAAGAAGATATGCTATAAATTTGAGGGGGAACCACGACCCCCTAGCTACGTCAATGGTCCACCCCCACCAGGAAAAACACTTTTGGCCATCACCAGGAAAAGTCGACTACTGCGCCCCCCCCTGGCGCAGTATTATGCATACCTGCATTGATGGGGATCCCGAGCATCATGGCGATGGAAATGAAGAGGGGGTAGGTGAAGGCGATGCCGAAGTTTACCAGGAAGTTGAACACTGCAACGATGGAAAAGATTGTAAACTTTGGCGAGACACAAGTCCAACGTAGAAAAAGTTACGAACTGTTTGGACAAGAGTCGAAACACGTACATGAGAATAAAGGCACTGAGGCCGATCCAGGAGTTGCCATGTCGATCCGTGCACGGCGACGAATTACCCGACGCAATAAAACAAACAAAGGATTGCGCCTCCTGGTTCCTCCTCAGTGTAGACGGGCCTTAACGCAAACGCCACCTATTGTCGGTGAACAAAAGGCAAATGTCGGCTCTTGTTTGATTGTTCGCGCAATAAAGCCTGATCTTGTGCAACTGTGACGACAACAATCGATTAAAATAAGCCCAGGTCCGTTGCCGGTTATCAGCCGCATAAGAAATGCTTATCGCTGCATTTTAAATCGTTTTTTTCAACGACCCCCCCCCCGGTATTGCAACTCGCCTGCTCGTTCTCACCAGGATTTTTCCGAATCAAACCAAACACTTCTTCCAGCATTATCTCTCGTAGCGCGAACTCTAGACTAGTGTTTCTCAACCTTTTTAACTTACGCAAACCAGACAACTTTTAGTAAAATTGCGTGGTCCACTGCATTTTTAGCATAGGCTGTGCTTTTATACGCACGAACAAGCAAACGTTATTCTAAAGTGGCGAATTTAATCCTGTATACAGTTCGGTGATAATCTTGCTGCTGAAGACAGTCAACGTGTTCCCGCGCTATAGTGATTATTATGTCTAGATAACGTTATTCTAACTTCTTTTTGTCCTTGCCCCGTGGCCCACTCGAAAACTGCGTTGGTGGCCCACAAGTTGAGAAACCCTGCTCTTGACCACGACACAGCGAGGGGTGGCCTGCCGCTGATTTGCGTCACAACTGACTCTGTTCTCATGGCAACGATTTTACAATAAATTTGATCGCACCAATGAACGCCAACTTGCTACAGGTCAGCGTCAACGCACTGATTGAACTTTTGGGGGAATATTTAGTGCGGTTGCGACTTTTCAAAATAAACTAGGCCCAAAAATTAAGTGATTGAGTGGGGTTTTCCACTTTTCTAAATCGCAAATTTAGCGAACAAAGTCAAGGACAGCTCGTGAAGAGAAATATGCACCCAACAGCAAAAAAGTACCGCAAAGTCTGACTGACCAAGAGACAGAGCTGATGAGCCGCAGAGGAAGTTCCAGGGAATGTCCTCAACTGCGAAGTGCTCGACTCCGGTAACGTAGAGGATAATGAAGACGATCCAGAGCAGAACCGTGTTCGTGAAGCCCAGGAGGGACAGGAACAAAGAAACTTGTCCGAGCGTTCCGTCGCCGACGACTTTTTTGAAGAAGACCTGATCAAAAACACAAATCAACGCGAGTTGAAGGCAGTACCGAGGGTTGTCTCACGTCAGCTCTTGATTGATTTCACAACAAAACAGTGGAGGCAAGGGAAACAAATGTGGCAGATCGTCACTATCTCGTTTAGTTTCATGCTATTGATTAAGGCAGCTGCGTCGCAGGTATTACAGTTTGATGTTCTCTGGGTTTTCTTGGCTGATACATTCCGGCTATTTGTCCCATAATAATACTAAATCTCGCCGTAACAGTATTCACTAGTCAATATTTTCAGACATTATGACCGAATTGACTTCATTTTTTCGGTTATTAACAAAATTCGGCCTTATGACCGAAAAAAAACTAGTTTTAGACATATTGCCCTGGAGGTTTCATGAATGTTTATCACTGATTGCTGTCAGAACATTTGGAGCCCGCTGTACGCCTTGTTTTTCAGCGAAGCTGAAGATGTCTCTTACGCGGTTACAGGGCATTCGAAAACTCTGCATGTGAGAAAGTAGAAAGAACCTGTTCCGGCATGAAGCGAAAGGCTTCAGAGGAGTGGGTTTGGTTGGTTAGGTGTATAGTAGGAGAAAAATTCGCCCACTCTTATTATTTCAAAGTTTTGGCTTGGCGGGCGTAGCGAGCAATGAGTCCCGTAAAGATTGCTCAACGTCAGCAATTTCGAAAAATGGCGTTTAACTGTTTGCGTGATTCCTGTGAATTCATTCTGCAGGTATTAGGGCAACAAATATCAGTTTGACGCCTCAACACGTGCAGTGAATTGCCGCATTGTGACAAAACAACACAAAACTGACACACTCCGGGCGCACATGATTTAACAAATAAGACAATGAAAACACAGACGGAGTTTTTAATAAATAACTTGGTACGAACCGCGTGCCACCAGTCGCCAACGGTTATCGCGCATTCCCAGCATCAACGGAAGTTGAGCCTAGTGACGGTCGGTCGCGCGTATCAATTTGCACTCGCACCTGATAAGAGCGCATTTGCAAAAAAACGCCGTGGTGATTTAATGTCGCGGGAAGTTTCTCTTATCGTCTGTGTATGAGGCCGGGTTCCTGCGCTGATCGGTTTTCATTTTCCTTTGTCTCGTTGCATTGCCGGGGGAGGAGGAAGTGCAGAACCGGTGACGCTTTTTTATCGCGACCACAGACTTAATGCTACTTCTTGTGTGTAGAATGCAGACGTCAGTTGACTGAGGCGCGCTCTCAATTAACAAATCGACAAGCAAGCACGGGACACAATGTTGCAAAGCAGAACCAACCGGTCAAATGTGAACAGCTCGAGGTGGGGAATTTTTCCTCGACTTCGGGCGCAAAAAAAACAAGGACAAGAACAAAACTAAAATACTGCTGAGTCACTGTCACCGTCACACAAAGTGCGAGTCATGCGCAGACGGTGAACATTTTCCCTACAAGTGCGACGCCGCATCGCGTTGGACTTTGAACCCTGCGCTTGATCGGAGCAAACCTGATGATGTCGTCATACGCGTGAAAGGCGACGCGTAACATGAAGTAACCCCTCAAACCAACCGAGGTCACCGTGATAGACAAAATATTGCGAAATTCGTTCCCGCAGCGCGACTGAACGCCACTGGTGTCACGCCTGGTGGTTTTTCACTGGATCTAGTGGCTTTTAGACTGACCTAGTGATCTACTGAATTTTAACTGCAATCTAGTGATTTTTTGCAAAGTGTGTTTTTGAAGAAGATCGGTTATTTTTTTCTAATTTTTCAACTTTTCAGCCCTTTTGTAAAGATTTTCAGCCTTTTTTAATCCATAAACAATCGATTACGTGAATTGTTTGAAGATTTGCAACAACAGAACGAACAAGTGTTTCTAATTTGAATTCCTCGTCGTTTTCACTTCCGTGCTATTCACTGCTGCATTATGGGCCATGACGGTATTTTCATTTCTTTGCAGGAACGCTACAGTGGAAATAATAAATTAAATGTTGGGTTGATTGCTCCAAAACACTCTATGAGTGGTAAAATACTCTGTGAATGGTGTCGTTTGCCGCTCTTGAGAAAACCTGAAGATTGCTAGTATGAGATTTTCCAGGCTTCAGCATGACATATGTCAACAAACTTGCAAGTGATTCAAAGGATTTTGGACAATAAAGTAAATGACGAGATCATTTCAAGCAAAGCTGCAAAATTCAACGCAAAAATGTTAAATGTAGTGATTTTTTTTCAAATTTAGTGAATTTTTTTGTGAATCTAGTGATTTTTGCAGAGAATCCTGTGGCAGCACTGCTGAACGCGAAGGCCGCTTAGTGAGGCAGTACAAAAGCCGGCAAGCAAGACTTCGGTTTTGAGTGAAGCGTTGCTTGATGGTACGCGCGTGTTTCCACCGGGAAGTAAAGAAAATGCCTTCAGATATTTTCTGCAAATCGCTGCGGACTTTCAGATATTTTCTGCAAATCGCTGCGGACATCAGACGTGTACCCTAGGTGCACCGTGCACACCTGTTGAAGAGCGCGGCTAGGGGGCGCCGTTCGTAAAAATATCATATCTGACAGATTTAGCACAAAAACTGCTCTTTGCGCGCATTTAGCTATCTCTGCACGCATTTAGCTATCCATGCACATATATAGCTAAATCTGCATGCATATATAGCGCTGAAGCGTGTCGGAGGAAAACATGGCATCCTGTCTGACGAAAAACTTGTTGTGTTTCAGTAATCCAGACAAAAGCTAGGCTACTGCAAGGCATGAATTCCCTTGCGTCATATAAAGCTAGGTGGTTTCAGGTCTAAATTATACAAAAAACTGATGTTTTGAGAGAAATTTCTGATGATGTTGACCGAGCTGTTGTTTTTTTCCGAAATTTTCTATACGTTTAGGATGAATATGAGTTAATTCATGATTTTTAAGTTTCTTTCATCAATTTCTCACCCGTATGTGTTTGGTTATCGTTCCAAACTAAAGAAGTTCTCTTCAAAGCGTTGGGAATAACATATAAACGTTGCGCATAAACAACCGGCTTTTCCATTAATGACGATACTTCGCTCGGTTATGGATTCAAAGTGGGTTATCGCATTTTGTTAGGTATTGGTAATGGAAGCATTTAGCTCATATTAAACTGTAATGTAAAAATCTGATGTTGAAAAAGGCAACATCCTGATGTTAACGAGACGGATCCCAGTGGCATTATAATTCAAATTGTTATGCGTCGAATGCAGACGTCAGTTGACTGAGGCGCGCTCTCAATTAACAAATCGACAAGCAAGCACGGGACACAATGTTGCAAATCAGAACCAACCGGTCAAATGTGAAGAGCTCGAAAAGACGAACTTTTCTCGACTTCGGACGCAAAAAAACAAGGTCAAGAACAAAACTAAAATACTGCTGAGTCATTATTCCCGTCGTTCAAAGCGTCGAGTCATGCGCTGGCGGCGAACCTTTTCCCTACAAGCGTCGCGCGTTGGACTTTGGACCCTGCGCCTGATCGCAACAAATCGGATGATGTCGTCATACGCCTTGAGGGCGACGCGTAACACGAGATAACCCCTCAAACCAACCGACCACGATGGCTCTCGAAGGCAACCAACGTCGGGAGATCGAAAATCAGGCAAACTATGTCGGGTGCAGCAAAAAAATTACCTCGAAATGTTGCAAACAAAAACACGTAGCGTTCCTTACTTTTGTACACCGCAGTGCCCAAGGCCGAAAAAACGGCCATAATGACGCCCGGCACCATGTTGCTGCTCATTCGGAAGCCCTGGCATCGCTACGTGCACACAAGACTCCTGTATCGACAGCACAAAAATCGGCACGTAAGACTTCGGTTTAGACCGCAGCATTCCATGAAGGGAACCGCGTGTTTTTTACCAGGGAGACAAGAAAATGTCTCCAGGTAAACGCTGCAAATTGCTGCTGACATCAATAACAACGACGAGACTTTAAGGCGTGTTTGTCCTGGGCAAGCGCGTTTCAAGGCCAGTTTAAACATATACGAGACACGCGAAATCGTCGCGCGAGAGTTGGTTTCTTTTATATATTATGGGAAATCTCCGGCTGGCCCCGTCGCTGCTGCTCGAGGAGCGACGCTTCGCGTTCGCCCGCGTTTGGTTGCCCGGGCATTTTCGGTGTGGTAGCAATAGAATTCTCGAAACACATGGAAGTTGTATTGATTAGACGCATATTATGGCATGTCTGCTTTCAGATGGCTGCAGGTTAAACCAAAAGGGAATCAAAGTTTCTTTCAGTGAAGGAGAAACGTCAAATTTTCCGCATGTTGTGGAGTCAGACATCAGTCATTACAGCTTTCAATTTTTGTCAGTTACTTTTCTATGCTTTAAAGGGTGCTGGTACAGAACGTGGCATACCTTTTCAATGTGGACAACGAGGTGTGTCATCACACGATTCCGACATGGGTTAGAAAGTGTACATGTGTATATACCTGACCCTCCCCAATGTTTTTCTAGCTATGCAACCTCACAGCAACCGTGCACAAAATTTCGTGCCACTAACTCTTCTTCAGATATACAACGTTCTAACTTTAAAGGATGCTTATTCTCCAATCGCGACTAGCACATAGGCCTATTACATAATATTTACATTCAATCGTGATATTTATGATACTGTACTTGCGTTCAATCTAAACGGGTCTCCGCGCGAAAAAAAGCCACTTGGCCTTGGGTATGCGTTCGCTGGTTTGAACCAGCCTTGTAACTGACGTCACGTGGACGAACGCCCCGCAAGGCTCAATTCAACGACGCTCAAGGACCATTGCGGCCACAGACGTTATAATGGAAGTTGTTCTGTGTCGAATGCAGACGTAGTTGACTGAGACGCGCTCTCAATTAACAAATCGACAAGCTTGTGTGGAACACAAGGCTGTGGAGTAGAATTAACCGGTCAAATGTGAACAGCTCGAGGTGGGGAACTTTTCCTCGACTTCGGGCGCAAAAAAACAAGGACAAGAACAAAATTAAAATACTGCTGAGTCACTGTTACCGTCACACAAAGTGCGAGTCATGCGCAGACGGTGAACATTTTCCCTACAAGTGCGACGCCGCATCGCGTTGGACTTTGGATCCTGCGCCTGATCGCAGCAAACCTGATGATGTCGTCATACGCGTGGAGGGCGACGCGTAACATGAGATACCCCTCAATCCAAGCGACTACGCTAAGCCGCTCTTGTGGGCAACCAACGTCGGGAGATCGAAAATCAGGCAAACTATGTCGGGTGCAGAAAAAAAAAACGACCTCGAAATGTTGCAAACAAAAACATGTAGCGTTGCTTACTTTGTACACCGCAGCGCCCAGGGCCGAAAAAACGGCCATAATGATTCCCGGCGCCATGTTGCTGGTCTCCCCGAAACCTTCGGCGTAACCGAACAGGACCACGCCGCTTATGCACATCAGCGACGCGACGATCTGAGCAGAAAACACGAGGTGATGAAGGTTATCAGATGACCCAGCTTATAGTTTTTTAAACGCCATTGTAACGTCGTGCATTGCATTTCGTTTAGGTCCACAGATGCTGACGCTGCTCCTACACTGTTCAAGTTGGTCGTTGGCTTCGCTGTCTATTAATTGTAACGTGTTGGTCTATTTCTTCGTTTTTCAGGATGATGTCAAGTTTTTACGGAGATCTGAGTGGTTTGGACAAAAAGTAGGTATTCGTCCTGACGAATTGATCAACGCACTGCGTCAAGGTTACGGTAGATGTTGATCTACAGCTGGATTTTCCTGCAAGGCGGCAGATCGAAAAAGCACGCGCATTTCACACAAAACATCACTCAGCGAAACCGCCTGCTCTGCAAACCATAGAAACGCAGGCTATTACGCAGGGGCGTGAAGGGGTAGGAGACGGCCCCGGGCATCCAGGGCAGGCGACATACAAAGACATCATTTCGTCGATTGATCAGTTGACCGCAAAATGTTAGACAAGTTTTCTTCTGCCCTTGGTGCATGCAGAGCAGAAAGCAAAAGGTGCAAACACAGGTTTATCGCGACGCCCTCCAACAAATTCGGGGATAGCCCATGCCAGAAGGCGCACTGCGCGTAGAAATACGATCGAAATTGAACATGACGTCACTTCGCGCATTGTTGCGTCATCGAAAGTTAATTGCGCAACGTCTAGCAAAACCTACCCGGCTGAAGTAAATCTTTTCTTCCAAAAAGAAAAACGAAAAGGCGTAAACGAACGCCACGTTCGACGAGATAATGGCGGAGGCGTCCGTGGCGGCGATGTAGGTCAAGGCGTACGTGTAGAGGTAGTTGGTCAATATCCAGAGCACGTTGAAAGCGAGTACGATTGTGAACGTCTGCCGCACGGTGACGCTCTCAGGTCCGAATATCAACAGCGACTCTCTGCTCGGACGAAACATCGAGTTTTTTACTCGAAGGAAATTTCGAGTTTCTTTGCTCGAACAAAATGTCGAGTTTTTTACTCGAAAGAAATTGAGTTCTTTTGCTCGAACAAAATTTCGAGTTTTTTACTCGAATCAAATGTAGAGTTTTTACTCGAATCAAATGTAGAGTTTTTACTCGAATCAAATGTCGAGTTTTTTTGCTCGAACGAACTGTCGAGTTTTATATTTGCTGAACTCCTAGTCACAATCCGCATCAATAAATTTTCGAATTAAAAAATTAGCAGCTTCTGCAGCAACGCGTGGGTGGCTTTGCTCGCATTACGTCCGCGACTTAATATCTTGTCGCGTCAGCGTTCACAACCAACAATGCTTCAAAACTCATCAGAAGTACATTTTTTTCTTATTACAGTTCCCATCATTGGAGGTTGGGGTTATATTGCTTAGTGTTGGCAACTATGAACACGCACGTCAGATGGAGAATTTTGAAAAATATCATGATCGTTCACAAGCTGAGGTTTTCATCTGGTTAGAAAATCGGTTTTAAGCAAAACAAATATGTTCCCAATCGATCACAAGCGAAATTGATCGTATGGCGGCGGAACAAGACCCCAACGATCTTAACCCCGTAGCACCCACTGTTGCATATTGGTAACATAAACTGGGGGATGCATAAAAATTCGTAAAGAAAAAATGTTTTTCAAAATTTTCAGCATTTACCTAATAGCCCAGTGCTGCAAATATGTCACAAGCTGTGTTTCTAACTACTGTACTGTTTTCATATGCGAACAAGCCTCAGTCAGAATGGCTTTTCTATCTTCGTCTGAAAATGGGTTTTGGCTCCACTTTGTGACCTTGTATGAGGTACCCCTGAATGGGTGATCAAGGTCTAAGGTGTCATATTATATTCAGCATATCCTTTAGTAAAAATAGAACACTCTAATCACTAAGATTCGCAAGAAAGGTTTTGATTGGGATAATGTTTGTACTGTGATGGTAGCAAATATGTAACAGTGGACTTTATGGGTGACTTTTTGCTATTTTTTATGAACATGAAGTGTAACGGATATGCCACATATCAAGTCGTTAGTTTGTATGAATCGCGTCAAGTCGAGCCATTTGGCTAAAATTATGTTTCGAGTCGAGTCCAATCAAAGTTTGGACAAAATGTGCTATGAGCAAAAACGAATCAATGAAAACATTTGATTTGATTTTAGTCAATGAATCATGGTGTGGAAACACTGTTTGTGAGTGTTTGTTTTTGCAGCATGTGTATTTACTTGACGTCAATTCATGCGGTTCGCAAAAAACAGCTGGATCGCACGTGGCTTTGCGCGGGAATATCTCCGCTCCTGTACGTGTGACGGACCTGGTCGAAGTGTCAAAAGACGCGACAAGTCTTGTAGTTTGCACTCGAAAATAAGTTTTTGCTTGGGGGATGTGGGCTTTTTGTGAGTAACGTCATAAGTGGGGGAATAATTTAGCCACCTTGGCCAACTTCACCTGGCCCTGGGCGCCAACCGCTAGATGGTAGAATTTCGCTGAAGTTTTTATTGGAAACTAGGCTACAATCCGAGTCTTTTGATACTTTGGATGACCTGCTGGGGTTTCGGGTTCAAAAGTTATGATCTAAGTTAATAAAAAAATTTTGACTAATTAGTTAATTAGATAATTATTAATTTGTTTATTTAAGATCATAACTTTTGAACCAGAAACGCTAGAAAGTCGATCAAAGGCTCAAAAGACTCGGACTCGAGCCTAGTTTCCAATGAAAATTTCAGCGAAATACTTTGGCCTAGCGGTTGGGCCCTAGGCGAGGCAACATGAGCCAAAATGGCCCAAAAACTACTTCACTTATGACGTCACTCACAAAAAATCCGCAACCCCCAACCAAAAAATTTTTTTCGAGTGCAGACTAGAAGACTGGCCGATTCGTTTGAGCCCTTGAACAGCTCTCTAGCGCAATCGGCGGAGGAGCTAGGGCGTTGGTAAGGCAACTGACAACTGCTGGTTTTAGGCCGATTTCAAAGTACGAATATATCGTACCCCGGCTTTCAAAGTATATTCAGTCCCACCTTGTGGTTATCACGTGAAGATTCAATATCGCAATTTCTGCGGATTTCTTTTTGGCTTGCCCACGTTTAGTGGTCCTGCTTCACGGTTTCCGACACTTCAGACCAGTGTTCTTCAAGACAAATGAACTCTAACCACAAAAAGGTATGTGTTTTCGTGCTAACGTTTTCTTCCAACAGCAATATTTTATTTTGGTATCTGTACCTTTTCTGGCACACCATTACAATTGCTCTGACCCAGGCCTGGTTGCTTGATCGACGTCATTGTACAGCATTAGCTGTGCCGAAGGAGCAGTTGCATCAGCGGTAATTTCAAGCTGATGTGGCAACTTCTCTGATTATGGTGAACGTTCCTGTCCGAAAAAGAGGAAGGCCAAGCGGAGAAATTGAAAACGTCTATACTGCAAGACGAATAAGTCTTGGCGAATCTGATGATGTCCGTTATGGCGGTGTTGGACACTAGCCAATAAAACTAGCAAAATGTGGACGGTGCGCAATTTGCAAATTCAGCTGCACAGACAAGGCATGTCAAAAACGTGACGTTCGTTTATGTTTCAACGAGAAACGGAACTGCTATAGAGAATACCATATTGCATAAAGTAGTGGGAAAAGTCATCACTCTGTCAAATTGCAACATCGCTAAAAACAGCCTTTAAACCATCATTGTATTACCATTACTTTAACTTTTCGTCTGAAAAAATAGACATTCTTGCTTAGTGCACAAAACGTATTTCAAACTACCTGCCTTTTCAGTGCGTTATGCTATTATGACTGTTGTTGATTTCGTTTCCAGTTGGTGTTATTTCAGTGAATGACGGCATGTTTTCACTTATAGCCAAATTTAGCATTGCAGCATGTATTACCCATTGTTGCAAATATGCAACATTTCGTGTAGGGTACATACTGCCCCCTGAAGAAAAAACACTACATTCTGACAAAGTGCTGTCTTCTGCATTTAAATAAACCATGCAGTATTTTTGTTTAAACATTTGCAATCTTGATTACGCAGCGACAAGACAACCAGTGGTTGTTAACCACAAGCCATCCGAAAGAACTCAGGTTCGAGCATGGGGGCACCAAACGTGTATTTTGTCCCTAGCGCCATCTAACCTCGTTACACCCCGAAAGCTCCCCAAGTCTATTGCGCGACCACTCGTCCCCGTTTTCGGCGTCAAACCTTTGTGAAGCTCGTAATTAATAATCAAAAACTATTCACTGTTTTTCTCGCAACGAAATCCATTTCCAAACGCACCTCGCCGCTTCACGGAAGCCTCGTCTGTCATTGACTGCAAATATATAAAGACAATAGAGCGGGTAACAGAGAACCATCCAACACGTTCCGAACCAGGTCGCGAAGTACGGCGCAGAAAACTTTTCCGACGTCACGGCGCTTTGCGCGAATTGCTGGGCGCCAACCCATGACACGGCGAGAAAGACGACGATCAGCAGACCTGTGGCGCAAAAAAAACAAAGATGCACAAGCTTAACTGTTTTGCCTCCCTGTTTGGTTGCTGAAGACAATAAAAACGAACAGCAAACTTGAAGTCACAAAACAGCAGAGGTTAACACACACGCCATTTACAGTGTTTGACATAATGTATCAAGAAAAGTTTGTAGTCTAATCAAATCACCAGACCTACAAGAATTACAGACCACAGTGCCACCCTTTTAGACCAAATATACACTAACAATATCAAAATGCCTGTACAACCAGGAATTATACTTTCAGATCTGTCTGACCACTTGCCTACTTTTGTCCTGATTAAGTCCGCCTGTCTCAAACAAAAACACTCTTCTATAACCCTAAGACATAATTACAAAAACTTGGATAGAAGTATTTTTTCGCAAGAATTAAAAGATGCCCTAGACATGCTGCCAGTAAACAATGGAAACCCATGTCAGGTTGTGGATGACATACACTCCATGTTCAATAATACAATGCAAAAGCATACACCACTACAACCACTATCAAGAAACAGAAGGAAACTCCTCAACAAGCCATGGATCACCCAAGCATTATACAAATCCACCAAAGAAAAAAACAAAATTTACCAGAGTCAGTAAAAAATGGTTTTGAAAATAAAGTCAAATTTGCATATTACAAAAGATACAGAAACCAACTAACACATTTGCTGGAATTGTCAAAAAAGGAATATTATAAATCCCAATTTTTGAAAGAAATGACAGTGCAAAAACATGGAAACTAATTAATACCCCATTGCCAGGAAGAACCAAAGCTACCTCCACCCCTCCCAATTTAACCCATCCCTTATCTGGAGAATCCAAGCAAAATCCTACAGATACAGCAAATATCTGAAATGATTTCTTTGTATCTGTTGGAAAAAACATGGCCAGCAAAATAATTTCTCCCCAAAGCAACAAGACTCACATTGCAAAAATGAGCTGTCAGTCCATTTTATTTACATGAAACATCAACTGAAGAAATCATGCACATCATAGACACTCACAGAGAAAAAGGGTACTCGTCAAAATGACATTCCTGTGAAAATCTTAAAATTATGCAGTGAAATTTTATCTCCATTCTTAGCAAAAATCTTTAACAATTGCATAAACCAAGGTATATACCCACAGAACTTTAAGTGTGCCCAAGTAACTCCTATACATAAAATTGGGCCAGAAAATGTGTGCACCAACTATCGTCCTATATCAGTGTTGTCACCCTAAAACAAGATATTTGAAAAACTCCTCTATGATAGGTTATATCACTATGTGGAATACAAGATCATGCTATCAAAACATCAGTATGGTTTCAGAGCCAAAGTATCAATAGAATTTGCAATGTATGACATAGTTGAATGTATCTCAGAAAACCTGGACCAGCAAACACCTGCGTGTGCAGTTTTCCTTGATCTTTCAAAAGCTTTTGATACTGTTGACCATTCTGTTCTGCTGTGGAAGTTGGAACATTTCTATGGCATTCGAGGGATCCCACTGCAACTGTTTGAAAACTATTTACATAGGCGATAACAATATACAGTTGTAAATAAGTGTAGATCCCAAACCCAGCAGATCAATTGTGGCTTGCCACAAGGATCAATTTTATCTCGCCTGCTCTTTTCACTATATGTTAATGACTTGCCAAAAGTATCACATTTTAAAACTACACTATTTGCTGATGATACATGACTAATATTGGCAAACAAGAACATTGATATTTTGGAAAAGATGGTTGACCAGGAAATTAATAAAGTTGACAGTTGGATGCATCATAATAAGCTATTGCTAAATTATAGTAAAATTGTCCACATGATATTTAACTCAGACAAGAAGCAGAGCTCCCCATTTAGAGTACAAATCGGTAGCAACCTAATTAATAGAGTCCATTCAACAAAATATCTTGGAATACACTTAGATCATAAACTAAACTGGGATACACATATTTCAAAGCTTGAAAGCAAACTTTCTTGCTATTCTGGTATATTTTACAGAATTCGAGAGTACTTGAGCACAAATGAACTTAAGATAATGTATTTCAGCCTTGTGTACTACCATCTACAGTATGCCATTGGTGCTTGGGGATCAGCAACAAAAACCAGTCTACACAGACTAAACACCATCCATAACAAAATCATTAAGACCATCAGTTGGAGCTCTTTCCGATGCCATGTAACACCCCTTTACAGCCAATTAAATTTATTGAAACTGGAAGACATACATCAACTAGAAATTGCTAAGCTTATGCACAACTTCCACAGCAACAGAATGCCCAACACGTTTGACCGTCTATTTACTGCTGTTAATTCTGTCCACACCCATGAAACTAGAAGTTCCACCGCTGGCCAATACTTCTGTCACCCATTCTGCTCCCAATATGGAAAAAGATCAATCAAATTCAAAGGCCCAAGAATCTGGCAGCAAATAGACTCCTCTCTAAAAGAATTGTCAGCAGTCATCTTCAAAAAACGATATAAAAACACAATTATAGAAAGTTACAAGAATCACAAGTAATGCTTTCCACATATCCTCTTGTTTGTAGCCAAAGAATCACCCCGAAAGTCAACATCTATCTTATTAGCCTGAATTACTATAGTATATGTAATATAATATGACTGTCTGTCATTGCTTGTTCGTAATTAAATACTTGTGTGTGTGTAATTGCGTGTATTTGTAGTAAACTACTACAAAATGTGTGTATTTGTAGTATACTATTTTTGTGTGTTTTAATATAGGTCATTACTTCGTGAATACGTTGCTGCCACGGTCCAGTTTTTGTTACAAAATATCAAGAACACCTGCAGAAGAAGCAGAAAATTCTCTTATGAAGATTATCTCCAAAAATGAACTCAATCTCCATGGAATTTGCATCGCGGTCATAATCAAATCAAACTACCGGTATCTTTATAATGGGTGTGCGTGGATCAAGAAAGGGTTATGGCAACCCGAAGAGGATTTATTTTTTGTTGGGTTTTTCTTTTCCTCTTTGTCTGGAACCTTGCGGTCCATGAAAATTAAACGTCATGGCCATTTGTGCCCAACAAGAGTAACCTCTTTACAATTGGCCATTAGTCCCGGATTGCGAAAGCACATCTAGCGGTCGACACAACCTTCACCATGGAAACATCAATCTCACGTAACTTATGGGGCACCTGACTAGATAACCTCTGTGTTTTTTTCGGTGCCCCGACGTTTTTTCTGTTTTAGCAAGTACATTCAGCGCAATTAATTCAGTACCGCCACATAAATCTATCTATCTATCTAATCGATTTGTCCATTTGGTTTAATTCCGCTTTCCAGTCCCACTGAGTTGGACTGGAGCACAGAAACCAACGAGTCCTTTGTGAAGAAGACACTGCAGACAAGCGACTGATCGACATGCAAATTTTATGCCGTAAAAGCACAGGCAGCCTGACATTCTCAACAGTTGTGCCCGGAAGGACAAAGGAACTCAGCAAGTAAGTTGGAATAAACTCAAATTTCAGTGACATCTTTACGAAAGTGATACGCAGATTACAAGAAATCGTCACTGAAAGCTTGGGGAATAAGACATAATTAAATTTTTGAGAATTATCTAATTGAAGTTTTGAGAATTATAACGCTTTCAAATCAATCCTGGCATAGTGGTGTGTTGATTGTATATAATTTTTCTATGGTTGATGACAACACAATCACAAGAAATTAAACAATTGAGAAATACAAAGATGTTGCACCACTCCCGGCCTGTTAAACTTTTTATCCGTCTTGTTGTGGTATGTATATGTTGAGTCATGCTCATTACCGCATGTAATTGGTTTTGCGCCTGCTTTCCTTGATCACTTGAGTGCATTCTTATGTTTCCTTTATTGACCACTTACTTTTTCAAACCATTCGTTTCCTGTTGTTTACTCTGTTCGTTGTATCTCTTGTTCATGTTGCTTAACTCACTTTTTAACCTTTCAGCGTGGATTTTGAAGTTAAATAAAGCAAACTCAATTGGTCTTCAACAAAATTTTCGTTGCAACATGCTATGAACTAATGTGACATCCATTCTTTGATTGTTCTGTCTCACAATGCTCGCACTTCCTTCAAAAATTAAGTTTTAACATTTAGAAATGTTATCAACTTTGCAATATGCTGCATCTTTCCTAAAAAAAGATAAAAATTATGGAAATGGTTTCAATCATTGCGAAAACCATTCAAGTTACACGGTGAATTGCAATATCAATGTGCAACAAACAAATGTCATCAAAAAGTGGAATTTAAGGTGGTAACGAACCAATGTGCTGGTCACCAACTTTGGTTTATTTGCTGAAGACATATATCCTTGTCCTCCTAGTAAATATCAAATGGATAATCTCTCCACTAGTAAAGAATCTCAAACAACCAAAGGAGTCAGGAAAGCAATAAAACGAAATACTAAGATATGCAAATCCAAAATCATCAAGTTAAGAAACACTGAACAACAGAATCAGAACATAAAAAGCATACAATAAATTAAGTTTCCACGTTTTTTACAACAAATTTCATTTGTGAACCATTTATTGATGGTATTGCATGTATTGTTTGTTTTTACTTTGCTTTCATTACATATTTTTTCCAATCATTATGTTACAAGCACCTTTGTATTTTTCATATTTTGCTGTTTATGTTGTCTAATTCACACTGTTTGTGTTTTTCATTTTGCTGATGCCTATAATTTTCTGAAAGAAGAGTACACTATTATGTACATTCCCCAAAAGATTTTTTGTGTCCCTAAATGTGCAACAAAACCAAACAAGGCAACTCCTAGCGATTTCAAGGTGAAGCTCAACAATGTCAAATGTGAATGGTATGTAAGACCAGGCATTGCAGCCAGTGAGCTTCATGAAACATTGGATGCCAACTAGAATGCTTTCATATATGACATGCAGTGTCTTTCTGATCGGTTTGCAAGCAATGAAATTGAAAGTCACATAGAAAAAATTAAAAACAATTTCAAAAGTACAAAAAAAATCCAGTCACCACAAAACATGTTGAAGCATTCAAGAGTCTGTCAAAGATGCTTCAACAGAATTGGATGCATTCTGCGACATTGGTTACACAGAGTGTCACCAGCTTTACAGAGCATGCACATCAATCTGAAAGCTACAAAACGGTGCCTTTCCAACTTCAATGTCATAACAAATCTTGATGATAATGAACCAATTGACTGGTTTCACTTGCTGAAATCTTCAAAAAAATAGTGCACTTAGTTATTTGTGTACAGTGGTTCTTAACATTTTTTCTACCATGTCTCCCTAAGTAATTGTCCTTTGTTTCAATCCCCCCTGCCTTTAAACAATGTGTAAAAACAGATGTATTTGTTGGTAAATTTGTTAATCAAACTTTCCATGTTGTAGGGTGCATAAGGGCTTGTGCCCCCCTAGAAATTTATTGACATCCTCCAGTTAATAACCTCTAGTTTACGTAGACTTCAGCACTTCAACAGTGTTTTTGCCATAAAGTTTTAGCATAATGGAAATTTAACAGTCAAAGTTGATTAAATCTTGATTCTTCTAACACAAAATCTTCTGTTATTGCTCTCATTACCTTTAATTTTGAAGAAATGAAACAAATTTTATGCAAGTTAATAGTGTTTTGCTGTCACTCATCAGACACTTGCATTTTATTGTTTTCAATTGGTCCACATCACATAGTGAATGCATACAAAATTGAAAATACAATTTTCACATTCTTTCACATTCGGTGTTTATTCCTTTTACATATTTTGATTGTAATGCATGTTGTGATGGATGTGTTTCCACATGAACCTTTCCCATTACAAAATTTAGAAATTAATTATCCGTCACATTTTGAAAATGTGAATTGCATAACCTTGAATGCTGAAAAGAAATTAATTGCTTTGAAATGTAATCAAGCATTTCATGATTGTGCAATGACTCAAAACTTTCATAAATGTTGTAACTGGCTATTAGCCATCACTGATAAACTGTATAACAATGGCTTAGTGTTATTTCAAGAAAGTTGTGTTTCAAGGAATAGCACAATATTTTGTACATTTTCTAAGGATTATTTGTGTTCTTAAATATGTGACAAAACCAGAACAGGCAACTCTAATTTCAAGATGAAGCTCAGCAGTGCCAACTGTGAATGATATGTAAGACCACGTCTTGTAGCTAGTGAGCTTCATGAAACACTGGATGCCAACTGGAATGCTTTCAAATATCTGAACAGTTTGTAAGTAATGAAATTGAAAGGGACACGGAAATAATTAAAGAGAATGTGAAAATGCAAAAGATATCCCAGTCAACACAAAAGATGTTGCAGCATTTAATTCAATCAAGCTTGTTTCAAAAGATTTGGATGCATTCTGTGACATGGGTTATGGAGCATCAGAAATTTTATACAGCATGGGCATCAATCTGAAAGCTGTGAAATGTTGCCTTTCCAACTTGAATGTTATCACTAATTCAGATCACTAGCCGACAAAAATTTTTTTTTTCTTAGTGCTAAAGATGTTTCAACTGTTTTTACCTAATTTTGGGGTGCTGACTTCAAAACTGCAGTTAGTTTTTCCCTATCAGGTTTAGTTTTCCTGCTATGATGCACCCACCATAGTGACAAAATGAGCTTAGGCGATGTTTACTACAAAATGATGAAACGGTGTTGTATGAACACAATTGTACATTTAATTTTTTGGATCTACCAATAACAAGCCAAATCAGTGAGTTTAAGCAAGCATACTGACAATGGAATCCTTTAAAATGGTCAAAAGTCAGCCATAAATTTCCATTGTAATGATCTCCAAGAATGAATAGCAAAAGCATCATCACGTTCAACTGACCAACAGTAGTCAGCTAGCATGGCAGCATCCCACCTCCCTTGATACCTTACTTCCATTTCACTAATATCCTGATGAAACCGCTGCCCTTGCTCATCATTCAGATCACAAGATTTTCGGGAAGCAGTCAAGATGACTGTACAGGAAGTGAAGCTTGATACTCATGTTAGCACCCATATCTTGTAAAGTGCTTAGTAACTTGGCCACAATCCCTTTGTAGTTGACTGCTTTTCTATTTTCCCAAAAAAAAAAAATACTGAGTTTGGATATGTCAAGGAGTTCCTATTCTTCCTATTGATGCCTTTAGTTTTCACTGCACAAAAATAGCAGTCATTGCAGTGATCTTTTGGCTCTCGCCACACCATTGGAATAGCAAACCATAGGCTTTTTCTATTTGTTTGTTCATTGCCGTAAATGTTCTACACAAGGTTTACACACAATGAGAGGTGCCCAAGGCTTGTCAATGAGAGGTGCCCAAGGCATCACTTTGAAGTAGGCAAGATAAGCACACTTTACAAACTCACTGATTGTTTTCCTGTGATGCTGTAAAGTGTATTTGCCACAGATATAGCAGAAAACATTTGGTTCATTTAAACAGCGTCTTCTTGATGATGTAGCCATAATCAAGATTCTTATAAACTTAAGCAACCATACAAACTTAAGCAATCTATAATATTGATGAGTTTTAAGTCACCAACTAGAATAAAAGAGAGGACCTGCAGTTGTGCATTGTGCAAGCAATTAAACATAATGTACAGTAGCCTACTTCACAACATTTATGATGTCACAAACAAACAATGGATAATTAAGACATGCCACAGATAGCACATGAATTGAATTCTGTGATGTCACAGGGAAGTTTAAGAGTAGAGCTAAACCATTCACCAAGGCCTTCACAAAAATTGAAATTCTTAAATAACTTAAAAAGTTGACCTGATAGAAAATAACGGACTGCATTTTTCAAATTAGCGACCCAAAATTAGTCTAAATCAGCTCTAAAACCTTGAGCACCAAAAATTGTGTTGGCCAATTGTATTGAGTCAATGGACTGGTCAACAACTTATGTTTCATCTGCTGAAAACAATTTTTCTTGTCCTCCTGGTAAATATCAAATGGGTAATAACCCTATTAATAAATAATATCAAATAACCAAAGGGGTCTGGAAAGTAATCAAAATGAAAAAGTAAGAACTGCAAATTAAAAATCATCCAGATGAAGAAAATAATCAAGAACAAAGCAGAATAAAGATGAAGCATTTGTCACTTGCTATTTTCATGTTTTTTCATTGTTCAAAATTTATCAGAGTGATTCATTGATGGTATTGCAAATGTTGTTTGTTTCAATTTTTCTTTGTTTTCATTACGTCTTTTTGAAGGATTTTTAATCATTACATTACAAACATGAAATATAATCGCATATGAAACATTTTACAGGCAATGCAATTTTACATAGCTCCAAATTAAATCAAAAACAGCAGACTTTTTTTCAATTCTTAACAGATAATTAGGAAAAAACTTGCAAAATTAAACCTTTCACTCTTACATCATGCTTATCACAGGACAAGATGGAACTGAAAAAAGCAGCTTCTTGCATCAAACATTTGTTAATACGTTGGTTGCTGGTAAATGTTTAATTCGTACTGCAACATCACCCGTGAGTCAATATTTTCGTATCACTTTGCAACTCCATAACTCGCCAGGCGATTGAGCTAGAGAGCTACTCAAACCCTCAAAAGATGCAACAAGTCTTGTAGTTTGGAATAAAAAAAATTCGGAAAGTTTTGGCTTCGGGTTTTTTGTAGGTGACGTTGTAAGTGGGGCAAGTTTAAGCCGTTTTGGCCCAGGTTACCTGGCCCTGGGCATCAACCGCAACAGGGGATTTTTGACTCAAGTTTTTATTAGAAACTAGGTTATAATCCAAGTCTTTTGTGCCCTTAATGGGCTAGACCGATATGGATTTTTTGGGGGCCGATACCAATATATCAGCCTTAATGGACTTGGACTGAAGATGCTGTATGGCGAAATCGATTTCCATTAAACGACATCAATGTGTGCTAATTTTTGTTACTTGTGCAGTGTGCACAGACAGTGCTTAACTTAATCAGCAAGTTATTGCCTAAAAACCACAAATTAATTAATTAATCTCCTCAATAAATAAATAATTAGGTTATTGTTTTTAGGCTATAACATTTGAACCAGCAACACTAAAAGCTAATCAAGGGCTCAAAAATTAAAGTTAAAGTTTTTTTGAAAGTTAATCAGCAAAACGCCATAAATGCTTACCCAGCAAAGTTTTCCTCAATGATGAAGATGCTGCAGGGCTATGATCGACTGCAACAGTTTGCTCTTCAGGTATTTCATTATTGTGCTCTTCTAAAATAAACAAGAAATCTATACTAATTCAAACTTATATTTATAACACCAGGATGTATTGATTGAGCAAACACCACAACAAAAAATGACAACATAATATGCTACACAGAACAAACGCTATTCGGTATCGGCCAAAACAGCCAATTTTTTCAGCCTCAGTAGCTGTTGACAAAACGCTGCTATATTCCTCACACATCCAAACAACTTCCACAAGAAATACAACAAACCAAGTCAAGACAGCTATCTTGCAGCAAAGCTAGCAGGTGTGTTTTCATAAACAAGCAGACAAAATGAACCATGAATCATGCATCGGCCATTGCAGCCGAAACAAAAGCATCATCATTAATGAGATTAATTAAAAATTATAGCAAAATATTGAAATTGCTGCAATCTGAAAAATTTCAACTCATAAATCCTGATTTTTAAAGTTTTTGAAAAAAGGTTAGGCATAGAATACATTATATTTTTGACAAAGAAGCAGATAAGTTTTAAAAACTTTTGGAAATATCGGTATCGGTCCATGAATGGCTGATATATCGGTATCGGGCCCCCAAAAAATCCACATCGGTCTATCTCTATCGGTCTATCTCTAGTGTCACAGACTGCTGATGCCAGCCCTGAAGATAATCAGTGGTCTTAGCATAAAATGGACTTCTTCACACATTTGCATGTGATGCAATACTGATACAATTTTGCAAAACTTTAAAGATTGCATCTGCATGTCTCAACGATTCCAGAAATTATAGTGTATGAAAACAACCAAAATTTAGTGAAGATATACACATCATACTAAAGATCTACAAAGCAATAAATAGATATAAGTTTTATCTTATCCACAAATTCTAATTATGTTTCTCATAATGAAGCATGGGCTTCAAACCTAATTCCAGTATGTCTTAATGAAACACAATATATTTTCTCTTTGAAATGAATGATAAAGGGTTTGTTAAAACAATTTCCATTATCACTGTTACACTGAGTTTAAGTGATATTTTCAACTCAATTTGTGCTTTTAAAGAAACAGTACAAAAATGCAAGACAGCACAACAACTATACAGGTAAAAAATATTCGAGAAATTAAATTGCATAGTAAGTTTTGGGTCAAAACATATATTGAGACATCTTTAACAGATTTGAAATATACATCCAAATTCAGAATTACAAAAATTTAATAACTTTATTAATTTGCAAACACAAGTTCATTAGAGATTTGCTAGTAAAATAATGCATTATATGGTAACGTTACTTTCAGCACTGTGGAAAGATGTCCCATGAACTGAAATACAATTTCCAGAAACGTCAGGTTCATCACGGGTTCTATCCATGTGAATTATCCAACAAGATAGCAGTTCATCTAACAGTAATGCTGAAAAACACAACACTTGGTCTGAAATATTACTTGTTTACATTTTATACAAAATTTTGCATATGTCCTAGGCTAACTGATTGCATGAATCCACCTATCCAAACCTTCAATGAGTTGATTACGTCATCGATACACACTGCACATACACCAATCATTGCTACCAAATAAGATTCATGTAGATCAAGGAGAACGTATACTGTTGAGCCAACTAAAGAGTTTGGTTGTGTTTCTTTATTTGCTTTGGCCAAATATTTTATAAGTGCATGAGTAAATGTTTCAAATACCATTCTTTGTGTAACAACTTCAACTGACAAAAAATCATGACCTAAAGAATTCATTACAGCATTTCATTTCCAAACATATTGTTGACAATCAACCAAAAAAACATCAACACTGTGACATGTTTTGAACAAGCTAGGCAGCTAATAGTTATTTACATTTAACTTATTGCTAACATGGCCATAATTTGTTGTAATCAACCAAAATCTAGACTGCTGGCTACTGTACAATCGTTTAAGAATCACCAGGAAAAAGTTTTTTTTAGAAATTATTTCTTGTAAGCCAACAGTTTCTTAGCGGCTTGGGTGTTTTATTTGTATTTCATTTTTAAAGGCTGAATCTAGCAGAAGACAAATCATCAAAAAATATTGGCTTCTATGTACAAGTCTTTTAGGTATCTTGAGGTAATAGTACGTTTTCTTTTGAATCAGTATGCTTTATTTGGATGTAAGAAAGTTGTGATTCCACATGTGATGTGTGTGAAATTTTGACAATTTTTTTGAAGATAATTCATTATAATTTTTAGTTGGTGCATTTCTAAAATTTTGTTTTGGCATCAGTGGCAAACTACTTTGTAATTACTTGTCTTGAAAAAAATTTTTTTCTGCAACTTGACATATTCTTTATTTTCTTATTTTAAAAAACTGACTTGTATGACATTTTTTGGAAGTGACTTTTCACCTGCATTGATATTTTACAAGAATTATGTGAAGTCGGGCCACTTCAATGCAAAAGCATATCATGTTACACAAGTTTAATATAAATCTAGAAATTGTAACTATTGCTCAGCTAAGACAGTAATTAAAACAAGTGCGTGGCATGTGTAACATCAAAATGTGACATGTCTGCTGGAGTCCACTTTTGCCAGTTTCATCATTGCATAGTAGTAGTAAAGATTGATCAAGGGCCCAATCACGCAACTTCAAACTCTTTAACGTGACTTTTAACTTCTAACGTGACTCTTACATTTTGTGACTTTATGCCTAAGCCGCATACATTGATTCAGTAGACATCTGATATACCTGAGTTGAACGAAACCCACAATGCAGCAGTATTTTCATCCAAGTGCCAAACATTTCCTTTATAGGTACGTAACACCTGATTTTGCTGGACATTCTTTTTCATGTTAATGCAGGTGAAGCTTCATATTTTTTGCCAATTCACCATTGTGGATTGTGATTTCTGCTTAATCTCAATATTTTTGTGTTCTTATGCTAGTATAACTCTATGAATGCATCTTCTGACATTAATTTCATGTGCTGAAATTTGATGTTAAACCTGAACAATTTGATTGTGCAAAGACTGAACTAAGTGGCTTCACTGACAGAAGTCAAAAGGCAACAGTCACCAGACAATTAGGTATGCAGAAACTGCATTGTAGATGAGTATGCGAGTATTATGTATGTAGGGGATGACAAGAGATGGAAAGGATACATCCTCCACCCACCAGCAGTAAAAATAATTTGGCCAAAACTTAGCATAGCTTTCTTCACAAAATGATTTTCAAACTTCAGATTTTTTGCTACTGGTAAGGGGATATCAATGGAGATTTTGGGTGGGGCTGCATGCATGATGCTCAGTAGCATTGAAAAGATTTTTGCTGTTTCAAAGAGTGGAAATGTCCAAGATAAATACTTATCGTCTTTATAATGTTAAGCAACTTAAACAAGGCATCATATCGCACTTTAACCGACATCTCATAAAATGCATGAAAATTTATGTGTTCTACTACACAAATTTGTGACTTTTACTTGTAATAGCAGATGTCAGTATATGTGATTACGCTGTACAATTGTCAAAGTTGGGAATGCTGATCATGTTGCTGAACTATAGTATCGTGTCCATTAACAAATTTAAATATATTTAATTTGTAAATCATCTATAAGGATAAAGCAAAGCATGATTAGTGTTGCGTTCAAAACCCCTCTAAAAACAAGATGGGGACTGCTATCAAATTTATTGTTTTGACTAGCAGGTGAAATTGTGTTGTTGCTTGCTTAGTTGTTTATCAAGCATTTGGTTAAAAGTTACATTTGAAAACCAAAATGTGTCAAGCAAGTCTAGCTTCTGCAGATGGTAATCCAGCATTAACAGCCTTGCTGCTCTGTTTTCTGATGAAGGTTTTGTCAGCTATAAGAGTCTTGTCAATGAGCCCTGTATTTCAGGTTTAGGCTAAAATGGTAAACCTAGCAAACTTAGCAAATGTTTTGTTGCCATTACACTACTACAAGAGTCTCCAAACTACGGCTCGCGGTCCATATCCGGCCTGCGAAGCGATTTCATCTGGCCCACGAAGCCATTTTGTCAATTTACAAAAAATTTGTTAATTTGGTAGATTTAGTAAAATAACATATCCGCAAATCACATTACGTAAGATGTGCATCCCTCAAACTATTGTGTAGTAGCTTGTGTGGCCCTCGGACACAAAAGTTTGGAGACCCCTGGACTAATCAATTGCCAATATATCAAATCAATTTCAAAATATTTCAGGCTACATACCAAGTCTGCAACAAGCCTGGGCCTACCAGAGCCACTTTTTTGCAAAAGTTTCACTTTATTAACACAATGAAAACAGCTATACACTGGCATCAAACAATAAAAATTTGTCAATATGCCTAGACATGCTTGCAGAAATGTTTGATACATTCTTACAAGCTTTCCTGGCATTTGGCAGCATATCAAAGCGCTTACATTGCACAAAATCATATTCATTGCTGCCAGACCCTGGTCACGCCTGGGTGGACCAACTTAAAAGGGCCATGCGTTTACACAACCTGAGCCACAATTAGTTTGGATTCGCATTCCAAAACCTAAAGTTGCATAAACTCAACCTAATAGGACCATGTTTTTAAACTACATACCACTGCAAAATTTGGATAAAGCTGAATTGTCTCAAAAAAAGGGAAACTTTTGCAACAAAAGTGGGTCCGGTAGGCCCAGGCTTGTTGCAGTTGTATGTAGCCTAAAATGTTTTGAAATTGATTTGATACGTTGACAATTGTTTTGTGCAAAAGCAACAAAACGTTTGCTAAGTTTACTGTTTTAACTTTAACTTGGAAAATGCCTAGCAGTATCTGCTTTCTGCAAAAGCAGACAGTATTTGAATTTCCCACCAAAACCACCCAGGAACTGCGGATATCACCACAGGGAAACCACCCGGGAGCGAATGTGTTAAGAACGCAGGCCGCTTCCCCAGACATTCAGACATCTTCTCCATTCTCAAGAGGTCATTAACGTGCAATGATCTCCATCTGCCTTTTAGCTTGTCAGCGTGACAAGGCAAGGAAAAAGAGCTGATGGATTAACTTTGAGCCTCTGGTACAGAGGCCTGAAGTTCATATGGGATGCAACAGTTGAAGCCACTGTGTAGTCAGCACCTCTAAAGCAGGCACTGCCGTTGCAGCAACAGATGCCAAGGTTGCACACTGCCAAAAATACCACGACCTTCTTGACAATTACTTTTTTCAACCAGTTGCAATTGAAACCACTGGTGTGCACAGCAAGTCCACTGCCATTTTTTGAGCTGCCTTGCAAAGGAACTTGTTGATATGTCAGATGATCCCTGCCCAAGGAACGACAGTGGTTCTATTAACACCTGTTGCTAGCTGTTGTCAGAGGGAACGCTGACAGCATATTGGCCTATGTGCAAGTTAGAAGTGATTTCAGCTATCCCCAGTGTATTAACCAGTGTTACTGCCCGCCACTTGCCTTTCTATAGTTTAAAAAATGAAAACATAACAACAAGAAAACGTACACAAATGCAAGAATAGCAATAATAAAGATGAGCACAATAGCAACATCGCCCAATAACAACTTTAGTTAGAAGAGCTCAATAACGACTTCAGAAGAGCCCAATAACAACTTTTATTGCCTTCTGAATGTTTGTGCTTTCTTTAAGTTTTGTTGCCTTCCAAATGTTTATACTATCTTTAAGCCCCTTGTGCAGTATTATTTTGCAACCCTTTTTAGCTATCCTGACTACTGCACGGCTTAATGATGAAACTATAGCATTGTGACATAGTGATATATCTTGTCACTCCACTTGAAACTGCTGAGGCCAATCAGAAGAAAAAAACAGTGGTTCTTAATGAGGCTCACAGGACAAATCTGGAGGTCACCAGAAGGAATGCCAAACTATTTTCTTTTAAGCTAACTCTCGAATGCAGAAATATCCACCTTATCACATTCGCTCTTTTATCTTGCATCAGACCAAGGGCCACAAAGCCAATATCTTCAGAAATATGGGTCTCTGGGGCTGGAAAGATCAAGAACCACTGCACAGATGAACAGAAACCTTAATCTGATTTTGAAGGTTACAGAGTAAGCTATATGTTTCTCTTAACAAATTGGGACATCAAGATTTTTCAATACCATAGGACAGGGGTGGTCAACCTATGGCTTGTGACCTGCTGTGGCTGTTTTTTGGTTTATACAGCTCCTATGTAATTACTAGAAGTCCTTCTAAATAGCATGCATAACAACAATTGTTTTGTAAAGTTCTGTCATTGTCATGTTGTTGTGTGATATTTACAATACTTAATCTAGCTGAGCAAAGGCATGTGTGTTAGTAATGAAGAGATGGGATGTTGTTCATGTGTACTAATCTAATGTTTATGAACACTGTCTATGGAAAGAAATCCTTTCTCAGCAAACAATCAGACACTTTAAGATCTTGCTGAGTATATATTTCACCTACGATGTAAGCATCATAAGCTCTTATTCAAATAGAAATTTAATGTATATGACGTGGCTCTTTGTGTTAACACAATAAGAAATTTACCTCATTGGCCACCCCTGCTATAGGATCTTCATTTCCTGGTCATTTTTTTCTGTTTTTATTGCTGTAGTGGCAGTATAAAAAGTGAAACTATCCAATGCAATTGCGTAACATTCAGTAAAGCAGAAACAAAAAGCAAAATGCGATTGACAAGACGTAGAAGCAATACAAGAATGAAGTACCATATAGTATGATGAAGGAACCAATAAATGTTCAGATAACAAATGGTGTGAGAGCAGAACAAATATACATACATGTCCATTATATAACATGAAGGAAATAATAATCGCATGACATTTCAATTGAACAACATATATTACAGAGTGAAAAGGAACAGTTGGAATAGCACAAGATAAACACCAATACAGAATGTCCCATGAGGAATAAGGGAAAACAATATTGTACAATGGTTCATCAACAACACCAATAAAATAAAAACAATAAAATAGCAACATCACATACAGCAACAAGATGAAGACGTGAAGAAGCAATAGGCTACAGTAGCAATGGGTGAAGAGTTAAAGTATATACAGATGACCAGGTGAAGCATGCACATAGGTGAAGGAAGCAAACAACAATAGGGGTTATACGAGGCAGAGGAATATGCATTAAAACACAGCATTGCCTCACAGAAGAAAGTAATTTCATTAAAAAGGCAAATAACAATGACATAAAAACAATGTTTATCCACACAAATTGGGCAAAAGTTAACACAATTACCCACAGACCACAATGGAATGAGTACCATCAATGAATGTGTGTCCTACCAGACACATGGCGTCATGAGATAAGGTTGAAAAAATATGGATATAAACAGATTACAACATGTTTAGCAGCAAACATTATCATTAATCCACTAAACTGTTGGGTAGATGAAAAAAATAAGTCACTTCAGTTATGAATAGAATAAAAATCTTTCATTTCATCTATAGTGCCCAGCAACTTCGAAAAGTAACTACTCTTTAATTTCTCTGAAACTGTAAGGTTTCATCGAACCTACGTTGAGAACCACAGAAAACTCCTAGACGTCCTAGCTACTGCCAACGACCAGTGTTGCCACTCTGTTGTTACGGAAAAGTATGAGATTTCATGATAAAAAAACACTAGATTCACAAAACCAAACTTACACACAGCGAAAATGCCCAGAAAATGCATTGCAATGCCAACCATAAACTTTGTGCAACTCATTGGAAACCAGACAGGAAATAGCAGAAATGCTTGTTTGTTTGTACAGGTCACTGAAACTATTAACAGATGACCACCGTGACTTCACAGCGGTTTAACTCAAAAAATATTATATTGTCTTGGGTAATTTAACTTTCAGTAATCAGTTAGGTAGAATTTTTAGCAAATTACAATTGCACTAACAAATCAAAAGGTTTCAGTCAATTACAGTTACAATTAGTAAATTACACAAAAATTTTACAATTATTACATTCAGCTCATTCATTAAAAAAACACTAGATACTCGCCATAGAAAAACATTAGAACACTAGATAAAAAGAAAAAAACACTACATCTAGTGGAAAAACACGAGAAGTGGCACCCTTGCCAGCGACTGATGTGCTGCAGTCCAGACGTACACCACGCCACGACCAACACACCAAACAAATGACGCCGGGGTTCATGAATGAGCAGATGCCGGTCCAGTAGTATTTTTTCATACATTCACCACGGGTTACCTGAGGTCAAGACTCAATACACCGTTAGGTGGCAGAGGTTGCTGGAGTCATATTTTCTGACTCCGCTCTTGCTTTAAAAGTTTTGAATCTGGATCCGGGAACGGGTCCAAAATTTTTTCAATTTTGAGGATGCAACTCCTGTTCAGACTCCGGCTACCATCGATGCAACCGAAATTCGCCATGTTTTTACTAAAGAAATGACATATATAAAGACCACCCAGGCTCCTACCGAAAATGACAGGTGAACCCTGATCCGGGTTCACATTTTCACAAATTCTTGACTCTATCTCCGAATTCGGGTCCGAAAAAACGCAGAATCCCTGCGGAATATTGCTAAAAAAAATACTCTACCCACACCAAAGTCCTTTACTTAAATTCGATCCACTCATCTATGTCAATGAAATAATTGCAATAAAAAACAAATCTCAACAAAATAATAAGCTTTTTGAAGACTCAGAATGCCAAAAACAGTGTGAAGATTTAAACAATTTTTTCTCAGGGGTGGGAAAATCCCTATCTACAAAAATAAAACCATCCCCTACCACTTACAGACATTTCATCAAACATATAAATTCAAAAAATTCATTATTCCTAACTCCTACTGATGCATATGAAATCCAACTTCTCATCAAAAACCTT
>Ga0210059_1002126_pt1 | contig 30766 bp, 22 predicted proteins | sample Ectturendosymbi2_FD_188042 | JGI IMG/M metagenome (GOLD analysis project Ga0210059, IMG submission 188042) | Ecteinascidia turbinata endosymbiont from Florida, USA - Sample 2 (SPAdes) (version 2) | ecosystem: Host-associated > Tunicates > Ascidians > Unclassified | place: Key West, Florida...
CTGCTGGAGTGACTGGAAACGCCATTATAAACAGCCAGGGGCAGGGCGACAATCCTGTATGTTCAACCAGAGATGAAATTTCGCAGCCCTCCCGGCCATTTTCACCACGAGCCGCCACTGCCCGCAATATATGTGTTGCAAAATGGCTTGCGACATCTTTATCATCTTGAAATCTGTCAGCTAACTGTCAAAAACGGCTGGGATGTCGATATCAAAATTAAGTGATACAGGACGAGCCAGTGGTTTCTCAGTCCGCCACGCTTTCTTCTAATTGTTGTTGCAAAGCTGATTTCCTTGGCAAGCGTTGTAAAAACTCTTGTGAAACATCAGCTAACTGTTGTCAAATGACGTTATGGGTAGAGGTATTCGTTGCAGAACCTACTTCAGTTATAATCTCAGCTTTGATCCTGTCGGCCAGCACGGCTACTGGATTTCCAGGGTGGCTGAGGTCAGTAGCTGACTAGCTGCCTGCCTGCACAAATCTGTCATCTTCTGTAGCGAATTAAAAGTTGACTTAGACAAGCAAGGGAGGAAAACACGCGGCATCAAAGCAAATGTTCCCTAATTTTTTAAATGGCTGGTTGCTGGGAGGTAATATTGCGTTGAAATGCAGCTGATGTTTTTGCTGAGTATGAGAAGGAACCTGAAGTATACTGGCAAGGGCCCTTTATCAGTGTTTTAAAATTAATCTCCTACACTCGTGTGGATGTTATATTTGTGTGGATATGTAGATTCCCTAACACTGGTTCGCTGATTGGCTACAAACATTGCTGGTAAAAACTACGTGTTTTATCGCTTCTCTATGTACCATGACACAGTTCAATTAAACGAACTAATTATCAAGAAAGAAACACTTGATTTTCATCGCGGGAGGCCTATTGCAACAGTGGGCTGAAACAATTACATCATTTCCCCCGTTAATCTGGGCCTGGTTATGCAGATTGCTTGTTGTGAACATGGCTTGATGCGCACTGATCTGTTATTAACGTGGTCTGTTTTCAATTGTGGTCTGTTCTGAACGGGTCCATAATGAACGTGGTCTGTATCAACGTGCATTTTCTGTTATGAAGATGGTCTGTTATGTACTGGTCTGTTATGAATCATGGTCTGTTATGAACGGGGCTGTTATGAACATGGTCTGTTATGAACGTGATCTGTTATGAACATGGTCTGTTATGAACGGGGCTGTTATGAACATGGTCTGTTATGAACGTGATCTGTTATGAACACGGTCTGTTATGAACTGGTCTGTTATGAACGTGGTTTGTTTTCAAATGTGGTCCGTTATTAACGTGGTCTGTTATGAACGGGTCTGTTATGAACATGGTCTGTTATGAACGTGATCTGTTATGAACACGGTCTGTTATGAACTGGTCTGTTATGAACGTGGTCTGTTTTCAAATGTGGTCCGTTATTAACGTGGTCTGTTATGAACGGGTCTGTTATGAACTGGTCTGTTATGAACGTGGTCTGTTTTCAAATGTGGTCCGTTATTAACGTGGTCTGTTATGAACGGATCTATTATGAGCAGGTCTGTTACGAACGTGATCTGTTTTGAGTGGTCTGTTGTGATTGGTCTGATATGAACGGGTCTGTTTTGAAAGGGAACCGATAAAAACATTGCTGCATTGTGGGTTTGGTTAAACTCAAGTAAATCAGATGACTTCCGAACCAATGCAACCAGCACAAGCACAAAGTGTGAGAGTCACGGAAAAAATATATTTTGGATTTGTTGGTCACCATTGTCGCGACATTACAAGAAGTGAGGATAAATGTATGTTTTATCTTTGATTCCTAGTCAAGTCCCTATGTTTTTAGCTATAGGTCAATATATACTGTAGCTAGGTAAATACTTGTCAAACCTTTTGATTGAACTCCTGTTTACTAATGGTTGAAGACAGTCTTTTGCAAAACTGCCCATCCAAAACCAAGTCTCCACAACACTCCTTTTTTGTCTTCGGCGAAAGCTTCGCAGAGATTTGCATGAAAGTGTAACTTTCTAACTTATAGGCCTATACACTAGCATCAATAAATTTTACGCTGTCTGTTTCTGATTATGTGACAACCAACGTTACAGTAACGCCAGGTACATTTTTGCACGAAACAAATCATGGCTGTACTGTGGACACTCACGTGCGCAGCTGCAAACTCTCACTGTGTCAAGAAAATAACCTTTCTAAACAGTGGCGTAACTGGGGGGCAGAGGGGCGAGCCGCCCCTCCTGGCAAGCTAAATGTAAAATCTGGGCCCCCTTTACCTAACATTTTGATATTTATTAATCTTGTGGTTTTCAGTAGGTTGTTGTTATTTTTGCGTTTTTCGGGGTGTTTTCGTTGTTTTTTAGGTAGTATTGAAATTCACGACATCCGGATTCACTATCATTTCTTAATTTTTTTTCTGAGAATCGGCTATAGTGGACCCCTTCAGCTACGTTTTGCCCCCCCTGACTTAAACCTCTAGATACGCCCCTGTTTCTAACAGTATACCACACAGGGTAAAATGTCGGACAGAAGCAGTTAACTATCTTTCGCAGTCTCCATAAACTTGAAAAATGCTAAAAATCATTTATCGAAGCTTAAATTTATAAACTAACAGAATCAGTAATACCACACCAAACTCTGTTTCGACATCAACTTGGCTGTGTGGTCTAGCATCTACCATGCAAAGCTCCTCACACAAAACGTGACAAACAACACTTTTATTTTTGAAACCTCTCCAAATACAAAACCTAAAGAGAAAAAAGTGCGGGGACATGGCATATTATATCCCCAACGTTTGAAAAAGTGGGGGACACGTCCCCCGTGTCCCCCACCAAATTGTGCCCATGTATGTACATATGTATATGACAAACAGTTTCTTTTATTTGGAGGGGCGTGGGCATAGCTCGTCTGTGTATATGACAAATAGCATGCTGCTGTGGTGGACATTAAAACCCTGGATTGCTATCGCGGGTCCTGGAGACCCGAGTCAAATGCGGTGACCACGTGAAGCCTAGGTATGCACGAGTCGGAGCGCTTTCCACGCTTCAGTAGCTTCATTTTTTTGTGCGACTTGTAAATAGGTGCGCGTGCGGTCGTCCTCGCGCTTTTCGATTTTGCAGTGTAAGGGAAAGGTTGTGATTTCGGGGATAGGCGTACGGGAAGGCATTTTACTGGGGGGGAGGAAAAAATTTGCCCTGAAAGTAACGTTTTTAGTTTAATCCGAATGGGGCCTGAAACCTCTTGTGAATCTGTTCTATGCAGTTAAATTCGTTTGTAACGGCTTCGTCTGTAACGTCAAGTCGCCTATAACGTTACAGCTTTTGCGGTCCCGATGGCATCTTTCACACGCATTTCAATTAGCTTATGACGTCATTTCGGCAATAACGTTCTTTATGCAATCTCCTAGAGGTGCCGTTATAGGCAAATTCTGTAGTTACCTTGCTTGTTGACTCAAGGGGGTGATGTTCCTTGCATGTTGTGTTCTCCCAGACAAGAAACTTTACACCGGTAATCGCCTTTACTGATGCAAATATATACGCGACATCAATGGCGCAACGCAAAGGTTAAAAGCGACGGTTCCTGATCGAAGGGTCTGACTCCCTGCACCTGCCTGTGTTATCGTTGCTGTGCGCTTGAACAAGGCACTTAAAGACGCGCACGGCGCACTAAAAGGGGCCAAGCAATCTCCACGTCCGTGTGGCCCGCTTCTACTAAAGACTGCACCTCTGGAAATAAACCACGCACTCAAATTGCATGTGCCAGTGTGCCTATACGTACTGTATCGTATTCGTATACTGTGATTGCACCATGTACAGTACTGTACGATATTCCTATAAATGTAGCCTATAGAACACTTTCCAAGAACTTCAAACAAGTATTGTCATTTGTAACACAGGTTCATACTACACAAACCGCCACCAGGGTTGGTCCAAATTACACACTGCATTCACGAAACTAACTTCAAAATTTCCGTACCTTAGCCAGTCAGCTAAAATTTTATGTTAAGATCAATGCTGCAACAGATAACAGAAGAGTTCTAAAAAAGCACGAAAAACCTGACATTAAAAAAACCAGGACTTGGTTCCGATCAAATTCATTATAACCAGTCACGACTTTAGTCCAGGTTACACACTACACTAGTCCAAATTACACGGATCATCCCCAGTGAATATACACTGAATATACTGTATTGAGAATATTTTCACTGTTCAGGATTTTTGAGCAACTTGCGCTTGCCTTCAAAAACAGAGTTTTTCCGTAAAGTTTCACTATATTGAATATATATCTTACCATTCAAAATTTTTGCGCAACTTGCGCTTGCCCTGAATTCGCTGTTTTGAATTTTTATTTTTTACAGTGACGTGCGGTGAGGTTCCTGACTGGGGAGGCACTGTCTCTTTCAAAGTCAAATTTGCGAGTGTATGAATAGAATGGAGTAGCATAAATTCACCACTCAACTGGCTACTTGCAGAATGACTACTGCCTATGCTTTCTATCCCATATCATAATTTGTTACACACATATAGGCACAATGGCGATTCTACATTAGAAAAAAAGTAACATATAGGAGGACCAAACTGAAGTGACTTGTCCCCTACTTGTTTAACGGCTTTACTGAAAAGCTGAAACAGTCTTACAACTTATGCGTACGTTCAGAATGCATGCAGTGATCCAATCGAGAATGCAGACCATCAGTATGATCGGCAGCTGCAGAGAACTTCAATGAAATATGCAAAGTAAAAGCACGACTGCGCGCAGTGCTGCAGAACACTAGAGCACAACAACACGTACGAATTCACTTCATACTCCCCCGCCTAAAATTAAATCGAACCGGAGGTTCAACGCACTGGCGAAGGGAGAACAAAACACGATCGATACGAAGCACAAAGAGCGACCGACTCACTGCAATGATACGGTGCGGCCACAAGCAATTAGAAGTAACAAGGAGCACATTTGCACGCATATGTTCATCCGTAGACGTATCTTAAGGGTCCTCCCTTTGTTACTACAAGATGGCAGCGTCACACGGACAGCATCCCCGGGTGCTTCATTCGCCGCCAAACGCACATCCACACTTGGAAGTTTGAATGAAGCAACCATGTCAACACGTCTGCAGTGCACACAGCGCGGCAGGTTAACGACGCGCACTGGTGCGTAGCAACACTGACCAATTTTCTTCACAAACTGACTAAATAGCACTGGCTGTTAGCCATGTGAAATAAGCAAACATGAATAAATGGAAACAGGAAGGACAACTAAAAAATATAGCAGCGGCTCGTCTGTCATTACTCACATCATCAAATCCCAAGAACGCTTCCTTCACTTCACAAGTCACCTCGCTTTTAGCCACATTATGACAGAGATCTGAGCTTTGTTTGTGACATCCGTTGACTCGTCTACTTCTGCAGCAACAAATGGGGCTGCACTTTCCTTTATATCACATCTAACGACATCACCTATTGCTGCAATTAAATCGTTCTGAATTATGTTTGAGAAGCCAGAAAACACAGTAGATGTCTAAATGTCTAGCTAATCTTTCATCTTTCGCAGCAAGAGTATGTAAAAGTTCCACATAGTTGCCAAGATTAGAGGAAATCTCATTCTCATCGTTACTGCAAAATGCTAATTGCTGTTTGGCTGAGAAGAAATTTACATTGAGGTCTTTCAAAATCTCTCGGTTTTCCCTTACCTTAGCATTGTGAACGCTGATATTAGTCTCCGCTGTTCGTTCAAAGTCAAAGTATATCATTGCGTTTCCAAAAGTTTTTAAAGCAATTTTGGTTTTAAATGTTATTTTTTGACCTGGCATGTCTGCTGAGACGTCTTGGTAGATTTTTCATGTCACAAAAACCTGTTGTAGTCCACACTGTTTCATAGCAAGTTTTCCCAACGCGACTTGTAGGTCACGCCAGTGATGCCATATAACTATGATAGAATTGCCTAACTATGTCGTAATATTTAAACGTTTTCATTGAGGCAGAGATATTGGCTGCCTCCCTTCGCCGCCTTACCACTGAAGCTGCATGTCTAACCAGCTACTGATGTGACATATCGCTGCATATTCAGTACATTATGCACAACGTCAAGTAAGTGCCAGTCTGTGGAATGCGAGAGCATATAGTAGAAGGCATACATATATTAAAATGTATACAAACATTACACTGTTGCTGACATGAAGGTTACAGAGCTGACATAAGGGTAGGTGATTGCACTGCAAGCGCTCACCACCATAGTTTGTGACAAACTGCTCAATACGAACGCCACCCGGTGAGAGGAGCACAAGCAGTCGCTGCCTCTCTTCGTGACTGTCCCCTGACTTGAAGAAGAAATACGCAAATTCAGATGTATTGACTATGAAGATGAATAGAATCATACAATAATTGCACCTTTTCAACATGAAAGGAAAATTTTTATTCAATTTGTTATTTTGAATCCCTAATTCGTTTTGCACATTTCATGATTATGCTAGGGGAGGAACTCCCTTCCTTGCCTCCCCTGACGGCCCGTCACTGATTTTTTTTCATTCAGATTTTTGAACAACTTTCTTGCTCTGAAAAAGAGTTGCCCTGAAACTTTTCACAGTAGTGTTGAAATATTTTTTATCTTTCAGGACTTTTGAGCAACTTGTGGTTTGTCCTGAAAAACAGAGTGTGCCCTGAATTCAGTGTATTGAATATATATATTTTTAATCATTCACAATTTTGAACAACTTTTTTGCTCTGAAAAAGAGTTGCCCTGAAACTTTTAACAGTGTTGAAATATTTTTTATCTTTCAGGACTTTTGAGCAACTTGCGGCTTGCCCTGAAAAACAGAGTGTGCCCTGAATTCAGTGTATTGAATATATATATATTTTTAATCATTCAGAATTTTGAACAATTGCCCTGAAAAATAGCGCATGCCCTGAAAAATAGAATTCCCTGAAATTTTTCACTGCACTGAAATATTTTTATCTTTCAGGATTTTTTGAGCAACTTGTGCTTGCCCTGAAAACAGAGTTTGTCATGAAATTTTTCGCTGTATTTAATATACTTTTTACATTCAGGATGTTTGAGCAACTTTTGCTTGCCCTGAAAAACAGAGTGTGCCCTGAATTCACTGTATTGAATATATTTTTTATCCTTAGAATTTTGAACAACTTGCGCTTGCCCTGAAAAACAGTTTGCCCTGAAAATTTTCACTGCATTGAAATAAGGGTTTTTGAGGAACTTGCGCTTGCTCTGAAAACAGAGTTTGCCCTGAAATTTTCACTGTATTGAATATAGTTTTTACATTCAGGATTTTTGAACAACTTGTGCTTGCCCTGAAAAACAGAGTGTGCCTGAATTCACTGTATTGAATATATATTTTTTATCATTCATAATTTTGAACAACCTGCGCCTGCCCTAAAAAACAGAATTTGCCCTGAAATGTTTCACTGTATTGAAATATTTTTTATCTTTCAGGATTTTTGAGCAACTTGAGTTTGCCCTGAAAAACAGAGTTTGCCCTGAAAATTTTCAGTGCATTGAAACAAGGATTTTTGAGGAACTTGCGCTTGCTCTGAAAACAGAGTTTTCCCTAAAATTTTTCGCTGTATTAAATATAGTTTTTACATTCAGGATTTTTGAGCAACTTGTGCTTTGCCTGAAAAACAGAGTGTGCCCTGAATTCATTGTATTGAATATATATTTTTTATCATTCATAATTTTGAACAACCTGCGCCTGCCCTGAAAAACAGAATTTGCTCTGAAAATTTTCACTGTATTGCAATATTTTTTATCTTTCAGGATTTTTGAGCAACTTGAGCTTGCCCTGAAAACAGAATTTGCCCTGAATTTTTCAAGCCGGGGGGGTGGCCGCCCACCCCGCCTCGTACGCCACTGATTTCGGGTCCAGCTGACCCGACGTTATGGTTAGTGTGAAGTGGCTTACGCACGCTAACCCGACGTCATGGTTAGAGGGGGCTAAGCGCCAAGTGGCTGCAAAGAGCGGAAACTCACTCAGCGCATGCTTCTACGGCCTTGTTAGCAGTATAAAAAAGAAGTTCTTCACGCCCATAATTTTTTTATAATTCAGTTCAGTCATATATGAAATCTTCTATATTGGTCTACTTACCTTTTCATCAAAAATCGTATGATATTAGAGCACAAAGTAACTTTGTTAGTGCTCAAACTGCTCAGTGACAGTTATATTTTCAGTGTAGTTTTTGTGATAAACTTCAGTTGAAGGAGAATATATTTTTTTATTTTTGAAAACCGGGTCTTGAAGACCCGAAAATAGCATTAACGTGACAAAATCGAACAATAACAATCCAGGGTTAAGCAGTGTACAGCTACCACTCGCAATTCAGCCGAAAGTTGCAAAGGAAGCTCTGCAGTGGTGATAAGAGCGGCGAGCGCAAGTGCAAAGTTACGTCAATCAAGAGCAACTGAGAAGCGAAATGAACTTACAATGCAATTGCTTCACTCTTGTTGCACAGCATTTTCGTTCGAAAAACAATCGAATGGGAGAAAACTGCTAACATGAACTGATTATCCTTCTCGCTTTCGCTAACCACAAGCGCAGTCGTGTTCTTGTACAAAGATAACGTGTGGGCGCACGACCAACTATCCGCTTTGTGAAACAATATAGGCTGCACGAGAAACTGACTTCACAAGAGAGCAACCCATGAATCCGTCCAAAGTTCCCCCAAACCCCAATTTTATAATTATTCGTAATGCATGGACGTGGATACCAATGAACACTGTTCTGTATGTATTAAAAATGTAATTACAAAGATTTTACAACTACCACTTCACAGATGTAGAAACAACTGCCCATGAAATAGAAGCATATGGCGGCAGCCGTTCAAATATGTTAATTAACAGGAACGAGTGTGCTGGGTGATACTCACAATTTGTGCCTTGTCTACTTAAACTGCAGTGCAGCTTCAAGTTCCGTTTGCGTTTGTATACCTGGACTTTGACGGAATGGTCTTTGCAGCGCTGGCCTTAAGCCTATGCAACCGATGCGCCTGCATTGTGCCCCGCGCCTCTGGGGGCCCGCGCCATGGTGTTTGGGTAGATTATTCATTTTTGCCAGATACGCCTTGCGCTTGAGAATTCAGTAGAAACGCCATACAAAATTTAATTGTTAACAAAGAACGCTCTCGTCAGAACTGGCAAATTTCCTCTCGAACGTTAGCAAACGTGCTCAATTCTCGTGTTAGTGCTGTACTGCATATCTGCACTCTACCACCATCGTAACACGGTTGACTGAACACGATGACGTCATAAAACCACTGCTCAGAGCGGCCCCGCGCCTAGGTCTTGCATTGGGCCCCGCATATTCTAGCCCCGGCCCTGGGTCTTTGTACCTATTTACGCTCGCAAATAGGCAAAACACACTGAAAATTTGGTGGAGTGGGAAATGATAAAAGTACTTGGACGACCGACAAATAAGGCCGAACAATTTTGTGCACAAAGAAAAGGAGGCAAATTTAAGTATGCACACTCAAAATCTGCACTGGTTTGCCTGAAAGATTGTTCGAGAACCGAACAACGTTACGTTAGCACAGTGGTTCCCAAATTGGGGGTAAATTACCCCCCGGGCAGAACCGTCGCCAGAAAGTTTTCAATAGGGGGGCTTTGTGTTTGTGCAGGGGGGCTTGTCATTATAAAAATAACCAAAACTCCACTTCTTTATAGTGTTTCACGTTTCAATTTGGGGGGGCTTAGAGCGTTGTTTGGGGGGATAAGCCCACCAAACCCCCCGTGGGGACGGGACTACCCCTGGGGGTAATATGCGATTCTTCAGGGGTAACGCAGAACCAAAACCACATTGTTGTTCTGTATTATGAGCGATTACTGCAAAAGAAATGTTCGACCTGCAATGCGAAAATTTTTTGAGGGCAGTAAGACAATCGCTACCTTGATTTGGGTAACGGCTCCAACAAATTTGGGAACCACTGCGTTAGCAGAACTGCCATAAGAGTTAATACGACAGACACTCGTCTCGACTTGTTGATCGCGAGTTGAATCACTACACACCATGTAATAGCTGTAGGCCTACTGCAGGCTTAACTGTCACTACGAACAAACAAGTTCTATCCACAAGGAATCGAATGTGGTGGAGCGCAGATATAACGCCCTAGAACGAGAACATGGTGCACGTTTGATAACGTTCGATAATTAGAGAATATCATCGTTCATTCAAACGAGAGCATTGTTTGCTAACAATGAGATTTATTAGCCGTTTCTATTGAATTCTTGAGCGAAAGGAGAATCTGGCAAAAATGACCAACTTGCCAAATACCATGTCGCGGACCTCCAGGGGTGCGGGGCCCAATGCAGCTGCATCGGCTTAAGGCCGGCCCTGCAGTCATCCGGTTGAAAAATGAACAGAATTTTGAAATCCTCAGTGAACGATTTATTGACATTGAATGAGATTGTTTTCCATCAGCGAAATTTTAGTTAATCAGCACAAAAAGAATGATATAGAGGGAAAACTGCACAGCTTCACTGAACGTACTTTATTTACACTTCCGCAAAGTCAGATTGGCAAAATACCGAAAAACATGATGTGCACGGTGAGCAGAGGAACAAACAATGCAAATCAATATTGTTAGAATGTTCAACACATCAGCTTTTCTTTGTTAGTTATACTTTTTCAGGTGATACCATGTGAGAAACGAACTTCAGCAGCAATGTAGCACAAAATTGATATTGCAAGCACACCGAGTAAAACGTGAAGTTTGGTAGCCAAGCAAACAGTAGTGCTTAGTGTAAATCCAAGGCACAGACCTGTAGCTCCCCAGAAATTCCACAAGCTAAATGCAGAAGATGTATTTTCGGCGAAATAGTGTGCGTATGTGCCTGCATGCAACAGTAAACATGTTAACCGAATAATTGCCAGTGAGAGCTAGGCTAATGTTTTGTTGGGACAATGTTTGAATAAGGTCATTAAAAATCGAACAAAAGTATACCACAAACTCTGTTGCGAAATTTTTGATATGGCTTCAGGTAGCATCAGGTTAATTACCGCAGATTGTTAAATCATACATTTTGACAAACAAAATGTGAATGCTGACATTCTTGCATCATGCATATTGACAAAAAGATTTTTATGTAGCTTGTATATTTTGACAAAAAGCTTTTTATAGGTCAGCTTTACTGAAGGCGAAGCAGTGGTAGGCTACAGTTAAAAAAAACTGTGACAACCAATGGCCGTGTTGTAATCGGCTGAAATAACATAAAGACTTCTAAAACTCACGCGTTATTACGTTCTCTGAGACCTTTTGTGCAGGAAAACTGGGGGGCGCGTAACACTCGCTAGCGAGTGCGAGAGATGAAAAACCGTTTATCAGTCATGACGAAACATGCTTTCACAACCACGCTGGACAATGGTACGGCTTTGGGGATTCCCCTTGTGAAGTCATTTGAAAGTCGTTTTTGACAGGCTGCCGTTGCTGATGCTCTCAAACGACGGTCCTTACTTCGATATTTTTGCAGTAAATATTGCTGTTATCAATACTTCAATGGTTTAATCTGATTATTTACTCATTAAACACGTATAGACGCAACGATTATTATGATACAATGTGCAATAACTGACATATGGACGAAAACGTGGTTTTCAGTGATGACGGCCTTAATATGCGTATTTGGCAAAAAGTAAGGATGCAATCTTTACTGAAATAGCTTAATCTTATTGTTTACCCCTCAAAACATGGGGCTAGACACCAAAATTATTTTGATGTCATGCATAGTGACTGAGATATTGACGAAAGAAGGATTTTCCGTAATGGCGGCCTTAATTTGCATATTGGGAGATTGCCCAAGGATGACAGAGTGGCATCATTCAGATTCTTAATAGAGCACACCTCGGAGGTATAGAAACAGCAAAAAACTTTGTACGGACGGTATTGCACGTTTATCGGTCCCTGCCACCGGACTAACTGCTGTCGATTGCCTAAGATGCCACAAACATGCACTAGCGCTTTATTTCACTATGCGTTTACTTTTAACCGAGTTTTAGGTCACTGGCTTAACATATTTTGATTTACTATTACTGTAAAACTGCTGAAAATCGCGCAAAGGCTCTAATAAGTTTGAACTTTTGATACTGCCATATATCAATTATTACGTCACATAAGATTCCGCAATCAAGCTGCAGTTTAATCAATATCGGAGTTCAAGCCAGTGAGAATACACCGCTAAAAGTGGCGGGTACTAGCCCCAAATGACCCTCATTGCTACTTGACTACGTTAACCTAGTAACAGTTGCCAGTAAGCTATTTTAATTGTTACCCCCCTGCAATGAAGACGGTAGTTTATGGTGACTAAAGCCAAAGGTCAGCCAATAAAGTGAAGTAAAGATAGAAAGCTGAAGTTAAGTTTTAACTACTGGAATCACTGGAGTAACGGTCGAATTTGAGTTTAGTTGTAATATTTAGCATTGATTTAATCAAGTTACTGGGTTTTTGATTTAATCAAAAATTAATCCAACTGCATTGACAAAAAATGAATGTAAAAAAGAGGAAATATGAAAAGGTTATCTGAAGTGTCGCTTTATAGATACTAGACTACAGTGAATGGAGAAATTGTACAATGCGTGATATGTTTCATAATGTGTGAACGACAACATGAAAGTGAAACAAAGTAGTGTCATCTTCAAACGAAACATGCTGGCCATCAAGTTAACCTTTAGCTTTTCCACAGCAAGGTTAAAGACTTTTACAGAATAATGATGATTGCGAGTAATAGTGCTTTCGCCATGTCGTCATCTGCGGAAGTAGAAACATCTTTCGAAATCGCTGATATGATTGCCAAAGAGAGGAAACCCCCCACACAGCATTGGCGCAACATTGTTTTAAACTGTGCATGATAAAGGCCTGTGTTGAGGAAACGAACAACAAGAAGCTTGCAAAGATTTCTTTTCCTGATTCTATCATGAAACAAAATTTGATGAACCCGTAAAAGATGTTGGCTTTCAAGTTCTCTAAAAAATACACGCATCATTCAATGTGATTGGACAACTGGTATTGCCCAATTGTCTCAGTTGGTGGTCTACGTTCGTTTTGTTGGATCTTCTGCAAATTAAGAGAGGACATGCTGTTTTGCAGACACCGAAAAACAACTAACAAAGCGGATGTGATCAAAGTTGTCGTCACGTTTTTATGACAACAATGTTATGAAATGGAGAAATTTGTGGTCTCTACACTGATGATGATCCAGCAATGCATGGATCTCGAAGTGTTTTTTTTGCCAGAGGATAAACAAGAAAACTCCAAATAAAGGCCGCAACTAACTAATATTTTCGGCAAGGGGCAAAATCATTATAACTTGATTTTGTAACCTACTATTTTCGGGAGAGGGCAATTGCAATTTCTTGTTGTACCTAACAGCCAAACATGTCTTTGAAAATTTCGAGGCGACAATTGCCCAAATGCTTCCGTTGGTTGCGGGCCTGGTTTAGTATATTTGGATCTCGCTGCGTGATCCACCGAGAGGCTCTGGCCTCCAGGATTCTGTCTGTTGCAATGAAACATAAGCTTGCAATAATCATGCAAGCTGTCAACTTCGTCAGAACAAGAGCTGTCAATGTGAGATCGTTCGCCGAGCTGTGCATGGATTCCAATCATGAGACTGCTGTTTCATACATTTGTTCAGTGGTTATCGGTAATGTATTAACCTGCGTGTATGAAGTAGAGCTGAACTGACGCTATTCCTTGAAGCTCATGGGAAACGGGATCTCCTGCCATTCACGTCAGAGAGGTTTCAGCTGGCGTTGGCGCACTTTGTGGACATTTTCGATGCACTTAATAATTTAAATCTGCCCGTGCAGCAGAGTTGTGGAGTCGGTGTCGGAATCGCAAGGAGTCTGAGGTTTTTGGATGGAGTAGGATTCCTAAGAACACTAGGAGTTGGTGTCGGAGTCGGATTTTTTGTCGAACTCCGACTCCAATGTCCAATAGAATCATTTTTACGTTGCACTCCTAAGTCAGGAATTCCTGTTGAAATTTTGCAATTTCTTTTGAAACTTTTATTAAAACAGAGAATTCTTGCTCTGTACCGTGATTTCCATTGATTGCTAGTTGCTACAAATTGTTGACAGCCAAAATACATTCAAGTTTTGTTAAAGAGTTGGAGTCGGTGTTGGAAATTTGGAAAGGTCGGAGTTGGAGTCGGACATTTCACCTCCAACCCTGGCGTGTAGGTCAAGAATACTAACGATTTCAATGACGATGCCATCCATGCTTTAATGGCTAAGCTGGATCTGTGGCATCGCCGAGTTCAAAAAAGAAACGCAGTTTCATCCCAACTAAGATACCGCCTTCGAGAAAACCAAGTTGAACAAAACCAAGAGGGCGAGTTTAAGACCGAAGTGGAGTCCCAACTCTGACTTTTCCAACAGGAATTCAAACGCTATTTCCCAGACTTGGGTAACACTGAACTTCCTGAATTGAAGGTGACAAGGAACTCTTTTCGTCTTAACGAGAACATCCTTTCCGGCGATTTGCAGCAGGAATTTTTGGATATGAAGTATAACAATGTTTATTGATTTTGCAATGGCGGGGCATCACCAAAGAGGACGTGTCACAAAAATAAAAAAAAAACTGCTTTTGTGGATATCTCACGTGTCTCTGTGGAGTGACTTTGCCAGGAAGGTTTACTAAAGATTCTCCAGACCAGACTCCGACTTTCAGGAAAAGAGCACTTGTTTAAAAGAAGTAATCAGCGATATAATGAATGCAGTTACTCTGAATCAGAAACTGCTTTGAAGCAGGATCTTTAAAATAGTCAACTCAAAAAGTAAGTTCTACAAAAACTGTTAGTATTCAGCTTACTGTTAATAAGTGGCTCCCACAATCCAGCATTGAAACCAAAGCCGAGAGCAATGAGATAAATGACGTAGTCTCTGGATGTCTGCGGGATCCAGAAAGCATTGCTGAAAAAATATTTTTTTAGAAAAAGCATGTAAACATCGAACAGTCTCGCATGTGGGTAAGTGTTGAGAAGTCTATGGGATCAAAAAAACTCATTTTAATTTCGGATCTTTCCACTAATACGCCAAAACCGATTGGTAGTCTACGTAGAAAAATTGAATATCGAAGCTTCGGTTCTGAAATACTGAAACTTGTTTTTTTCTTTTGATATTTCTTTTGATTGGTTCAATGAACAGTCATCAAGCGAAACAAATGGAAAATAATCAGAAGCAGTTGAAATGAGTTCACAAAGACCTCTGAAAGCAATAAGTGCTTCCACGTTCAACTGTTAATAATTTATGTGAGTTTTCATGAAAAATATACTGAAAACCGCAAAAGAAGATCTTTTCGCACCACCATATTACGACATGGATTTTTAGCAAAACAATAGCATTATAATGAAGGTATAATCCACCTCGCATAGCATATCAAGTCCACAATAACTGCCAGCGCATACAGTGGATTTCTTCCATATTTCCCAACCACTTTTCCTATAAGGATTGCAGAACACACGCTTGCCACTCCAAAAAACGTCATGACCAGGCCAACCTGCATATAGAAATTCAGCACAAGCTGAAACACAATGTCTACCATTTATTTTTTCGTATAGATCGAGTCCATTTAAAAACCGCCAATTTGCGTATCCAAAATGAAGTAAAGCCAAGAGAAATTGAAACTCTATAAAACCAACTTTCTAAACGTCGCAAATTAATGTGATTGCGTCACGTGAAAAGCATTCCCAACTACATGACATTTTGGCTCCGGCCATATGGCGCAGAAATATTTTAGCACCGGCCGGTGTGGCGCTAAGTTTGTTTGGCGATGAGCTGTTTTGGCGCCAGTTTTGAGACTGACAAGTGTGTGTAATGAAAATGGATAAAAACATGGATGAGTGTTTTATGTATATGGTTATTGTGAGCTAAACCTCGCAAATATTCAAGTGGTGCCGGTGAGTCAAAATGTTTTGCGATGTTTAGAAAACGTTCAACAGCCTTCATTTATTTAAGGAATTTTTCATTCGGAGCTTTCCCACCACTCAACTGCTTCTTCTTTCGTATGAGCAGCGACCCTCAAGCGATTCCTACAAGTCGGCCCAACCAACAAACACCCTCTGGGCCGGGAGACACCAAGCCGTCAAAGGAGCTTGGTGGCCGGAGGGCTTCGCAGTGGTAAATGATGTGGTGTGCTGTTTGATTCTCTTCCCCGCACATGCATAAGGCTGTCTCTCACAGCCCCCACTGACACATATTAGAGCGGAAACCTCCGACTCCACTTCTGGGCCTGTTTAAGGTGACCCAGAGATTACGGGGAAGGTTGGAGCCAGGTGGAAGGCCGATGTTTGGCTCAAGCAAAACTGGGAGGTGTAATGTCCTTCCATGAGTTCATCCAGGCTCAACTCTGTTATCTCAAACTCTTTTTGGAGGAAATTGTTGCGTGCAAGGATATCACGCCCTTTCTATTCAAAAAAAGGGTATGATGCCCTCCATGGGTGTCGGAAGGATTTTCTCCAGGGGCTGGCCAAAAGCGGATTTTCCAGGGGTAGCCAAGGATTTTTCCATGGCGGGTCAAAATGGTGAAATTTCATTTTATCCACTAGAAACTAAGAAAACAACTTTTTTGCTAAAAAGTTAATACGAAAATGCCAAAATCTAGGGGACTTGGCCCCCTGCCCCCTCTTTCCGACGCCGTATAGATACGTATAGATAGCATCTTGGGAAAACGTTTATCCCTCTTGCTAAGAATCTTTTCATCCATTTCTGGTATGGGCTCTAAGAGAAATTGAACAGAAGATCCTGTAATGTTAAGAAAACCGCACGTCATTAGCAGTTCAGCACAGAACCGTCGCCAGAAAGTCTTCGATAAAGGGGTTTGACATTCCAAAATCGACAAAAACTACACTGATTTATAATGCTTCATGTTTCCATTTGGGGGGCTTGGAGCTTTGTTTGGGGAACTAAGCCCACCAAAGACCCCGTGGCGATGGGACTGACTCAGCACCAAAACAGTTCGACGCCAAACGGCCGGCGCCATATAGTCCCATTCATATTTCATAATAGGAACGAGACAAATGGCAACAGACCAATATCCTATCCATTCTTCCAAACCTCTCCAAAGTATTTGAAAAATGGTTTACAGTAGATTGTACTCTTTTTTTCAATATGTTTTTCACACTAACCGTTCTCGTGAGTTAGTAATTGCTGCAATCTATGATTTGTAACAAAGATAACAAAAATTATACTTGGTGATAAAATTAACTGGAAGTCTCAAAAAGAAAAATTGGCAACACAACTTTATAAATTACGTGCAATTGTGTTCAAATTGAAAGGCTTGAACACAGATATATGCGAGTCCGAATCATCGCAAAATCATGCAAGCATTACAGACCCCAATCGGCTGATTCCTCTAAAGCTTGCAGCAAACCCAGAGTTTTCAGTTGTCTTCAATTCAGTATTGATTTATGCCAACAGGGCTGCCTGAGTATTTGACCCGTAATGTCTTTCGCCAACCCTTTGTGTCTCAAATATGTGGCTCACACCAATTCGCACAATTCCTGAGTTCTCGTTTCTTTTCCTCATTTTATTTTTTGTTAACATGCAATTAATTTTTCTTCGCTTTGGTGCTTGGTTCTTTTTATTGCATATTTGTTGTGTGATGGTTAAAATCACAAATATGCATGAATAAACCGTACCTATTAGTGACTGTGTCTCAATACTCGTCTCGGGGCCTATTTTGTAAGTCTCGAAGGTCTCAGGTTTCTCAGTCTTGGTCTCGAAGGAGGCTGGTCTCACGAGACTTGAATGCTCTATCAACATGTCTTTAGAAAGCTCCAGGACTTCAACCAGATTGCTATTGGTCTCATCCTTGATGAAGGAAAATCGAAAAGTTGGCAAACATGAATGAAAATTCGAAATTGGAGTTCGGTAGCGTGGATGTATTTTTTTATGAATTTTTGAAAAAATTTTGACTTAGCCGAAAAACTTTTGAGTCTCGATTCGCGGTTTCAAACGTTTAGGTCTGGGTCTCTGACCTTTTTGATAAAGTCTCGGTCTCCTATTTCGAACTAAGTCTCGGAGATTGCGGTATCAACCACATCACTGGTGCCTATGATAACAAAACTTCACCAACAAAAAGAAATACGATAAGCTTTCATGACTATAATTCTGCTAATTACTTTTTATTTGCTCACCATGAAACGTACCTGCAATTTCACATAAAGATGATACTGAATGTGATTCTTTCTATTTAAATATCAACCGGGACAGAGACACCAGGCAACAAAACTGTTTCCGTTAAAGGTCTCTGTGCAGAGATTCTATACAGTTTTCGTCTTCCGCAACCATCTTCAACTGTTTTTTGTTGTCGGAAACATTAGCTCAATAGATCAACTTTGGATTATTATCGACGCGAAAATATCGTTCTCCGGTTCAAATAAAAAAGGCTTAGTAATACACAAAGTTCTTACTTCTTCCACACCCAGGGTGCACGACACAAAAGCTCTGGTGAATTCTGATAAACAATACGACAAAAATAATCCAAAGTAAAGTGCCAGAGGTGATACTAACAGCTGCTGGAACGACATCATTTGGCGAAAAAGAGCGGAAAACGTAGTGGCAGTTTCAGAGCAACAACCGACTTGACTTTGTTGGGAAAGATGCTCCGGTAACATTACTGCAAAAAACAAGTCCGCACTTTGATTAACCTGTGGTGTGTCATCAACAAAATGCAGCTTTAGCAAAGAAATTAAAACAGGAACGTGTTCATCGTAGAAAACGCAATTCTGAGGACCTGCATCTCTTTCAGTATAGCATTATTTTTGTTCTTCAAAAACCACAAAACTTGATGATGGAAAATAGTATATCATGTATGCTCATATAATGTTCGTCAAAAGTTTTTTTCTTCACTGTTTCCTAATGATGCTAGTTCGAAACTTTTTAGTGAATTAAATTCATTAAGACACATTGCTAGTTTTATTTGGATTCAGGTGTGCACAAAAAAGTAGACTTAAGACTAGGAGTCTACAGCACAACACACCATTTCCAGGTGAGATATCGATACGTGCTCCGGCGTGACACATCAGCGATTGAAAATTTAATTTTTACCGAGTTTATCTCAATTAAATACTGTGTGCCAAGAAGGGCAGTGCAAGGATAAGTTTTGTTATTCTTGAAATATCTGCAAGCCTGGTGTATCACTTGGCCACAATTCCTAGTTCCTCAAGTCCTATGTTGGTCTGCATGTATTAGGTTGGAAATGGACAGTTGATTTAATGAACGCCGTCTCACTGCATCAACTGAAAAAAATATATTATTTTGGATATATTGCCGGGAACTTTTGTTAAGGTAAGCCGGTGCAAGAATTCGGTAAAAAGTGGAATTCTTCAATTTTTCATGTTCTTTTTGAGACTACTCTCTTACACTGAATTAACGTACCCTTAACCTAACTAACGTTTGGTTATCGTCCTTCCTCCGCAGGAAATCTTTGCGGATATATTTTAAGGTTTAAGGACATTCTAAGGTTCTCTTGACATTGAGTGCAATACAGACTCGTCGCCTGCCGAGGTTTCTTGGCAGTAAGAGGATTTTGAGTCGGGGGGTGAATGGGATCAAGAACCAAATCAGATCTTACCAAAGCCTAATAGCATCATAGAACTTAGTAAAATCATATACTGTAATGTACAACTTAGGGTTAAACTTTCACCTAAGAGAGGTTTGCCCCCCATCATCCTGTAGCGACGGGTTCGGACTGCAACGAATAGTTCGCACGCTATGTTGTGTAGAAACACAGGCTTAACCAGCACTTCTCAACCAACTCCATCGGTGGTCCGCGACGTTCGTTCACAAGGTCCGCGAAACATTTTAGAATGTTACAATATTCCGGTATTTAACCAAAACATTTATCGAAATTATCAGATTTTCTATTGATTAGATCGGGAAATCTTTTGATATCTTATAACCAAGTTCAAGTTTTCCATAAACAGTGAATTCCATGTGTTGTTTATATTTTGTTTCTTTTTCGTGTTACAATATTGTCGTTGTTACTCTACCGCAATAGTTGAGAAACACTGATCTAACTGTTGGTGTTGCACCATACTTTTTCCATCCTCAGTAACGTACGAGCGACGTTTTGGTAAAGGATCCATCCAGAAATAGTGCATCACCACAGCAATAATGTGCATCCCTATAAGCACGGAAATCAAGATATTGACTGACACTGGATCCTTTGCAAGATACCGCGAAAGCGTTTCTGGAGAAGCGTTCCTGAAAGAAGCCTGCAAACAAATAGCGTTGAAGCCAAGAGGTATTAAATGAGAAAGGTTCGCTTATCTTATATTGCTGGCGAATGCAAGACGAATATGTCCTAGCACGGATAACGAATTGTTGCGCTGCAACATCAAACAGGCGTCAATGCGACCTATGGAGCGCTTTCAACAAAAGGGCTTCAAGGTTCAATACCACACAGATATCGTTCTGCTCGTTTACGTTCATTGTGCACGTATCGCAGAAAGCGTTATCAAAAATGTTTATTTTTTAAAAACATCAAAAAATATTCTTGTAAAAGAATTTTTTCAAACAAAATGACGTTTAAAAGTTACAAAATCTTAAACAGTCCTACTAGGAAGAAAAACGCAAACACAGTCTTCTTGAAATGATCTGAATATCTTTGTGAGCAAAATACAAGGTGGTCCAAAAAGCGCTCTATTTTCTATTTACTCCCAAACTTGTGTTTCAGATATTTTGCTTAATTTTTCAAGCGGTGTAGACAGCAGGTCTAGGAAATTGTTTTGACGTCAACATGGATAATAGTGGACACTATGCTATACAGCAGCGGACAAAAAAGGAGAGGCGTACTTTGCCACAAAATCGGTGATTCTAACACAAAGGCAGTGCAGGAGAGATTTTGGCAGGGACAAAGTACCTGAGAGAAGAACAACTGAACGTTTGGTGGCCAAATTTCGGGAGACTGGAAGTGTCGCAAATGCCAATAAAGGTCACAGTCGTCGAACTCGTTCAGTGCAAACACCTAACAACATTAAGAATTTGCGGGAATGGCTTGCGGAATCTCCCAGAAAAGCAACGCGCCGTCTCTCACAAGAAGTTGGCATTTCCAGATCATCACTTTTGAGAATCCTCCATGAAGACCTTGAGCTCTTTCCTTACAAAATTCAAATCTTGCAAAAGCAAACTGATGACAATAAAGCTGAACCCCTTTCGTTTAGACAGGGTATGAGTCAGAGGTTTGAAAACAACCCTGGCTTGTTGGGTTTGATTTCCTTCACTGATGAGGCTCACTGCCACTTGAGATGAGGCATACTGCCACTTGAGCAGAATATGCGTTATTGGTCTCAGGCTAAACCCCATGGGCATACCCATCGCCAACTTAGCCAGGAGAAAGTGACTGTGTGGTGTGCCGTAGGTAGAAATGGAATCATCGGGCCATACGGTATTTCTTTGAGGAAGAAAATGAGAATCAACGTTCGTGTTGGAGCAGTTATTCGCCAGAAAAGTGCCTAGATACAGCATGTTATCAACTATTATAGGACAGGACACGAAAACTGTTTCAACGTCTACAATAATCTCATAATTCTGCTAATGTTTGGTGAAAAATTTGTCATAAAATTTCATTTGACTAAAAAATGAGATCAAAAAACATAATAGGGAGCTTTTTTGAACCACCCTGATGAATTTGTTTGGATTAAGTGTTGCTGAATGTGAAAAGAGTCGTTTCGGAAAGTCCAGCATAACTTACTTCAAACCTGTTGTTTCTGATGCAAGTTTTGCAAAGTAATGTTGCACACTACAGAAAGCATAAAGCAACTAAATCTAACATGAAACATAAATTGCAGACGCATATGCTCGCTATTACAAGATTTTAAGAAGTACTTGTGTGTTAAGCATACCGCACAATCGTTAATTCCACACATAGCGAAGTCAAAACTGCTGTTCATCATCATGTCATTAGAGGTCACGTTACGCGAATCATTTGATTGAAAAACATCAGTTGCATCGTCGTTAAATTTTGTAGCAACACCAAAGGTGTACAACGTAACGTACGACAGAAGATTTCCAATCACCTGGAACAAAAGATACAAATATATGAAAAAACCTTTACATTTTTCTGCAGATTCATTTATTTAGAATATCCCGAGTAAACTACGAGAATTTTATCGCGAGAAACAATATAGCGGGAACGTTGCCATGTCAATAACTATCTTTTTAGACAATGCCCGCGATATTTTGGAGATTGGTTACATTCTAAGACGACATTCTCAACTGCATTAGTATTGTATTCCAATTACCTGACTTGCTTTGACGATAGAAAAGTAATGGCTGAAAAACTGGCTGACGGTAGCGTCTTTTGTTTTTGATGGGCAAGCAAGTTCTTCCTCAAAACTCGCTCTGATGGAAAGGCGACCTGAGACAGTATTTACAGTGGAAACATCCAGTGAACCATTGCTGTGTGGAACTGAGGGCTTCTGTGCAGCGGAAGTCGGTAAAGGCGACAAATTTTCTTGGCCGAAGGTATTCGACCTGCCTGCTAGCCAGTACTGCTCTCCACAATATGTTACGATGACGGACATAGACGCCCAGCAGCATGCCTCGCCAAATCCAAGCATCACAGCGCCAGGTACTAAAGTGTAAAAACCTGTATGAAATTGAAAAAACTATTACTTGATTGGAACAAGTATTCTGCAGCTAGCACTGACTGTTCATAAAAATTGCCCAGTAAGATAATGGATCCGGATAGTTTGCGAATGGATCAAGACAGTTTAACGGAAGTAGCATTATGTCTACCTTAAAGTATTGTTATTTTAACGAATTAAGAAGGTACTGATAAACCAATGACAGTTGGCCATTTTGACCTCCCAAATAATTACACTGATTGAAACACTGCGACTGTTTTGTAAAACACATTTGTTTTTCAATGTAAAATGACCATTTGTACAGTGCCTTCAAAACAAACTTTCTAGCGTTTGAGAGCAATTTTTCAAATGACTTTCATTTTTGATCAGCAAAGCTGAAGATATCTATCATATAGTGAACACTACACCCTTACTTGGGTAATAGTTGGCTGCGCAGTAAACGATGTAAGAGATTTCACTGATGATCAGCGCTATTCGCGGACCCAGACTTTCGATCGCACATGGCGTGACGAGGAGCGCCCACAGTAATGACGCAACGTAGCCAATCGCTAAGCCCGTAGTTCCGAGGCCGTCGCGCAAGTTCAAGCTACTCTGTAAGTTGATCAGTCCTGGGCAACAAAAAGTTTGCACGTATTGTAACTTGTAAGATGTAGATTATTGTTATTACAATACTGTAGAGGGCAAACAAGTGTCACTTGACACCGCATTTATTTCCGGCACAGTTCGAAGAGCAATATATAGGACACTAAGACACAATGGCACATTCACCCAATACCGAACTACCCTTAATCACAACAATAGAAGGATTATGATAATATGTTGCAGCAAAAAACGGAGGCAGCAATTTACAAAAACTTTAAAAATGTTGCGTGAGTTGTGAAATACCAAGCTACTGCAATTTAAAAGCAATGAAAAACAACCTAAGCAAAGGAAATACTTTTTTAAGCCTGCTTTCAGGAAATCTATAATTAACTTCCCGAGAATAGCCGAATTTCCCGAAACAAACTTGTAAGCGTTGAGCAGTTTATTCCTGTTTTTTTTAATAACAAATGCCCTGACCACGAGTAAGATCCATTACCTAGTTGTAAATCACGACCGCCACGTGCATTTTTCTCTAAAATTAGTAACAGCAAGGAAGATTCATTGACTTTGACACAATGTAGACGATATGTCAGCTCTCAGAATTTGCCGAAATGTTCCGCACCACTTGCTTTACTACTATACCATCAACTTCCGCTGTTGGTGTTTACAATTTTAGCTGCTTCATATCTTGAAACACTGTAGCATAGCTTCAGAAAGCTTTTATGTATAACCGGTCCAATGAAACCACGAACACGGTTGCACAAAAATATATTTTGCTTTATCAAGACCTTTCTACAGCTCTGATTTGCTGAAGACTGCAAGCAACGTACTTGCAGTGGAGAAGAATCAACAGAATTTTACGCAGTTGCTGGCGAGCAATAACTTACCATAAAAAGCTGAAGTATTGAAGAAAACTCCAACAGAGGCAATATACAGCATTTTCTTATATTTGCTTCTTCCTTCTTGTCTTGTCTCATTAGAACAAGCTTGGATATCCGAGTTAGAAAGAACCGTGCTATCTGTTTACAAGGCAAAACTATAAAACTGCCTTTAATACCACAGTATTAAAAACGGTGCATACGGCATGGGTGTAAAACGGTCTCCTGTTTGCAACAACAGTTACCCTACAACAGGAGTCGGCAAACGTTTTCGCACTACGGACCGGTTTCAGCCTGGCGTTATTTTGCGAACCGGCCCTAAAAAAATAATGAATTTACGGCACATGCAAATTTATTACAACTCGTAAATCATCATGGCACTGATTCAGTGAGAGATCTGGGCTTGCTTTGCCGCAATGAGATGCTCCGACCTGCAGGGATTATCGTGGTCAATGGCAACCGCAATGTGTTCCTTATGTCAGTCGTTCCAGTCACTTTTGGACCAATTTGGCCTTGGTTCCGCACGGCCCAGTAACAATTTTTTCACTAACCGGCACCGGGACGCCGCCCGGTGTTTGCCGACCACTGCTCTAAAAGAACTGGTCGTGTGTATTTTAAAATAAAGAAACAGTTAAAGACATGCCTTGAAAAAGAAGCCCCAACAAGAAATTGAGCACCAAGGAACCAACAACTGGAGGCAAAACGATAAATCTTTGAAAAAGGCGAAATACAAGATGCGTGAAACAAGGAACGGAATTTTTAATCTTAGAAACGAAAGCAAACCGCTTGTTGCTCGATTTTTAAAGAGCATGAGAGATAAATACCAACCCCATAATTTCCAGTCACCTTCAAACTTACTCTGATCCGGTTCGTGAATTTTTACCGGGCCGTGCTGAACCAAGGCCAAATTAGTCCAAAAGTGACTGGAACGACTGACATGAGGAACACACTTCGGGTGCCATTGACTACCATAATCCCTGCAGGTCGGGGCGTCTTACTTCGGCAAAGGAAGCCCAGATCTCTCACTGAATCAGTGCCATGATGACTTACGAGTTGTAATTCCTACCACTTAGGGTATAGTAATTGGTTGGCCTTTGTTCTAAAAGTGTGTCAAACGATTTCCTTATTGTATTTTTACACCATTTATAGTACTGAGTGCTGATTCGAAAGTAAATGGTTTAAAATAACTTTTGTCCCGATATTAATATATGATAAACAAAAACCACGTGGGCCACTGAAAAAAAAACGACTATCTCCGAACTCTTTGCTTGAAACAAGAGGAAAAAAATTCATAAAACAAAATAAGATTATATGGGCCCCGCTTCTGAAAAATAAGTATTTGGCTACTATATTGAGCCGAAAATATGCATAAGTTAGGCAAACTGCAGTGATGAGCAATGGGAACGGCAGACTGCAACCCACGAACAACATGAGAACCGCAAGCCACGAACAACATACCTCTTATTGCAAATGAAGTTTCTTGACCCACATTTCCAACTGAAATGTTTGCATGAGCAACAGGTTTCCAATTGGAGATCACCTGGTCTCCGATGTCAACGTCCATCATGTCCGTCAGAAAACAACCCAATAAAACTAACGTTTCATGCAATATTTCAAGTCCAACGCATATTTTTTCAATCTAATCCATCTGCCAATAATGATTTGCTCAAAGCACTGCGATGTGTGTCAGAAATACCAGGAAATTCAATTGATTCTTTTTAAACAAGGGAGCAGACGGTCCCAACAAGAAACCGATATTTTCAAACTGAGGTCTTCAACTACTAAATTATCGCTAGAAACGTAACGCTTTTAACAGAAAAATTAAGAGGATGCGCCGAATTGTGGAAATTTGCAAAGAAATGAGTATGAGCAGGGGACTTAGTATCGATCAATTGCAAGTTTGATCTTGCATATCAGCAAACCGTTGGTCAGCACATCTTGACAGATTCTAGAGAAGGGTCTTCTGTTTTCCAGCATTTTAATCAAATAAAATGGCGAGCCCACAAAAAAAACTGGCATTTGATCGCACACGCGCTGACATAAAAATTGGATGCGTAAACCCCCAAAAAGCACCAGCAAAACAGTGTACGTTAAATAAACTTTTGAAGTACGAAAATAAATTTAATTACGAGAAATAGCAATTCTGTCATTGCCAGGTGAAATCACAATTTTTCCAATAAGCCACTCCAAGCAAAAGATTCCTTTCTTAATTCAAAGTTTTCACAATTACCCACTATTCACATACAATAATTAAAGATTAGTTAATGCTGCTTGTATTAAAATCATGTTTAAAAAGGAACTAAATTCGAATCGCAATTTTTGGAGAAAACGAAGATCGTTGTAATGTTTTCGAGTGCCTTAATCATACGTAAGATTTCTCAAGAACGATACAAAAAATCACTGTAAGCACAATAATATCCAACAAATCCAGAGTACTAGTAATTTTTCGTTTCATGGGTCAAAAGCAGCATAATTTCGTCAGGATCTCAGAACTTCGTACATTTTCTTGCTACTTTTGTGCCTTTTGTTTACTTTTAATCTGAAGAACCTCATTTTACACACATCGGAAGATTTTCTTCATTGAAACATGAAATTTTTGAAACTTGAATTAGGAATATTGTTAGTAAAAAATTTAAAAATTCTCGCGCTCTTTCTCCTAAACATGTTAGGCTACGCCCATGTATACATGCAAAACTTTAGTCTGAACTTGGCTTTATTAAAGCAGCAGTGGAGTACACCACCTGCAGTAGTATTTATTGTAAAACCTGTGGGTCATAAAGAGAAAAATGACTGCTGCCCAGCATCAGAGTTACGGTAATTGTATTTTAGTGGCTTATAAAAACGCTATGCTGTTTCTTGAACAACTGCACAGTCAGTTTTGACTAAGTGCGCCTATTCCAGGTTTAATGCAATTTTCTACATTTTTAAACATTGAATGATGGTCACTATCCAAGCACTGGCTGCAGATACAAAGACACCACTCGTACCTAAAGGAAGCTGCAAATAGTGATCCTTGACAGAAAGAGTATGATGGAAAACCTTTGTTTTCCTCCGCTACACGTTAATTTTTCACAACCAAGAACCGCGTTTACCGTACGAAGGGGAAATGTACGAGTGATTTCACCTTCTGTCAAAGTCATCAACAGGAAAGTAACCCGGAACGATAAACACTCCGTGCAGGGTCTGACTCATGAACATGGCTTTACAGAGTCTTTTAGCACCCAAGAAGTGCTTACAGTACTCCAACAATAGTCTATTTCCCTCATCTATAAAAAGAGTTAGGCAACATTAAAAGTGAAGTGAGCCAGACTTTTTCAGAGATAAATATTTGATTTTTTAGAGCTGAACGTTATCACACAGTTCAAAGAATTATGTCGCAGGTTCGTTTAACTGAGTCAGAATTCTGAGAACGCAGCAACCGCTCTATACAAAACATGCAAAAATATATTTTATCAAGCCGAACGGAATACGGAGTACGCCAATACATTTGTGCAGAACTCGTGTACTGGATGTCACTCATAAACCAATTATAAGCTGTGTTACACACGTAAATAACACTCACCTAATGCTTTAAACAGCTTTCCGCCAACTGCTGTTTAAATTTTTTTCAGCTAAAATAATTTCACTGAGGGAAAAGTCAGCGAACCATAACATGAATTTTACACCGGTCGCATTAGATATCCTGTTTACATTTCCTTAAATAAAGCGATGCCTGCGATCATCAACAAGACATTTCATCCAAAATAGTTTGTACGCGTTAAGGAAACCAGTACTGCTCCCAGAAATAGTTTGAAGAAAATGCCCGGTAGCCAAAGTGTAGCACGTGTTTTTTGTTATTTTTATAGCCATCTTTTGCTCGCTTCGGACCATTTCAAAATGTGCATCCCCACATAACATTTCAAACTTTTATCAAACAAAAATTTGGTCACAAAGGCAATAGTTTCGTAGCTCAGATGTTTTCAAAATGATACATAGAAACTGTACATGATAAAGACATAAATTATAAATTAACTGTCAATAAACAACATAAGTAAAACTACAGTCACTTAAAACTGCGGTTTGTATCATCCGTTGACTTCCGTAACAAAAGGATTTACGAAATCGTTGGTAGCAGACCAGGATGAAAATCACTCCTTCAACATAACAAGACTCCATCATCAGCAGTTAATTTTAGTTGCAATTCATCAACCCACGCTAGTCTGTTCATCTTCCCCATGAAAGTTTCCGGTGCAATCAGGGCAGCTTCAACAGGACTCAGGGAATCACCACGGCATCCCCGTGCTACAGCCGCATTTGAATGTGAAACATCTTAGAAGACTAGAAAAGTTTCTTAAATGGGTCCTATAGGTTCAGTTTCAGGAGCACAAAAGAGTTGAAGAACTTTTTGTATGTCCAAAAGTACCAAAAATTTGCTTTAAACAGTTCACACGCGTTTAAACTTTAAATACCTTTAAAACTGAGAGGAAAAGTGAGAGGAGAAGAAATACTATCCTTGAGATATTTTTAGAGCTGGCCAATGGAACACGAGGACGTTCGGTATATGCTCTTGGATACAAAAATCGTTGACGATGGTAAATATTTGTATTTCACCTTGCTGATCGTGTTTAAAAGGTATTGAAAAAAGAAAAACTCGGTAAAGTGCCAACTAATTTGAAAGCTAAACGACTTGTGATCAATCGTCCAACAAAAAGTTTTCGCAATGTATTACTATATCCAGGCTCGACCGATTTTCTCTCTAACGCTCAAACAAGGGTATACGCGTGACAGGGTATTTATCGCATGAATAACTCCCATTCACAATTTTCACCTGTGCCAATGTACGGGTTTCATGATCCATGAGAAACTCTACTTCAGCCTACAAATTCTGTCAAATCAAATTTCCTTTCGAGGTCATGAACAAAGTTACTTGCGAAAGAAACTATTTTTCCCAGATGAACTTATCCGACACCTGCATTCATTTCGTTTACTAAATACAGCACTGCTTGTACACCAGGTAGTTTTGTTAGGACTATATTGCTAACTACAAATAAAAACATTAAAGCAAACTCGGGTGAAATTTGTTGCACGCAACAAACCAACAATAAAATTGTGCGCTCGATGATTGCTCGTAGGTTCTCAGTTAAACTGAATGATTAGGTAAATACAAAAAATGTTTCAGTTTATTGCTGTTGAAAAACAAAATTGTTTTCTAAAATAACACGTGCTTAGGGCATCACAGAAAATTTCTATAGCCACATCAGCCAAGGATGGATCACACGATGCAACACTGAAAATGGTGCAGCTGGATCAGTGTCCGGTGTAAAGCGAAATATCTGACCACTAGGAAATTTCTGACCTACATTCTTGCATGTCAGTTATTTCGATTCTCAGAGTAAAGGAATAGACTTTGGCGATTAATTGTGTGACGTCTGTTGCGAAAATAAAAACTTTTGGTTAGACGCAGGGGCGTAACGAGGGGGACAAGGGAACACAATTTTCCGGGCGTCGAATGACCGCTGGGGGCGACGAAAAGTCCCAACAACGTCGAAAGTGTTTTCTTCAATACAGTACATTTGTTTCCAAAAGTCCTCAGGTTAGGACATGAGGGCGCCAAACTTGCTTCTTGCCCCGAGCGCCATCTAACCTCGTTACGCCACTGGTTAGACGTCAGTTAGTCCACAATAAGCGACAGTTTGGTAATAACTAACCGCTGAAAAATATTTGACTTATTCATAGACGTCAATTATTTGTCTTTTTCTAATCCTAAACCTTAACTCTAAATCCAGTGTTCCCTCTAAGGTGCGCAACTGCGCAATTGCGCAGTGCCACCAGACGATTTGCGCAGTTGCATTTCATTCTCGCGCACTTCCACACATTCTAAATTTAATACGGTATATACATCGCATAGCCTTTTTAACGCTGGGAACGCTTCACTGTTTGTGTGCCTGCATATTGCGCAGTTGCATGCGCTTACTGCGCAACAAAGCAAACATTTGCTCAGTGCACAAGTTTCTTAATAGGAACACTGCCTCAATCCTAACACTAAACCGGGTGCACAATCTTCGGCTGTACGGCCGCATGCGGCCTTCGACCTTCGATAAAAATTTATAAGGCCGTGCACATGTAGTTCAAAATACAAGTTATGGCGGCCGCGCTTTAACAAAAACTGTTTGTCTACTGAACACGAATACTTAGTAGAAAGACGGCCATACAGACGTGTGGAATTGTGCTTAAATAAATTCATTAAAATGTCTGACATTCCATTATACTTAGTGGCACGAGCAAAGCGGATACTGTCGGGTAAATCCTCTTCCTAAAGGTAATTCATGTAAATAGCCTGAAGCCACTGGCGGCCGTGATTAATAAAAATAAACGTAATGCGCCCGGCAATAGCGAAAAGGTTGTGCACCCTGCCCTAAACCCAGTCGCGGATTAAGGGGGGTGCCGACTGGGCTACAGCCAGGGGCCCCCAACATTTAGGGTGACCCCAATTCCTAAGTCGGTCAAAAGTGTAATATGTGAACAATACACAATACGCTGTAAAAGATACCATCGCCAATCGGAACTAATAAGTAGGCGCTCTGTGCACGCTCATTGAAATTGCTTCGTTGACATAAAAGTACTTGATTCTTTTGGCGCGTGGCCTGGCCGACACTCACTAGTATAGTGGATTTACCTTTTCGCATTACGACTTGCCGTTTCCTACTCGCTATTGTATTCCGTACGTGAGGTCTGGTTTGTATCAACTTGTCATTTGCG
>Ga0210059_1002127_pt1 | contig 30745 bp, 21 predicted proteins | sample Ectturendosymbi2_FD_188042 | JGI IMG/M metagenome (GOLD analysis project Ga0210059, IMG submission 188042) | Ecteinascidia turbinata endosymbiont from Florida, USA - Sample 2 (SPAdes) (version 2) | ecosystem: Host-associated > Tunicates > Ascidians > Unclassified | place: Key West, Florida...
CCACCTTGGCCCACTTTGCCTGGCCCTGGGCGCCAACCGTTAGGTGGTAGTATTTCGCTGAAGTTTTTACTGGAAACTAGGCTACAATCCGAGTCTTTTGATACTTTGGATGACCTGCTGGGGTTTCTGGTTCAAAAGTTGTGATGTAAGTTAGTAAAAATATTTGACTAATTAGCCAATTAGTTAATTAATTAATTTGTTTATTTTAGATCATAACTTTTGAACCAGAAACGCTAGAAAGTCGATCAAAGGCTCAAAAGACTTGGACTCAAGTCTAGTTTCCAATGAAAACTTCAGCGAAACACTTTGGCCTAGTGGTTGGGCCCAAGGCCGGGCAACATGAGCCAAAATGACCCTAAAACTACTTTACTTATGACATCACTCACAAAAAACCCGAAACCCCAGACAAATAATTTTTTTTCGAGTGCAATCTACTAGACTGGCCGATCCGTTTGAGCCATTGAACAGCTCTCTAGCGCAATCGGCAGAGGAGCTAGGGCGTTGGTAAGGTAACCGTAAACTGCAGTTGTTTTTGCGAAAATCGCCAAAACCACCCAGACGCCAAGGTGTTAAGTAGGACATGTGTCTGATGCTATTCAATACTACATTCTAGTTTTCTTGAGAAAAGGAAGCTAGGCAGTATAACTTTCTTGCACGTGGTCTTGCCACAATGCTGACTTTGTCACAATATAGCTGAATGTTGCAGAAAGCCTTTGTAGTGTTTCAGACACATAGTTCTTCAAGCACAAACCATATCTAACAAGTGATTGCTTTAGCAAACAAAAAAATGTTTCTAAAGTCATCTTGTATTCTTTTTCAATTTTCTTGAAGAAGTTGATTTAGGGCAATAAACATATGTGGTAGTGGAGACCTTAATGGAGTTGATATTTTGCAACTATGATTCATACCCAATCATGTCAGACAATTTACAGCAGATGTTTATTTTGTCCACAAGACATGCAGGTGCAATCACTGCCTGTTTTGGATGTGCAAAATACACTCAACGCTACAACCAAGCAATCATAACTGGAAAAATATCAGACTGCATGTTCAAACAAAGGAGTATAACACACTTAGCCATACAACAGCACAGTTTACAACTGAAAAAATAGTCTGAATAAATGCCTCTTTGAATACAAGCAGTCGATCCCAGAAGGTGTGCACCATAAATAGCGCAAACCCAGGGTTGCCAGATCGAAACAACAAGGGAGTGAATTACACTCAGCCCTGGAACAGCGTAGCTCACAACTGCAAAAGCAGTTTGTGGAAATGCCACTTCAAATACACGAGCAGTCTAGTACATACATATGGTGCACACCATCTGACTACAAACTACATAATTATCTTTATAGCATTATTGTGATTATACCTTGATTGTGTCAATACAAATAGGTAAAGAATCCAAGTTTTACATAAAATGAAAAAACATGTTGTGTATTGGAAAATCTGGATAATGTGCTACAAAATCTGTGTGAACTAATTCTCCACTGTTCATTTGTTAAGGTTGCACAATGGTTTGATGATGATAACAGGGGTTATTGAAACATTTGCAATATGCCGTTTGTATCATTATCGTTTTCATTGGCCGTGATTTTCATTATAAGGCTATTTAGCGCTTCCGCTTTTCATGAACCAATGTTTAGCACTCATTCTATTCATTTTGCAACCCAGCAAACAACTCTTTTCAGCTCAAATAAAGAAGTATTACCAAAAACCCAACAATGCATATGTAACTACACAACAAGCATCTTTGATACCAATGTGAAACAGAGGCAACAGAGCATGAAAATTTGAACAATGCCGCAAATGTCTTTGGTTATGTCTTTATTCTCCGAGGTGTACAAACCTGATTGACCACGAAAAAAGCTTGTCAAGTTTCTAAGACCAGTCATGAACCGTCCACGTGATCAACTCGAGCAGTGAACGAAGGCTTATGACATAAATTTTAAAGTGTGTTCTACGCCGATGAATATCGGCCATGCATACGCCACTGACAAGTGACATGCAGATCGTGACAGTTGAGGACTAGACCTTACGATCAGCAACTACATACACATAACAATGCACAATCTCTCCCATACACACACAAAGTGTTAAACGAAAAAGCAATTTGCAAAAATATTTAAAAGTATAAGCAATGAACCTTTTCCCACGATAATCCTTCATCCTAGTCCATGGAAGCACACAATCAGCCATTTCTTCAACTCCAACAACATTTCCAAGAAAATTTCTTGCCTCCCATTTATCTGTATTATCTTCTTTCTAAGTATGCAAATAAAGAAAATTAAAATCACAACTAATAACTTGCACTAAACCATGTTCAACACACTTTAGCATTATCATATACATATGCAATATCATTATTCTGCTTTGAAATTCTGTCTCTATACACAAAAAAGGAAAAGAAAATGGAATGACACAGTTTTTGACCAGCAAAGTTAATTAGACCACGCATCTCTGAATGAGATGGGGTGAGTTCAAATCCTAGTTGGGTCACAATAAACACTTGAAAAATGGTGCTTACATCCTGTACAATCAGGTGTTCAGCATAATCAATTTGGTGAAAGCTTCATGCATGGTGCTGCAATTGACTTGCCACTAGTGCACCACTCACAAAAAACCCGCACCCCCCAAGCAAAAAAATTTTTTCGAGTGCAATCTACTAGACTGGCCGATCCGTTTGAGCCATTGAACAGCTCTCTAGCGCAATCAGCAGAGGAGCTAGGACGTTGGTAAGGCAACTGAAAACTGCTGTTTTTTTGCGAAAATCGCCGAAAACAGCCGGCTCTAAAAGTGTTAATAGGGTGATCATGGCATGTGATCACTATTGTTGCTTGCCGCCACAGTGTGAAGTTTTGTGCACTTGCCAGGGCTTTCCAATCACAACAAAATGGTGCTTTGACCAGGATGTGAAGGTCGTGCCAGGTGCAGCCTTCACAAAAAGATATGACCGCTGCGGTTCGTTGTTAAAAGGAGGGGATGTTGTTGCCACTTCTCGGTTTGTGTTGCGTTGAATGTGCGATTCGTCACAAAGAGGATGTGCGTGAAGAATAACACCCATACATATGTGGCGTAAACAAGCAATAATAGAGTGATCATGACAATTGATTTCTATTGTTGCTTGCCGCCACAGTGTGAAATTTTCTTTTAAAACTATCTTCAAATAAACTGCTCAAAGAACTCCATCAAACAGCATTTTCAGACAGGTATAAGTACTTTGTGCAAATTAAATTGACAAAGCCAAGTATTTAAATGTTGTTAGACAGATATAAGTACTTCGTGCCAAGTATTTAAAATTTCCTTGGCAAGTATTAAAATGTTGTTATCTTTTACCGATGAACAACATTTTATGGAGGAGCTTTTGTTATCAAAATTAGTTTGGATCTCGACAGTAGCTTGTGACATTCAGCTCAAATTTCTTATAGCAACCTCACATGTTTCATTGACTTTCGTTCCTCTAGTGTACCGCTAAAGTTTCACAAATTTTAATTTATCATGTAACAATGCTTCAAAACCATTATTTGATTTCTGATCAAAGGTGTTCAAAAAACAGCAAAACAACAAACTTCTGAGACTACAGCCAGTAATTTTGGTACTCTTGATTTTGTCAAAATCCAGGTAACTGCAGAAACAGCTATTGAATAGGATTCTGGAATTCCCAACAAAAACCATTCATATATGAAATATTCTAGTTTATAACATAGCATCTAACTGCACAAACTGAATATTTGAATGGAAATGTTGTTTGCATTTGTAGGGTGTATCACATAATGGCATATTTCACTTCAAAGAAGTGTAAAGTGTGTTGTGCAGATGGTGTTGAAAGCAGTAGTGCCAACTGACAACTGCCACCCCCAATGCAATGGCCTGAAAACAAAGTTACCACCTTCAGCCAAGAGACTAAAAATCATCACCACTGTTTCAACCTCCAGCAGTGAATTTGCAGATTAAACTAATTAGATGACAGCTTTGTGAACTAATTGACCTTGCAAAACAAAGAAATGATGGTGTCACTACACAACTTTCGTTACAACTCTGTGGAGCACTGGAACCTGAATATATTCTGGTCTAATTTCGGGTTCCAGCACCTTTTATCGTAGGCATTTCATGCAACAAAAATTTGCACAAATGTTATTGACACATAAAGATCGTCAACACATTTCTCCAGGAAGTTTCATGGCTATTGAATATGACCTCTGTGAGGTGTTTAGTTTCATATCTAACAACTCTACCACAGGTGCAATATCCTTTCAAGAACAGTCAAGTACAATAAGTTGTTGCGTAAAACCAGGTAATACTTTTCATACCTGTTTTTTTGCAACAACAATTTACACAAATGTTCTGCATACCTAAATGCATTTGACTGAAAATTCCAGGTCAATTGAGTATGAACTTCTTAAGTATTTTAGTTTTGCATCAGGCAACGCAGCGTGCATTCACATTACACCATATTCGTGCCTGATATAGTATATAAACTTTTTTCCTTTTGAATATTGGAAGGACGTTGTGGCAGCATTGTCTTTGATTTTCACATCTTTTCCAAACAACTTATTACGCAAGAATGACTAAAAAAAGCTTTGGAAAACTATACACAGCATATTGGCAATTAACCCTAGAAGTAAATCTACAATAGAAAGATATAGCTAACACTTTTAACCAATACTTTTGCAACATTGGGCCTGAACTTGCAAGAACAATAACTCCACCTACTTCAGCCTCTTCAAATTTTATTCACAGCTGTACCTCAACATTTTTATTGGTAGATACATCTGTACAAGAAGTTATATGTAGAATTGATTATTTAAAAATTGGTTAAGCCTTAAAAGTAGATGATATTCCAACTAAATTTCTAAAAATGGCTAAAACTGTCTTAGCACCATACTTGTCAGTAGTATTTAATAAATGCATGGTAAAAGGTGTGTATCACAATTCTCTTAAGGTAGCGCAGGTGATTCCTATACATAAAAAAGGAGATAAAAGTGCATGCACTGATTACAGACCAATTTATTTATTATTTCAGTTCAATAAAATTTTTGAAAGGATCTTACACCATAAATTATATTCATATCTACACGACTTTGAGCTTTTAACTGGACATCAATTTGGTTTCAGACCAAACTCATCAATGTCCTTGGCTGTGGAAAGTCTATACTCAGATTTACTCCATAATAATGACAATGGTTTGTTTACCTATTTTTTGTTCATAGACCTATCAAAGGCCTTTGTTACTGTTAATTATATTATTCTTATTAAAAAACTACATCAAAATTATGGTCTAAATGGAACAGTACTTCACCTGTTCACATCTGATTTAACCAACCATAAGCAATATACTGCTGTGAATTGTGCAAAATCTAATTGTAGAAACAGAGCTTGTGGAATTCCTTAGAGTCCAACTCTTTAGCGATTGTTGTTAATAATGCTCAAAATGTAAAACAATCCTCAATGCAGATGATATCCATCTGTCTCTTTCACACCCTCATCTATATACTTTGCAGAGTATGGTTAATAATGAATTACTTAAAGTGCATGATTGGATGTCCCTAAACAAACTGTCTATAAATTATGCTAGGTCAATGTATCTTTTGACAGGAAAGAAAGTACAAAGTAATTAACAGAGGAATTCTTAGTTAGACTCGACAATCATCAGATTAAATGTGAGAAATCTGTAAAATATCTCGGTGTTATTGTAGATGAAAAGCTTAATTGGTCGTTACATCTAAACATACTTAAACAAAATTAGCCTTTGCCTCAAGTGTGATCTACAAAACAAGAAACATTTTATCAACAAACACGCTCAAAATACTATACTATAGTTTTGAATACAAACATTTAAGTTACTGTGTTACAGCTTGGGGGGGTCTGCAACCACATTATATTTAAAGCCAATCTATGAGAAACAAAATAACATTTTGCGCAACATGATGTTCAGTAATTATGATGCACAGGTAAGCCCAATTTATAAGAGATTGAATTTTCTGAAAGTGCAATAGATATATATAAACTGGAATTGTCCAAATGAATGTACAAATTTCATGTTGGGTTATTGCCCAGTATTTGTAATAGTCTGTTCCAGAGATCATCTGATTTACATAGCTATAGTTCAAGATATGCTAGCAATTAAAACTATTTTATTCCTAGTGTCCATAGTAATATTGGCAAAAAGCTAATATCTTACGAAGGACCAGTGATGTAGAGAGAAATCAATGCGGAATACAAAAATTTACCTTTTCACCACTTTAAAAAAAACAATGTGCAAATTGGCTATCGCTGTACTAAATATTTCGTTTCATTTTCAAAAGTGCCTGTCAAATTGATACTTAATCAACAGAATATTGTTTCATGTATTAAATTGGAGCATTATTCAATCAATATTGGTGAACTTTTGTCCCTATTTTTTGCTTGTTTCATGCATTTCCTCCATTTTTTGTTATCTTGCCAGCATCTGGGAGTATCGACTAGATCAGGGCTTCTCAAACTTTTTTGTTTGGCGACCCTATTTTATAGATCTTTTTATGAGACCTCTTGATGTATAGTCTAGACGTTAATGATACGTGTAAACATCTCATCACAAATCGCAAGAGGCATTTTTTTCTATGGCGAAATCATACAAATGCATATAATCCACGAAAGCAGCCATACAGTAATAAAACTACCCTGTAATGGCAGCAGTAAGGTGAAAAAATTAACAAAAATACAATTCAGTTTATAGAAATAGTCAAGCACAGCTAATGGGATGGATGCACTTGATAATTTTTACACGGATCATCCATTCGTCGATGGATACAAGACAACACAGGATGAAGGACAATCTTAACATTTTTCAAAAAGGATCAGTTTTTGGAATTCATGATTATCACTTTTGGGAATACCACTCACAGAAATATGTTGTCCAAAAGTCTAGGAGTTGATGAATGGTTAGATCAGAAATGACTGAGCATTCACTTCTTGTTCTTATTCAAACATGACATAAACTGTTTCAAAAAATTCCAGTTGCAAACTTTTGTTGTTTAATAACTCCTCCAAAACATGGACATGGCAGGTGTGTGGCCTCCTAAAATATTAACTATGTATGGTTCATTGGTTTGTGGATGCAAATTTTCCTGAATCAAAGTCCAAGGTGCTTCTGAAATTGTGTACTGCATGAAGTTTACAACTTTTGTCTAAAACTACTCGGTGTGCTCTTAAAGCAGTTAGCCTAGCCCCTAGACCAGACTTAGAGTTCTAAACAGTAGCATTCATTCCAGGTCGGATTGAATGCAATAAGGTCAATATTGGTCAGTAAGCTAAAACAATCATGACGTAGCAACACATAACTTGTTGTGCTTGCTTGATTATTATTATCATTTGATAGCTCAGGCAGAACTGAGAGCATAAAGCACAACATTGTCCCTAAACATGAAGTACTTGGAAGCTCTACTTGTTTCTTGAGCATCAGTATCAACCTGTGTCTTCCTTTCTATTAACTGCGGCGATTCTTGTCTACCCATATCTTATCTTGACTTGGACTGAAGATGCCGTATGGCGAAATCGATTTCCTTTAAATAACATCAATGCGTGCTGATTTTTGTTACTGGTGCAGTGTGCACAGATAGTGCTTAAATATGAAGTAGAAATATATTTACTGTAGGCTTGCTTATAATTTTCTTGTAAAGTTTACAAAAATTGTAAGGTCTGATTCATCAAGCCAATTTGTTTTGCAACCAAAAATTACATTTTTCGCATGACCTACAGTTGGAGAAGCCCTGGACTAGATAACCTAAGGGGTTTTTTGGTCTCCCAACTGCAAGCTTAGGAATGCTTTCAAGTGTTTACAAACAGTGTTTGTTTCTTATTGTTTCGCACCCGGTTTTTGCAGTAACCAATACAATAGAATTAGGAACACTGCTGAGCAGACAAGCCAATGGTTAAGGTCAGTGTTTAAACTAAAGCAGTACACAACAGCTTTCAGACACGAATGTGTCTACAACTAGATTACACAGACAAGCAGAAGACTAATGGCTGCAATGCGGTAATGTTCCACAATGACGCCCCTGTTTTCCATTATATCTTCATCTTCCACCTCTACCTTTGGTCACCTCACCCCCTGTACATAGGCATGCTTTTGTCCCACAATTTTTTGCTGTTGTGCTGTTGCTTATTTTATGTGACATTAATTTGATGCATTTTTTTACTTCCATTTTACTGCTTGTGAAGCGTCTTCACTGAAAATTTAATTTGTACTAGCAACAAGGCTGGCTGAGAGCTTGACCCAGATGGTCTTTCACCGACCCTTTGTGATTCAAACATGTTGGAACACAATCCTCAATTTGCTAAATCTTAAGACTCTTGACATTTTATATTTTCATCAACACAAATTTAATTTTTGCTGTTGATGCTGTTGTTTTTTCTCTTGCTGCATCCATGCTACTTCGTGATTTGATTCATAATATTGCATGAATAAACCGTTGCTATTCCACAACTGACACATATAGCATTAGTGTTAAATATAACATACAATGCATGCCACCGCAACAGATTTGAATTCACTTTTCCTTTGATGACCATCACTTTGCTAAACACAGCAGGATTTCAGAATTCAAAATGTCAGGACCATAGGACTTCTAGAAACACTTTCATATCCCATAGCTCTAGAATTCTCTCAATGTTCAGTGTCAAGCAACCAAATATCAGCAGCATCAGGGAGCAACCATCAGGAGAGAAGTACAGTTAGGTGGCAAACTTAAGGATATTTGTTTGATGCGGACAGTCACACATTCTGGTTAAACACATAAAAAAAGTTGGCAAAATGGCTAAGCCAGGGGTGTGCAACCATGCTGCTCACTGCTAGACTGAAACCATTTTTTGGGTTGAATCAAAATGTGCAGAACAAACTCGATCAACACAAACAAAAAAATCTTTCTCATGTGCTGGTCATTTTGACCAGCCAGAATTTCTAGTGTTAACACAAAGTCCCAGATCATTTGAATGGGAGGTTTGCACCTGGCGAATTTTCCCAACTACTTTATCCAGATTCACATTAAGTGAAGTGCTGGAAACCCAAAGTCCATTTTCCAAATTGTTCATCCATCACAACAGACCTATAAGGGATTTTCATGAAACCCAGTTTGGAAATCAATAGTTCACACAAGTACATTGATCCAAACAATCCATTTTGGATGCCATGTATTTTCCAAGCTTTGGGAATTTATCTTGACAAAGATATTTCTGGTAAAAATCGTCAGGATTCATTTGCTTAAGAGTTCAAACCATTCCTCTCTTGGAAATCAAATCAGTTCCATTTCAACATCAGCTGGTGCTTTTTCAACATCTCTGTGGGATACTAAGGAAAATAATTCAAACAAATGCTCGTTTGATTTTAAATCTTTTAAATAGAGCCAAAATTTGTTCAGTAATTTGTAAATTTGATCTGAGGTTGAAGTCAGAAATTACAAATTCAGTCTTCTTCTCAGGACACATTCTGGTATCCTTCAGAGCTTGAAAATGGCTTAGATCCCATTCTTGTATGTGAGCTTTCCAAAATCTTAGGCTTTCATGAGCCCATACATTACATTTTGAAAAGGCTTTTATGAGCCCATACATTTCATTGGCATTTTTTTCACATTCCACCGTTACAAACCCAATTTCTGCTAATTCCTCCCAAAAAAAGATCACAAATGATCATTTCAAAAATTTCACACTACCTACTGTGAAGAAATAATAGACGATGATGAACCAAACAGACTAAGCAAAGACATGGCAACCGTAGGTGAATACCTCCAGACCTGGAAGTAAAAGCTCAGTACTAAAAAAGCAGTATCAGTAGTCTTCCTCCTCAGTAACAAGCTAAGCGTGAGCTGAAAGTCAACCACAACAACAAAACCCTGCGTTTTGCTCTGAGACCACACCTTGAAGTAATTTTGGACAAGACACTCACGTACTGCCAACACCACAAGTCACTTAACAAAAAGTTGACATCACACGTTGCACTCCTGAGGCATCTTGCTAGCTCTGGCAGGGGTGCTGGAACAACAACGTTGTAAAGAGCCACCTTATCCCTGGTCCATTCAACAGCAGAATACTGCGCTCGTGTCTGGTGGCGCAGTGTTCACACCTGCCTCACTGACCATGCTATCAACGATTCCTTGCGAACTTTGACTGGATCCTTGCATCTCACACCAGTGGACAATCTTCCTATCATCGCAGGCATCCGCCAGCTGAGCTTCGTCACAAAGGAGCCATGCTACAATCTTCCTATCATTGCAGGCATCCACCTGCTGAGCTTCATCGCAAAGGAACCACGCTATCTCTAGCACACTGTCCCATTTAGCCTGGACATATGCTCCACTCACCAATTACCTGTCCATCGAGTGGGAATGCACGGAATCTCAAATTGAGACATCCATTTGGTACCCACCGCACAACAACTCATCAGTTCATCTGATGACAATAACAGAAATGTGGTGGAATTCGGGAAGGTTGGAGACCACTACAAGACTCCGTACTTTCATCCCCGACCCACATCCTGGAACAGCCCTGCCAAGAATAACGTGGGTCAGGCTCAACCACCTCCGCACCGGTGTCAGACATTTACGCTTTTGTTTGCACAAATGGGGTATGGCCATTTCTGTAACTTGTAAGTGTGGCACAGAAGATCAAACTGTTGACCATGTGCTTGTGCTTGCATACTGCAGACATTCTCATGCAAACCAACCTTACTGCGCAGTTTTTTTGTGTTGAATAAACTTATAGCAGGAAAAACTTAACTTATAAGAGGAAAAACTTAAGTTTTTTTCCACAGCTTTTCCTCCCAAATTCCTCCCTGGAACAAATTTCCTCCCAGAGATTAAAAAATTCCTCCCTTAGTGAGTCAAGTGGCTCCCGTTTGAGAACCACTGGTCTAGAAATTTCTTGAACTGCTGAGTGCCGATGTTCAAGTCCTCATGTTCTAATTAAATTCACTGCCTTGGTGACTGGACCAAGAACATGTTTAAATTTCAAATATTTTTTGCACATATTTTATTCATGATTCATGCAGTAAAAAACACAATACCCTCATTGTTTTTCGCTCCCATGAGGTAGACTACAAGAGAGCTACAAACCTTATACCAGTTCCGAATATGGACTGAGCACCATTAGTTGCAAATCTGCATACTACTCTTCACCTTCATCTTCAGGTGAGCATGAGATCGCTCTTCCAACCAGTGTGAAATGAACCGTGTGAAAACACCAAAAAACCTTGTGGTTATCGAGTCGAAAAACACCTTCTTGCCAACCTAGCTAGTCGAAAAACACCTTCTTGCCAACCTAGCTAAAGAAAAATGATTGGTTCGGTTCATTTCATACTGGTAAAAATATGACATAAACATAAAAATCATAAAACTGTCTCACGAGCTACACTCTATTCAAAATCTGGACCTTTCCGTGTTACACAAAACTGTATGTTTTGGGGCACAGGGGAAACAGATTGCACACTCCTGGACTATGCAATTAACTGAATTTGCCTGCAGTTGAATTGCCTGACAGTTGCAATAGGAATGTTGGTTTTGCAAACAAAAGTCAATTCCATTGAAAAAAAGTTGATATAAGCGATTCCATATCAATGTTTCCATTCCACAATGGCATCAGAAGTTCTTGTTCAGTTTTGATACACAGCAAGACAAACATTTGCAAAAACAATTTTGAACATCAACAAGATTCGTTGAGAAATTCAAGATAACAAAAAACGATTGCATCCTATGGTTCTACTCACAACATGGGCACTAGGCAGGGCTCAAGCAGTTGAAGATGTAAAACTGACTCTTGACTACAAACATCTATTTTCAGGATTCAAACATAGTTCATATGTTTCATTTTACGTTAAAAATCCACAGCATTAATACAAGCCACTTTTCTCAAAAAGGAGGATTAACCATTGATACAATTTACCAATTCAAAATGAAAAAAATTTAAATATAAACTTTTATAATCATACATTGAAGCGATGTTTTCAGTAGTAGTGACTGCTCAGTCGCTGGATAGATGAAGCTAAATGAAATTTTTGGCCAAGGTTTTACAAATGAATCTACTTGACAGTTTAAACACAAACATTTTCACGCATCTCACCCTTAAATGCCATTTTTGTTATTACCAGAGCAAAGGAAAGAATGGTGCAAAAATAATCAAAACATCTTGCAAAGCAGTAGCATCAGACTGAATTGAAACTGTATTCACAAAGAAGCCTGCAGAGCAATTACCACAACAGTCAAAACATGACGCTCTTCCAACTCTTCTGTGTCCTTCAAAGGAATCACATCAATCCTTAGATAATACCGTGGATCTGAGGCCAAACGAATGTAATCACCAGCAGGATCATGTGGATCAGGATTTGTTGATCCCTGTCTGAATATCCATGACTGAAGATCTAACCGAGACTTCATACATGGCACCAACATAGCTTTATGCCCATCTTTTGCATCAGTATCCAACATTGAGTCAATGCAGAGATCAAGATTAATATGCTTTATTTGTGATACATATCCTGAAAAACAATCACATACTGATTACCACTACATCGTTACATTACAGTTGCACTAAAGAAAAACCTACAAAGTGCATCAGAGTAAAAAACATCAATGTTGGTTGATGGAAAATTTTGTGTTCAGGTTGTATTAGAAATGTATAACCAATAGCATGCAAAAATATTAACATATTCAAATGGTTTGAGATTCAATCCAATGCTACCAACCTGAAAGGGTCCAAAAGAAGCCTGGCAATTGAATTCGACAAGGAAGGAATTCTATAGGTAAGGGATCTGATATATTAACATTCCCACCAGCTTCAGGAATTATTGGCCTTGCACATCTTGTCAAATTCATTGAGCTTTGCATAGCAAAAGGATAACCCAGAAGTCCTCGTGAATCACCACGTCGTTCAACAACAGCACGCGCTCTTGGTGACATTTTTGCAGCTGAAGGCAGAAACTGCCATGTTGCATTAGCATCACCAGCATGTGGAGTCAAACATAGTTCACTTAAACCTTTAAAATAAGAAGAGGAAAATCTCAATAGTAAATAGAAGCATTTTTAACACACTGATGAGGAGGTTTGGATTATGTGAACAAGATCTATTCTAGCATGATAACTTCGTTTCAACCATGTAAGTACAGTAAAAAATGAATTCCAAATCAAAAAAAGCATTATTAAGACAGAAAACAAAAACGTAATAGCAACATTTCTTAGTTGCCTACAGCGCTACCACAATCAACATTTTTATATTCTTGATCCATGCAACACAAATACTTACAGTGATGCTTTTGAAATCTGTGAAGCACAACTGTAGTAGCCTGGGTTTCTTACACATTGCTGAGACATTTTGTTCATTTGTCAATTGTGTTTAAAAATGGCCATAGCAGTATTCATTAGCAAACCTTCTCACACATTGTGACCACATTGACTCAATTTTTTTGGGTAATTTTTGAAAAAAATTCAGTCTATGACCAAAAAATTAACCAAGACAGTAGCAGTGAAAGAATGTTGAATGCTGAATATTGGCATTCTGTTGGTTAAAAATACCTATCTGACCTTTGTGACAGATTAAACCCACATCTGAATTTAATTTGGAATCTAATATGAATCAGAATAGCATATCAATTTCACAGTTACAAATGCACAAGGTCTTATTAAATATTTAATGAAACTTGAAACTTTTTAAAAGCTCTACTATCAATTCTTCAGCACTGTGGTTCAGTGTTTCCATACTTTAGGTCATTATTGATCTACTGATTCCCTTTTCTAGGTTCAAAATATATTTGATTGTTTAAAAATACTCTGAAGTCAATAATAAAATAAATGAAAAGGGCTTATTCAGTTGGTCTACTTAGATGTCATTAGACTCTATTGCGCTAATGACACTCAGTATTAACCATGACCAAATATCCAGTCCCTGGTATGGCAGATCTGTAATTTTTTGGCTGCGTGGTATGAGTGACTCAGCTCAGACAAAGGCATTTCTCCTATAATATTGCACAACATAACTAAAACTCTCCTTGTCAAAAAGCCAGCTCTGCAAAAATCTGAAATAAACAGTGCTGACCTTGCATTCCCGATGCAAGGTCAACAGCAATGTTTACTTTTGAAATCTGCTAATTTGCTAGTGCCAAGCACAAGATGCACTACATTGTCAAAAGCCTGAATGCAGCAGTTTGGTGATATTACACCTCATGGTAGGACCTACCATCAGTAGACTTTTTCCTGCATAAGCTTCCAAACTCGACAGACATATTTTTCAGCTCTGAAAGGTGGCTGTTTGAAAAGGAACATTTTGGCAAGACAATTCATGCTTAGACCCAGAATTGTGTTCATATAATCATTCATAATCAATGACATTATCGTTGAAAAAACTCATAAATAACTAATAACACCTCTAATGGGCTTGAAAACATTGTACATTATTTGACTGCATAATCAAAAATTTATCTTCTAAACTTCATAACGCAGAGTCAAAAGAATATTAAGAAAAATTGCTCATATTCTCATCTGCTTTACTTGTTTGTTTCATTGCTTCCATTCATCTTCAGTGAAGACTATCTATAATAATAATTATAATAATCAAATATCTATAATAATCAAAATTACATATTAGCTAGGTATGCTGGAAATTTATTTAATTGTTACATAAAAATACTTGGTATCCCTTTGCATAAATTTTGCATTTAAGATATCATGATAAACAAACTTTGCGTGTATGTAGTATGTCACCATTAGCAGCAAAACATTTTGCATATACTATATCTGAAACGCGTAGTGCCATACTGCTGGACTTGCCAGGAGAGCATATCCACCCTTTGCTCAAGAAACTTTCGTTCAGGATTTTGTTCGACTACTCCTGCAAGAGGTTTGTGGCAGAAACAGACCAAATACATCGTCTGTCCTGACCACTTAAGAAAAATGATAGTGCAGTGCAGTGCATAGCCTCTCCTTCTCAGGTCCATTGATTGCCACATAACAGCACCTGCAGTGGACTTATGCAAGGCCTCTCCTACACAAACGTGCCCACAGCAACACCTCCAAGTAGTACCCACTGCTCACACAAATAGGGTATGGCCCCTTTCATGGCTTGTGGGTGGGGTGCAGAAGAACAAACCGTCAACCACATTGTCCTCAAATGTCCAATGCATCGAGCTCCTATGGACTGCATCGCCTGATGGTTATTGGTTGATGAGATAATCAAATGGCTGATCAACACCTACACTGAGATCTCACGCAGCCTAGCAGAGTGGATTACAAGAACTGACTCAATCCATGAAGAAAAATTATACCTGCTTAAACCAAGCGATGTGCAAGCAAATGAATCTGCAAGAAGTTAGCAATAACATAGCCACAGCATTCCATCTGTAACTAGTTTTATGCAGTGCTTCATTTGTTTTTATGCATGGGATTAGTGTTGAGAATTCATACAAGTTGGAAGCACCGGTTTAGTCTGATTATTGTTTGCCATGTTTCATCAAGCACCGCAATACTCATGGCCACCAAATTCTTTATATATTGCATATAATGTTGCCAGAAATAACAAAGTTCAAACACCACCATGTAAAAGCATTTTGAAAAAATCAAAGTGCACAATAAATTTAACAACAATTTTGCATCACCTAAAACTTTTGAAACCTCTTTTCAGGTTATGAACCAGTGATTTTAAAACCCACTCTAGCTAAATTATAATAACTTCAGAAGTACCTGATAAGTATTAGAAAATACAATGCTGTCAAGGACAAAAAACTAAGTTAACTTTAAAAAATGTGGTTGGAAAAGTTGAAACATGTTTGAAAATACAGCCATTTAGATTTCAAAAACAAAAATATAACGACAAGCATTGCACTTTAACTAACCAAGGCAGCCACATCTCATATAATATCCACTGTCAACGTGTCGCACAGTTGAGTTCACATATGCATAAATGTTTTCTGATATAGCACTTTCCCACAACCATTTTTGTGATAAATCCGTTTCATCACAATACCGCACAATGGCATAAGCTTGCATCTCATAAGCAGCAAGACACTTTCCACTGGCAGCATTCATCAGGCGACCCTTTCCAAGAACTACCCACCTAAAATATAAAGTTACCAAATCAAAAACACAGCAAAATACCCAGAACAAAAAAACTACCTCCACAAATGTGTTTTTTATTAAAAAATAATTTACTCCTCTTCTCCAACTAATTCATTCACACGCAATTTGTGCAAAATAAATTTTTCAAACTTACCGCTGAGAAGCTTGGCGTTGTGCACAAGGCAACATTGTAAGTAAATCAAACCCTCTAGATATTGCATGGGTAACACAGCCTCTACATCCTCTAAGCACAATAAAAGGCCCAGCAGGTGCTTGGGACAAAATAGATGAAACTGGCATGAGACCATGCTTTCTTGACCACATTATGAACAATGACCGTCTCATATCTTCCAGGTAAACCTTTAAAATTCAATGATCATTCAGTTTATAGAAAACTCCTACAACTTTTACAAACACACAACCATTACTATGGCAAGCAGTTTCCTTATAGCCAAAAATTGACAAACCGTCATCCTAATCAAAAATATGTCCCAATGTGACAGAAGTAGCAGAGCATTTAAGAAGCATTCTCAATTTTCCTGACACATTTCATCATGTTATTTAACTACATACCATCATTTGTGCACAATCTCTACTCCTTTTATGAACTTTCTTCAAACAACCCAGGTCTTAGACTTCATTAAATTGCATATATATTACATCCTATCTTGACCTGACTTAGGGCAGCATGTAACAAAGAGAATAATTGCTGCCAACACACAATTCAAAATGTACTTAGTTTGTACTTTTGTAAAAAAAATGTACTTTTTGCACAGTACATCAGTCTAGGTTTCAAAACGTACTTCACTTTTTTGTAAACATCAACAGTCTGTCTTGTTGTTCTTGGAAATTTCTACCACTTTTTTGTCTACGTAAACAATCTTCTTGTTGTTTTATTAGAAATTTCTAAAAAAAAACAAAAAACATGGAACAAGGTGTTTTCAAAGTGGTATGCCATGAAAATATAGGGCCCACAAATGGTACGCGATCAGAATAAGTTTGGGAACCGCCACTCTAAAGAATCTTATTTTTACTGAGCGTATCTTTTGGGCCATATGGTAGACCAGATTGTGAGCCACGGTATCAATGATTGAGAGCTAGCTGTTCTATTTTGATACATAAGGTGTACCGGATTATATAGCGCATAAAATGAAGCAAACTGTATTCAACTGCTTCGCAATAACTCTCAACATTTTTTAGTTGTAACACATAAAATACAAAACAATATAGTAACCTTTTCTGTTTATTTCTCTACCACAAATCCATTAAATTCTTCATCTTCAATGTTTGAGTTTAACAGTTGGGCGATTTTGGCATCAAGCATGCCTGGATCCCTCAACATTTTCTGAGTTAATCGGATTACATAAGACAGAGTTGAATCTGTCACAGATGCCTAATGCACAAGACATCAACAGAATAAACCAAATGCTTTGTGCATGTATGATTCGGTGTGTGTCAAAGTAGCCAGGTGATGGCCGCTGTTAGTGCACTAGACAAAAGTTTCTTCTGTAATGTTTAGGAGGCTGCATGACTCGTTCACTGTGCTGCTCACCATCAGCTGCGTTGGTTTGGAGTTAGTTGGCTTTTAGCCCCAGTTTCAGTGGCTTTATGGAATTGTTACTGCAGTCTGTGTATTTTCTCTGATCTTGCCTATGTCTTTTTTGTCATTTCAGTGGTAAGCGTTTGCTCACAGTAACAGTATGTAGAAAGTGTTGATATAAACATATCATGCTGATTGTAGTACTGGTAATTGTTAAAATTTTTGCATCCTTCTCTTGCAGTGCTCTGTGAACGGTCTCTTGCTGCTGGTCTTGGCTTGTTTTTGTAGATTACAATCTTATCTAGGTTTTGTTTTTGCATGTTTTACATAGCTGTTGGTCCTGCTTTTACTTTTGGCAAATTTGACAGGGTTGGCGGTCTTGGTTTTGCTTTTGATGTCTTTTGCGTCACACTGCTATTTCTTGTGCCAGAGTCTTTTGGTTTTGAACTGCTAGCATTGCCAAGTGTTGCTTTGTTTTTTTGACTGAAGATGGATTAAGAAAAATCCGAAACATCTCAAAAGAAAATATGTATAGTTTTTCAAAGGCTTTTTTAAGTGTGGATGAAACTGTGAAGTCTATCCCAATTTTATGCTCCAAAGTTTATCAAGAGCAACTATGGGAGAACCAGCTTAGCAACTCTAAGGCAGCTTGAAAGAATACTTTGCAAGAAAGGAAAAAAAACAGCTGATATGGAATTTTAGAGGAAGTGCCTTATATACCATCTAATGCCAGTTTTTCTACATTTCAAGTTGTATAGAACAGACTTGCAAGGACTGCGAAGAGTTAACCCCTTGCGTCAGAATCTTCTCATGCATGAAATTGAACAGCATCACAAAAAATATTTGTCAGATAGAAGCAACATATCTGCAGAAAGGAAAAGATGTCGCACATGATATGGGCCTAATTTCAAAACTGTATGGAAGAAGGTTTCTCCATGCCTGTGAGTAAGATGAGTTCGACCAGGCAGCAAGTAAGCACAAGCAGAAACTCTGTCATTTAGGTTTAAATTGGCGAATTATTGAAAATAACCTTTTATCTAAGCTAGAAGACTCCCCGAATCTATTGAGGGTTTGAACAGCTCTCTAGCTCAACTGGCTGGCGAGTTATGGTGTTGCAAAACTCTGCAACAACAGTGGTGTCTGCAGGACATTTGGGATAACCACCCGCTACTGGTGGATATTGCTGCAGGCAATCCACCCAGCACAACAAGTGTTGCCGTACTCAACACTTGACAGTGTGCCTTATTATCCAGTTCACTTGTGTATTGGAAAAGATGCACTGCTGGATTGTCAGAGAATTACGACTGCCTCAGTCAAGTGCCTTACAGAGTAATACATATTCCGTTTCAACAGATAGTGTTGTAGTGCATGTCCCCAAAATGGCACCTGTTGTAAAAGACGTGCTTAACAGGCAGGCTTATGATAAAGACAAGAGGGATCCAGACATGCTTGATGTCAAAATCGTGCAACTGTCATGTATGAAAACAAATCGTTCAATGATTGTTCATTGTCATTGTGCCTGATAATCTGGTGCGATTAATATTCTGCAAATTACAGCACAACTTCCATCAGTATTTGTTCACAATGCAAAACATAGGTTTCCACTGAATTAATGTTTATTATGCAAGTAACCTTAGTATGCAAGGTACAACACTGATGTATGAAAACGAAATGTAGCAATTAGAAAAAACATCTACCTGACGATTCAAACGGTTGTAGACTATTTTCATCAAAGGTCGCTTCATATTCAAAACATCTGACCTCCATCCTGATGTGATGTAATCTCCAATAACTATCCATGATTGTGAAAATATTGTCTGCAAGCGCTGACAAGGTTTCAAAGCAATTCTGTCCCCATGTTTTGGAGGAACATTTTCCAAAGTAAGACACAAATGATTAGCACTGCTTACAAGAGTTGTAGAAGACCACCAGTAAAAGTGCTCATACATATCAGCTAAATCACAAATCCAAATTTTCAAGAAAAAAGTAGTCTCATTCAACTGAGGAACTGTGGAAGTAAGACACCATTTTTGTTCACCAAGTTTTCCTCGAAGTGAGCGAATCAGAAACTTGTGATGGGAGTCAATATTTGGAAAAAACCTGCAAAAATGCAGTCATTAATGAGTTTAAACTGACTGAATGAGTTTAAACTGACTGAAATCATATAAATACCTCCAGGTACACCCAATTTTTTTAAAGCTTTGCATTTGTCCATTGAAAGGAAACTGTTCACTGCCAAAAATCAGACTCTATCTATCTTACCAGTATATATATTTCGCCTACGCAAGCTTTAACATATTCTAACTTCACACAAAATTTTCATTAAAAAACAAACATTTTTGATCATTTTTGGAGACAGCAGACAAAGATTGCAGTGGTTCATATTTTCAAACTGGTTGAATTGTTTTTCAAGAACAGGGCAGGTCCTCCTGGATTGGCAAAATTGAAACGCTCTTAACACCTTCCATTCCGTTAGGATAAGGCTAAAATCCAGCAGTTTGCATGTGTTTTTGCACAGGAATATCTCTGCTGACGATCGCGCTAAAGAGCTGTTCACACCCTCAAAAGGTTCAGAAAGTCTTCAAGTCTGCAATAAAAAAAAATAATTCTGGGTTTTGGTTTTTTTGCGAATGACATCATAAGTGGAGTTGTTTTAGGCCTTTTTGGCCTACTTCATCTAGCCCAGTATTTCACTCAAGGTTTTACAAGAAACCATGCTAAAATCCGAGTCTTTTGTCACTTCGACCGACTTGCTGGGTTTTCTGGTTCAAAGTTACGACCAAAAATAAACAAAGTAACTAATCCGATAATTAGATAACACAGGACAACAAAAAACATTCTTGTTTTAAACGAGAATACAACATAACTTTTTTAGCTAGCTTTTGGGTGGTGATTCCAAATTTGGCATTCATTTTCTTGTGGCACTTCAAATTTTTAAGTTACAGCGAAAGTTTTTTTTGGGCATATAAACAGTTTTATGCTAATATATTAGCTTTTGTTTCCAGGTGAAAAATGACCTGATAATTCAATCTATATCAAGTTTGTTCATTTATTATGAATGATCAAAAAATCAAGTTGAACAAACAAGCACAGGACACCTGGTCTTGGCAGTGGAACTCATAAAACTTCTGCAAGTGCTTTGAACAAGATTTTCTTTTAAAAAGAGAGGCTAGATCACCTCTATAAATCTGCAGGTCTACAAAATCCCTTTTCCAATTTAACTTTTCCGAGATCGGGAAACTTGTCACACAAATAATTAAATTAAAGCTACTGTAATCGCATTTGGCCATTGGTTTCACAAAATTTTCATCAAGCCCAATTTTGTATGCAGAGGAGACATCAGGACTTATCATGATTTGTTAATGGAAGATGCTGAACTCTTGAATACTGTTCACTCCAGGAACATAAAGTTTCTTGTGGACAAATGTTGCTTTTCATAGTGATCCGCAGTAGCACCTAGAGTGGTTGTCCCAGTAACAGAAAAAACAGCAGTACTTGGTAATTCCTATCTGCATTCCCATTAATATGCTTATGACCTTGAGAGTTCCACATAGGCTCGACTGGTAGTCAGTAGCCAATAGCCAACTAAAAAGCATTGAAAACAATCTGATTGTTATCAGATGATTCATTCAAATGAACGAAATGTGCAATGGGGATTTAATCTTTTAAACTGCCTGTGTGCACAGAGATATCAATATGTCACTCAATTAAACAGATTCTTACATTTAAATCACTCAGTAAGGTTGGTAAACTTGCTTTACTTTCACAAATGGTATGTCTGCAACACCAATTATTATTCTGTGCTATGTCACAATGCAAAACAATGCTACCTTCTGTTGTTCATAGGTCTGTTGTAGGCAAGGTAGCTGGTAACCAAAACATACAGATCTCAAAAACTAGATGTGCTACAAAATAATAATGATATTTTTGAAATCAGCATCAAAAATACTTTTAGGGGCACTTACTGCAATCACTGTTTAAATTTTGCTGTTGACCGGTGTAATTACTTGTTTATTTCGAATCATAACTTTTGAACCAAAAATACTGGAAAGTTGATCAAGTTGTCAAAAGATGCGGACTCTAGCCTAGTTTCCAATGAAAACTTCAGCAAAATACCTCGTCAAGTGGTTGGTTGGGCCCATGTCAGGTACCAGCAGCCAAAAATGGCCAAAAACCTACCTCACTTATGACGTCACACAAAAAAAGCCGAAATCCAAAACTAAACAAAAATTTTTTCATTGCACACTCGAAGACTTGCCGAGTCTTTTAAAGGTTTGAGCAGCTCTCTAGCACAATCCGCTGAGGAGTTAGGCGCTTGGTAAGTCACTGAAATAATCCCTGGTTTTTCCCTGATTTTCATGTACGATATATTCATAGACCAGCAGTCAATGTGTTCACACCTTCAGTATTGGGATACAATATATTCCTACCTTGATCTCGGCCAAAAACTGAAGTTCTCAGTTGCCTTACCAACTCCACAGCTACTCATGCGATTGTACTAAACAGCCGTTCAAACCCCCAAAAGACTCGGCTAAAATCCGAGTCTAAATCCAAGTCTTTTGACACTTCGATCAAGTTGCTGGGGTTTCTGGTTCAAAGTTATGACCAAGAATGAACATAGTAATTAATCCCATAATTAGATAATAATTTGTTTATTTCAGATCATAACTTTGAACCAGAAATGGTACAAGGTCTCAAAAGATTCAATTGTAGCCTAGTTTCCAATAAAAACTTTAGCGAAATACTGCCACCTAACAGTTTGGGCCCAGGGCTAGGTAAAGTGGGCCAAGGTGGCCTAAAAGTCCTCCACTTGTGATGTCACTCACAAAAAATCTGCACCCCTCAAGCAAAAATGTTTTTTCATTGCAAAGCACAAGACTTGCTGAGTCTTCTGAGCCTTTGAACAGCTCTCTGCCGCTTTTGGTGCCAGAGTTACGCTCAACCAAAGCCATGTACAATCCAGTTGTTTTGGCATGAACCATTTGATTTGGACCGGACGCAAAAGTGTTAATTGGAATTTTAACACACCATAGTGTAACCTTTTCTGCTCATATTTATGTTGGGTTCCTGAAAACTAATACTTATCTTTGGATAACTGCATAGTGTTTCTTCCTAGGCTATAAAATATAAAAGAATAGAAACTTACTTTTGACTTGGTTCATTGACAGGAACATCAAGACAGTCACTTATGTTACAAGGCACGATTTTCTTTCCAGGTCCTGGATAACACCACAAACCATTTGGATCTAAATTGGGATTTCTACATAAGTTATTGGCACTGGAAACAGCATAATATGGAGCAACTAACTGAGGTAACGGTTTAAAGCGATCTGCAGTGCCAATACCACTACCAGTCCATGCACCACATTTAGTGTCATTGCTTGCAGTGGATAAAAATCCATAATAACTTCCACCTCTACCAAGAGCACACCCATCAAGGTCAGCATAATTTGTAGAGCCATGATGCATCCATGGGTGAAATCCACCAACGGGCTGTTGGTCATAAGCATATCTCAGAGTGTGTCCAATAGACTTATCCGGAGGTGGTACTAAATCTTCATAAACACCTACAATGCAGAATGCATGACAGTTATTTTTAAAGCTACCTTTAAAGTAAATCACAAAGTTTGGTGATAAGTGTTAGTTCCATTGACAACCTTTCAACATTGCAACATCAGACAACTGTCCAAACAAAAACCAATGTCATACATCCGTCTGTTGTAAATTAACACCTTAAAAGCTGGGATTTCAGCCTAACACAGTAGCTAGGCTGCATCTTAGCAACTACATAACTCCTTGGCCGATTGCCCGAGAGACCTGTTCAAATGATTAAAAAAACTCACCAAGTCTTCAAGCTTGCAATGAAAAAAAAATTTGTTGATGGATTTTGGATTTTTTGTGAGTGGCATAATAAGTGAAGGACTTATAGGCTTTTTTGGCCCACTTTATCTGGCCCAAGGCCCAAAGTGCTAGATGGTAGTATTTCACTCAAGTTTTTATTGGAAAATAGGCTAGATTCCGAGTCTTGACACTCTGGATGACTTGCAGGGGTTTTGGCTTCAAAAGTTATGATTTAAAGTAAACAAAATAATTGATTAATCCCATAATTAAATATTTATTCAATTCGTTTATACTAGATCATAACTTCTGAACCAGAAATGCTAGGCTTGGATTCTAGTCTAGTTTCCAATGAAAAGTTCAGGGAAATACTTCCTTCTAGCAGTTGGGCCTAATGCCAGCTAATATTAGCCAAAAACCTACCACACTTATGACGTCACTCACAAAAAAAAAAACAAATTCTTCTTCATTGCAGACTCAAAGACTTGCTGTGTCTTTTGAGGGTTTGAACAGTTCTCTCAACCCAATGACTGCAAGCTATGGAGTTGAAACGTGGTGCGAAAATCAAGTTTTCCAAGTAGAATATATTCGTACACCAGCTCTGAAGATGTTAACAGAACTTCTTCATATTCACTGCAACAACTCACTAGAATATCTCAGAATTTAGTTTTTTTCTTACATGAAAAAAAAATTTTCACCAGTGTGGAGCTACAATTCACTAGGCACTGCAACAAATAAATTTCTGCAAACAATTTATCAAAAAGCTGCTGCATTGCAACTACCCATATGATAAATATAGCACTGCAATACAAGGCACCCTTCCCACATTGAAAACATTTACCAATCCAAGCTTTCCGAATTCCTTTTTGCAGCTGAACCAAATACTTATGGGTCTGAGCATTTTTGTCTGCAGCAAGAGTCCAGTTTCTAGCACTGCAATATTTGTGAGCTTCTGTGAATGTCAAGGGAATGTTGAAAGTCTACAAAAAAATTTCTATAAAAATAACTTTGTGAACACTGGTAAATAAAACAAACATCAACATAAAAAGCATGCAAAATGCATTACTTCAAAAAACACAGGTAGCAAACTTGCACAAACTTTCGCCATGATATGAAAAGCAGCACCTTTGACATACATGGACAATGCATTATAAAAGAAACGTTTAATGGAATAGATGTCTAGCAATATTTCAAAGTTGTTTCATTCATATATTTATATTCACACATTTTGTGCTTTGATTAGCATTTGTCAAAAAACGTTTTAAATCATTATGTTTTAAATTGTTTAGCAACATTGACTTGTCTAAAAGAGGTACTTGGTTTTCAGTCTCGAATTGCATTTGCTTTACGCCGTGTTGAGTAGGTAATGAAGAGGTAAAGAGCTTCCTCTGATGGATGTTAGCCTGCTGTTTGGCATAGGTTTCAGCATAGTATGTTAAACAATATATGACAAGCAGTTGCAACAACAAGCAATTACAAGATACATCTTTGCCAGATTCAAAAGATTTGGTGGCAAAAGGTTGTTTCAGACTGTGTTCACATTGTGCAGTTAACATATACTTCTGGACTCACCAATGCGCAGCAAATGACCAGTGGCAGGTCAATGAAGAATACCTGTCATCTACATCAACTTTTCAGCAGTAAGACTTGACCATAAAAGGTCACATGGCTCAATCACCATGGGCATGAATCAGTGCAACCACAATTGAGAATGTGAATATCTCCCTGTGCACAATAGCTAGTGGTAATAGGCTACGATTACAAGCCACTTTTGTTTTGATGAAATGAATAGGTCAGTTCCAACTTCATGCGCCACTGAAATTTTCCTTTCTAGGAAATTTGGCAACATCATCACAAGTAATTACATGAAGCAATGGACATAACACTTGTCCAAAAATCAATGCAACAGAGTGTATGCACAGATAACATTTTTTTTTTCAAACAACCTAAATCTTGCAGATTACAATTATTGTCAACCATCTGCCAGCAATGCAGCCAAAACACATTTGACATGTTCGATGCCAGTGTACGAGTATATCATAAATAAAACAACAGTGCTGGATGAGCTCGGCACGGGCTGGGTAGGAATATGTCCTTTTTAAGGTGCAGCGGCAGCATCCACGCTTCGGAAGATCACCCTAGACCAGAGGTGGGCAATTAGTTTGGCTCGGGGGCCATTTTCCAAAGGCAGCGTGTAGCAGAGGGAAGTACCTTAATCTAATGTAAATTGAAGCAAATCTCGGTTCAAGTTAGCCTCAGCACTAATTTTTACTGTGATGACTTCTCACTGGATTAGTCAGTCCTGAGCAAGAAGCACAGCCTCGCAATATGTCTTCATGAGCAGTTGGAATGGGCACTGTTTCACCAGCCTACACAGCAATCAGAAATTTCAACTGCCAGCATGTCAACTGGGGTTGCATCATATCATCTCCTGGCAGTGAGAGCCTGGACTCCTGGGCAGTAGCCAACAATCTTGTAGCCAACAAGCACAACGAAATGGGCAGTAGCCTTCTCTTATAGAAGTACCAAGGTTCAAAATTCCTGCCTACAGCAATCCAGCAAAGCCTTGGAGCTTTCACAAGGATAATTGGGGTTGCTTTTTCTTTCTTACAGAAGAATCCTTTGAGAGATTGCCACCACTGGACACAAAAAAATATCAAGAAAGCATCCCAGATACTATGTGAGAGCCTGTTAATTGCAGGTGTAGGGACTTGAGGTTGTAGGTTATTGTAGAGGTCCCTACCAGTTGAGGGGTCAACCTAGTTGTTGCAGGAGCACAGGTCGACTGAGCAACCCAACATCTTGAAGTTGCCAAGCCAAAGCAAGGCAAATTAAAATGCTCTCACCACTTTGTTCGCTAATAGCTCTCCAGTAATACTCCAAGTTGACTGCTTCTTTCAATTATATTCAGATATACAACAAAAACGCCGATACACCTGAGCGTGAAGTCAGAAACACGTAACGTCAGAATTAGAATGACAACCAACAAAAGCGTTGGGCGTTTGAATGCACCACAGGAAACAGCGACCAACTACGGTAATGTAGGTTTGCAGGCTATTGTGTTGACGGTCAGACTGTTCACAAACAAGCACATCACATTGAATCACGAATGGAATATTACTGGGAATTACGCAGTACGAATGCACAAAACATTAAAGCACTAATGTGTCCACTATACAGGTAAACAACCCATCCCACATGGCTGTTGCAAGAACTACGTGCCATGTTTGGACAAAGAGTGTGAGACCCTTCATTGTTACATTACAGTCAGTTGTAAACCACGTGATCGTCTGAGACAGAAACCACGCGAAAACGCGGAGAAATTTTGTCATATCAGTGTGCCGAATGGCCGTTACGATCGGGTTTGTTAAACAGCTTTTTGCTGTGCTTAGTGGAGAGGTTCTAATTGGGCTAAATTTTTATAACCTTGAGTTTTGATCCTAGCAGCAGTGCGTAGTTTTTCTTTTTGTTTCATATGTCGACTTTGTGCAGGACTGAAGTTGTGTAAAACACGAAACTAGTTTCCTTTCGCACTAAATTGCAATCGATTCGCTTGGTGGTGGTCACTGCTGTGACTTTACTATTATTGCCTTCATTGCTCCTTCACCCAAGCCCCAGTGGGACTAACTCTGAAAGACACCCTTGTCCCTACTCTTACTGCTCAATCAGAAGATGCAGGAGTGATGGAATACACTGTCAATCCCATCGACTTCTCGCACTCCAGCCACAAAGCGTAGAGCACTATCAACAAACTGGCAGGTCCGGACTCTCCCCCGCCTGTGCCCCACCTCAGCAAACTCCATTGCTTCACGACTTGTGAACGGGGCCAATTAAAATGAGGGAACATGAGTCCACAATGCTAGTCAACAAGCAGGTGACTGAGCTATAGAAGGTCCCAACATCTGAGGGAGGTGGTATCTCTGGTGTTAGCAACACCCTCAACCACTTAAAGCCAGAAATATCGCCAGGACTAGAATATGTTTTTCCCAGAGATTATATTCCATGTCGGATCCACTCTCAAATCCCACATTATGTGGTTTCTTCATTTCCTGCGTGTGCCAACTCAAAAGTTCTACGATCTAGAGAAGAGCACTAGTAGTTGCAAATTGCAATCCCTAAGCCAAATAAGCCATTGGGTGACCCAAAGACTTATCGCCCTATATCTCTACTGTGTGTCACCTTCAAGATCCTTGAGAGACTCTCTCATCTATGATCATGACAAACAAATCATCAATCCAGTCCTTCCATAGGAACAGGTGGGCTTTCAACACAGGAGGTTAACCATAGATCAGGTGACCTTGCTGATGCAAGACATCGAAGATTGTTTTCCAGGTAAGAATGGCAGAGATGTGTTTGTTGAACTCACAGCAGCCTGCTAGACTGTATGGTATTGTGCCTCACCTACAAACTACTGTGATTGCTACCTGAGAGGCATATTGTCCACTTGATCACAGAGTCGGATGTCAATTGTAGCTTCACCCTTGTCAGTAACAACAAACGGAGCAGTTAACACTGCCTCAAAAATGGTGTCCCGCAGGAATCTGTCTTGGCACCCCTACTCAACATTTACACCTCTGTCTTTGCCAATCACCATCTCCAAAAAGCATGCATATACCAATGATCCAGTAATTATGCATGCTGATGGTGACTAGCAAGAAGTGGAAGGGGATCAGCAAGAACATGGTGCCTATAGGTAAATACAAGCCTGGAAGCTAAAGCTCAGCACTACAAAAAAGTGTTGTCAGTCTTACATCTCAACAGGAAGCTGAATGCAAGCTGAAAGTCAACTTCAACAATGAAATCTTGCACTTTTGCTCCAAGGCCAAATATCTTGGGACATCGTTGCTCACAATCTTGAGGCTTGCTGGTTTGGGCTGGGAAAACAACATTGCAAACAGCCACCTTAGCCCTGGTTCATTCAAAAGTGCTGCAAAAACTGCAAAAGTGCTGCCTGGTGCTGCAGTGATCACATCCGCCTCATTGACCTTGTCTATCAATCACGCCTTGTGAACTGTGACTGGATGCCTGTATTCAACACCAGCTGACAACCTTCCAATCCTCGCAGGCAGCTAACCTACTGAGCTTCATCGCAATGGAGTCACACTGCCTCTACAACCAGGGTTGCAGAGTTGGAGGCAAAACAACCGACTCCAATTCTGACTACGACCTTTCCAAAATTTCCGACTCCTGACTCCTTAGCATGAAGAGAATTAAATTTGGCTGTTAAACTTAATGGAAATCGTGGTGCATAGAAAGAAATCCGTTTCAACGAAAGTTCAAAAGAAATTGTACCATTCAACAGGAATTCTCAATTGAGGAATGTGATGTAAAAATGATCCAATTGGACATCCAGAGTCAGAGTTGGACAAAAAAATCCGACTTCGATTCCCAGTGCTGTTACGAATCCGACTCCGACTCCACCCAAATGCTCCAACTCCTTATGACTCCGACTCCGCAACCCTGTCTAGAATGTCGTGCCATGGAGCCTGCACACCTGCTCCACTCAGTGCTCATTTGTCCATCAAGTGTAAATGCGAGACACCCATTTGTACCTACAACAACTCATCAGTTTATTTGTCAACAACAACATGCATGCGGCACACTAGGCCAGGGTTTCCCAAACTGTGTGCCGTGGCACATTAGTGTGCGTCGAAAGAGACTGAAGTATGCTGTGAAAGTTTCATGCTTTGACAAAAAGCTTATAAAATGTTTGGTAAATGCAGCAGTAGGTTTTTGCCATCATAAAATAGGTGTGCTGCGAAAAAATCCAGAAGTTATTAGTGTGCCATGATGAAAAAAGTTTGAAAAGCACTGCACTATGTGGATCACCAATGCAATGCGGAGTGGTCGGGAAACCCTACAAGACTCCACATTTTCATCCCCAACACCGCCACCCACCCACCCGGAATGAACATCCCAAGAACAACATGGGTTCGGCTTAACCACCTCCATACTGGCGTCAGACGTTTCCGCTCCTGCTTGCACAAATGGGGTATGACCTCCTCTGTAGCTTGTGAGCATGGCGCAGAAGAATAAACTGTCAACCATGTTGTCCTCCCATATCCAATCCATCGACCTCCTCATGGACTGCACACCCTGACGTTTCTGAGACAATCAAGTGGCTGCTCAACACCTGCCCCAAGATCTAGTGTGGCCAAGCACTGGCTTTAAGAACTGACTCAAAAGAAGCCCAATCCATTGAACTCCGCATGGAGCACATGGCCTAATGGTCCTCGATGACAAAACAATCGAATGGCTGAGTAACACATAACACCTGCCCTGAGATCTAGTGCGGCCTAGTAGGGGATCAAAAGAACTTGTTCAAACGATGAAGAATAGATAGCTGCATGCTTCGCTAGTAGCAAAACTTAAACAAAAAAGTATTAAATCACAAACTAAAAATTTGAAATTTGCTTCTGCATACAGTTGCCTGTTGACAATGACCTGAATATTGCAAGTTTGAACTATAACTAAATTATTCTTTAACAAAGCCATTCATTACACTATCAGAAACAACAAAATGTATACCACCAGCTAAAAGACTGAAATCCACACCTTGAAGCAGTTCCTGTCATTTGGATCATAATTTGAAGACATAACAGAAAATTCAGGAGGGCAAAAATCATGGCAAGGTTGACTGTTGCATGGTACAATTTTATAAATAGAACCACCTCCACAGTTCTTCTTACCAAACCTTGCACACCGCCGCAGAACTTTTATAGTTCCATTGCCACATGTCTTCGTGCATCGATCAGGTACCCAAACATCACCTCCTTAAAATCAACAAAGTGCATATTTCAAGCGCTTTATTCCTTGATTGCAGTCATGTTGCTTAACACACTAACAGGTAAAACTTAGCAAAGGAAACTTCGAAAAATATATTGGTATATGCAAAATCACTTGCATTTTTCTAACACAGAAAGAGACAATCACAAATTTGGGTCACCATCACTTTAATGTGTTTGTATGGTACTTACAACAAAAGTGGTTTGGAAAAAAATCCTCTGATATGTATGATTATTCTGAAAACAACAAAATGAGTCTCCCTCAACCAAAGGCAAGAGCATATTTTGCTATTGAACTGTTGCTCATAGGTTTCCAATGTTTAGCTACAGAAAGTCATGTGTCAGAAAGATTAAATTTTAAAATGCTCACATAACAATGGTTTCATGCAACAGTGCACTCATAATGTCTTAACACTTTGAGAACCGGGGTACGATATATTCGTACTTTGATTTCAGCCTAAAACCAGCAATTTCAGTTGCCTTACCAACGCCCTAGCTCCTCCGCCGATTGCGCT
>Ga0210059_1002128_pt1 | contig 30745 bp, 27 predicted proteins | sample Ectturendosymbi2_FD_188042 | JGI IMG/M metagenome (GOLD analysis project Ga0210059, IMG submission 188042) | Ecteinascidia turbinata endosymbiont from Florida, USA - Sample 2 (SPAdes) (version 2) | ecosystem: Host-associated > Tunicates > Ascidians > Unclassified | place: Key West, Florida...
GTGGCAAATAACACAAGTCGCTACATAAATACCATGGTTTGCGCATGTCAATTTTTGGTTGAGTGGGAAGGTTTTATTTTTGCCCATTATTTGTGAAACACATGGCACCATTGATTTGTTGTGCTTTCCATGGTTACCACCAAGTGCACAGTGGCCACAAGGACCCGACATCCCTTTGACATGCTCTCTCGTCTTGCTTGAAGCAAGGGGCTTGTAGTTAGTAAGTAATTGTCCAATTGTAGTTGGTCTTTTGTAGGTTATCATTGCTTTCGGGTTTAGGTTTTTCTCTCTCTTTGTGAGAGTTACCAGGTGGGTAAAAGATGTAGCCCAAACTTGTGGGTCATCTTTCTTTTCGCCTTTTGGGACCCGTAGTCTTTCCTCCCAATTTGATGCCATTGCTATCATGTCATTAGTCATGTCCAAAGGGAAGCTTGAGCGGATCGCTTTTTCTTTGAGTCGGTTTCAGCTGCAGAGGTAGTCTTCTTTCCTTTGGTTCAGACGTCTCAATCTTAATGCTTCTCCAAATAAGATTGACTTGAAGGTTGACTGTGGGTGGTGTGATTTTTCGTTTATAAACTGCCTCCCTTCTGCTCTGGGTTTAAAGAAGTCTTTAGTGACAAAGCCAAAATCGTCGTCAGTAGTTATTCAATGATTTACATCTAGGAATTCAACTTCACCCTTTTTATCGGCTGTGCAAGCTTGGCGAAACGTTAGTTCCAAACCACTGTTGACAAATGCTGAAGTTAGTGCTTGTCGGATGTTTTCATTTGATAATTTTGATGTAGCTATCCAGATTATGTCATCGATAAATCTGCGGAAAAGTGCTGTTTCACGTAGCACCCCAGCAATAGGCTGTAGGATGTAATGTACAGCAATGTTTGCCAATGAGACCGATTGGTTATCACCGGTTACAATACCGTTGTTTTGGGTATACAACTGGTCTCCATATTGGGTGACAACATTGTTTAGGCAAATTTCGTTCAGCTTGACAATGATATTTTGCGCATTGGTGTTGAAGTTGGAATGCTTCTCCAATGCACATTCAAGGGCTTTTGTTACCGTGTCTCTGCGCAAGGTTGGGTAAAGTGCTTTTACATCCGCCGCAACAATGTAAAACACTTGCTTTTGTTTTCCAGTTTCTTCAGTTTTGGTTAGGCTTTCTTTCCAGTTGAGCAGATCTCCAATGTATTGACGGCTGTCTTGACAAAATTCGTCTGGGCAGTTTTTGCAAGTCTGTAGTAATAGGTTTCAGAATTAATTCTAGAAAAGCAGTAATTCGTGAGGTGCTGATTTTCCCAGCAGATTGTAGCAAACGCACAGGTATGTCTTTGATATCCACGTTCAGTAAGTTCTCCGGGCTTAACTTAGTGTTTTGAAAAACGGGTAGGCGTAGGCGGGTGTATTGTAACAAAAAAACTTTGCCGATGCACCGTTGACTTGCGATACGAGTTGCTCTTGCATTTTATTCCAGTTACGTGCAGAAGCAGTTCATCATTTACTGCACCCAAATTGTGTAGTTTGACCATAAGTTCGTTGCGATCTTTTCTCAGTTTTTCAAGGTAAGCGTCGCATCCCTCTACTGACACATCCAATTTTTCAAACTGTTGCTGTTCTCTGATCATAACAGCATCGTAATCTTCGTAATTAAGGATTACGATTTTACCGTCCTTATCCGCTCGGCAGATAACAATTTTCCTTTCTTCTGTTAGTTTAGCTAGTTTGCTCAGACTTTTTCTTTCTTTATGCGATAAATTGTTATTTGTTCGGTATGCTTCTAACACCAAAGGTTTAATGTTCCTTAATTTTGAGAAAACCATTTCCACGTACACGAAAAGCGGAAGTGCTAAATAGCCTTATAATAAATACTACGGCCAAATACTACGGCCATTTCCACGTATGTTTTGGTTTCTTGATCAATTTTGGCACTGTCTGGTCTAGAGGTTTTGGGAATCGATAATTTTTTTGGCGATACAAAATCAGTGCCATCTTTTTCTCCAAGCACAGCATTCCATTCTGTACGTCTGACATGCTGCCAGGCATTGATCCATTCAGTATTCTCAACTGAGTTACTCCAATTGGGTGTTGGGGCAAATCTTAACCCTTTTCATAGTAGAACTTTGTCGCTTTGTCGTAATCATCCAATTGGAGAGAAGATTAGTTCAAAATCATTTTATCAGCTTTAGCCAACACATCTTGCATTTTGCGAAGCCTAAGGCGTTTCCTGTAGCGTTGAGTATCTCTAGCATTTTTCCGGCGTCTTTTATTGTTGACGTGTTTAGGCTGTTTCTCGCGAATCCATCTGAACTTTTTTATGAAAATCAGTTTAGTCTTGTCGCGTTCTCTTTATTGCCTTAATACACCATCATTATGTTAAGCAAGCCGTGGAAACGGTCAAAGTTGCATTGATTTCCTAACCTTTTCAACACCCAGGCGATCTTGGCAATCGCATGGTTAGTTACTATAGCGTGTTTTGTGGCATAAAGCATGAAAAGAGCAGATATTTTTGGGTCAACCAGAGGTTATGCATCGTCGGTCTGTTGTCGTGTTGAGCTGCAGTTTAGCGCATTGAAAGATTGAGTTACTTCGATTAAATTTCCACCCACTTCGTTTTCTTGCCCTTACGCCTGGTTCAGGAGTCTTCAAACATATATGTCCGAGGGTTACAAACACTTCATGGGCCGGGCATAAACTCCCAGTTTGAAGTAAATTAATGTCAAAACATCAATGCTGTTTAATAATAAAAGTACGTTAATTAGAAAGAATGTTGAAATCGGTTCTTTAATTTAGCGTAGTGGGAAAATCTGGCTTCGGATAGGATGAACCCAATATTAACAAAAACCTTGGCAACATATCAACTAAGGTTAGGCCACCGTGCAGCGCAATAATTCTTGGTTAGCCAGCTGACATGTGCGTGGTCGTCTTACGTAATGCCATTGTTTCGGGATAGGTACTGTACATACTACAAAGTCAAAAAAAATTTCGCAAATATGTTATTTTTTCATTATTGATAAATTGCTTTGCGGGCCAGATGAAATGGCTTCGCGGGCCGGATTTGGCCCGCGGGCAGTAGCTTGGGGACCCCTGGCCTAGCTTATGCCAACGTGCCAGTTAACTTCAATTTTAGTTGTTTTGATTCGACTGATATGCAGGTTTCTCATTAGTTTCAACAGATATTTGTGAGTTTTAAATGCAACCTTTTAAATTTGCAAAACGATGCCTAATTGGAAACGTAACACTTATTTCTGAACTCTAGGTTGATTTTGTTGTGACCCATCGCATAAACGTGCTCTTGTCTGCAAAGTAGCATTCGCTTTGATTTTTATTCGAAACGAACTAGATGTATTATTACATGTGTCAAAGATATTTGTAGAATTGTTTTCACATACCTTTTTCATTACTGTTAGCTATGTCAGGTGCACATGGAACATGACCGTTTGCAGAGACTGTAAGAAAAAAGTTTCTATTGCACCTTTTTTGTACGCAACCACATCTTTTGGTTACTGAAGTCTTAACGTAAGCCTGTGAAGTGAAGTTCCTAGCTGGATAAAATACATTTTTCTGTTAATGTCTATCTTAGTCTGTGGGCTACTATACACGGCTATACTGCTTTAGATGTCTAAGAAGGTTACAGGGTGAACTATTATTTAACCAAATCCATACTATGATGACATTATTGTTTGGATAAGAACAAATTAACGGAATGAGCAGGTATTGCCCCTGGAATTTTTCATGTTGAAAAACGGTTATTACCCAAATTAAGTGTGCATAATGTTCGAAGTGCTCATTGTGGTTAAGTGTCATAGTTACTACAGCAAGCCATGATTTATTGAAGAATTTTTAAGTTTGACATTGTCTTCTTCAGTATGGTACCTTGTGAAAATTTAACTTGTTGACAGATCATATTTCATTAGTTTTATTATCGCACCTGTTTCTTGCAGACTCCAGTCCAGCTGTACTCGAAATCATCATCGTGCACCAGCTTGAGGAATGGTTATCGCATCTACAACGATGGCAGGCTAGGGTAAGCATGATCTCAGGATGGAGGCTAGTTGCTTCCGTACGAAGCTCGCTAACTTTTTCCTGTACGCTGTGTTTTTACTGTGATGTTGCTCATTTGGTGATTTTGTTGCGAAACTTTAGCACATGCTTTTTTGATGGTTCTCAGTTTAATTTTTTTTAAAACAGTTTGGTTTGCTGCGTTTTATGTCTTATTCGTTTCCGCTCAACTTTTTTCCGATGCTCGCAGAATTGGTATTTTCTGCGTTGTATTGTTGCATACTATTTTTGATTGAAAGTTTTCAGAGGAGTCAGAAGGCTCGTTGTTTTATCAACCAACTTCAAAAGTTTTTAGACATAATCGAGATTATTTTCCGACACTAATTGTAGAGTCAATTTGTTGCGGCGGGCGAAGCTTAACATCAGCAGCACGGTATTGAAAGCAATAAAATAGTATCAGGAAGAAAAGTAAACTGAACTTTTTAAGCAGTTGTCCGGGTGGAAGTTGTCGTAGGTGGCAGTTGTCCAGGCGACTGTAGTCCTAGAACCGGTAAAATAATATCGGTTGAAATATCCCAAGTGGTTCTCAGTTCTCACACTAATGTCACTTTTCCATGCGACTCAGTTATTTGATCACTCATAATTGTTTCAAAACTTTTAGAACACCTTCAAAACAGATTAGACTGGAATCATGAAAAGATAACAACAGACAATTACGTAAAAGTATTTATGCAAACTGCAGCCCTGTCAATCCAAACATCTACAGCATTAAGTTCGTCGGTCACAGTGGAATAAATATTTAGTAAGCGCAAGTTGAATTCTTGCTGTTAGCCAGTCTGCAGATGCTAAGCACTTCTACAAGACGTTCTCAAGCAGGGCTTGGTCGTCTTTCCATTGCACTGAGAAACTAGAACCTAAGACAGTTTTTCACATCGTGCGCAACGTGTCGACCCAGTTTGCACCGCACAAGACCCAGGCTTCACCTGGCTTGTCACCTTCACTGCGCCAGATGTAGGTGCTGTGACGCTAACCCAGCTTGTACCTAGGTTATGCGACGAAGTGACAGACAGTTTGCTCAGTGTTGCACGATGCCCGTGATCTTGACCTATATTTTATTTATACCTATAGACATTTTTTCATACTTGAAGAAATTTTAATTTTTTTGTATTTACCACAGATTTTCATATAAGTATTTCTGTGTTGCGTCACACTGGCATACGACACAAACGTGCACAAATCAAAGCAACAAAGGGGCAGTTGATACACCATCGTCAAGACAAATGTGTTTAGGGTAGAAATAATTCAGCCTGTTGTGCCAGTGTGCGAAATTCATTGTCAGTGCTCCTGAACGTTGTGTTGGTGCTAGAACGACTTTTTTGCGTTTTCCAAAAGTCCAGGTCCTGCTGGTGAGTGAATTGATTTTGTTTTATTCTGATGCATTTGAACACTTGTTTGTTTTTCAAACCGAGACCAAAGTAAGTTTTGCTTCAGAGGGCCATGATTGCAGAGCCATCCCACTCTTGTTTGAAAAGCATGGGTGTGCGTCGATCATACTTGAACTGGTCAGCGCAGCACTTACCCACTTTACACTGCACTTATTATCGGATTGACGCGTGAGCGATTCGTCGCCCTTGGCTTACCTTCGTGAACGCACGTGCGAATTCGATATTGGGGCGTTTTTACACTGCAAGGACTCAAAGATTTGCTTCGTGGGTTTGGCCTATGGTATTGCGAAAGCTGGGGAATAGGTGAAAATGAAAAGGTGAAGCCTGATTCCACTACACAAAGGTGCTTTTTGTAGGTGTTGTTGGAATCGCCGAGATGTGAGTTTATTTAGTGTAGTCCGAAAAATAACAGCCAGCAGAGAAAATCGTGGAGAACTGCTGGGCGATGAGGTCATGAAAACCGCGTCGCATCGTAATTGCACTCTTCTGGTGACTTTAATAGAATTTGAACAGCTTCTACAGGGCAGGAAACGGGAGTTAGTTTTTGCATTGCAAAGCCACTTTGTTGATTCAGTCACGATCATTAACCAGTCTGTTCTCTGCAGTACAATAAAAACGAGTGTCAAATATGAGGATTCACAGCACTTTGTAAGTAGAAATCTACGAACAGTAGCTAGGCTCACCAAATTGCAACTGTAACCTATTCCACAAACTTTTATGCCACATTTTATGCTACTTCATGTGTTCCATTATGAACTGAGGAAGTCATAACCACATAACTGGGGTACAAAGTTCTCAAAGTGTAGCTAGCCTATACTGAAGTCATCCACTTCCAATATTAGGCTACAGGCAACATACATATTTTGCACTGTTCCACGGCAGTGGTTTTAGCATCAAACAAGTGCAGAAAAGGTTGCACAAGACTTTATACAAACCACCCAACCTCTTTTCCGCTCGAATCCCTTAATATCGGATTCCCAACCTACCTCTACTACTTGGATTCGCTGAATCGCTTGTGGTTGAAAACATGCGCGCTCAAGCAGCTCGGTGAGACACTCACGGTCGTGCTTGAGTGATTTATGGGATTCCCAATCCAACGAGAACACGATAACAGTGCAGTGTAAAGAGGGTAACTGTCGTGGTGCTTGCCGATGCACTACGTCTCGAGGTAATCGGCATTGTACTCGTCACAGACATCTATCGGCAGCCAGTGATGAGGGTTTTCAAAATACTAATGGCACATGTGCGGCTTCACACAATCTGCCAGTGTTTCGTTGCTGAAAGCCGTGTGGAGGCTGTCTGTGTCAGCTTGGACACACTGGAAATATTTTCTGTCAATGTGATGCAGCAGAATATCGTAGTAAAATTCCAGCATTCGGAACTTGGCATAGTCGTAAACGAAAAAAGCAATGAAAAGCAATTTGAAGTGGCAGGTCTTCTATGACAGTTTTCTTCGAGCACTCGACTTAGTACAAGTCATATGTGATAATGTTGAGCTGGTGGAAAACATGCGAGTTGATCAGCTTTGTGACTTCGGATCCGTTGCCATAGCAAACGTCACGGTGTTTGAATTTGTTGGTTAGGCACTGTCAAACCGCACTGCAGTTTGACAGTCTTCATCACCTCTGTAAACGTTTTTCTGCATCATAAGTCTTGCAATGGTGCAGCCACTCGCACTCGTAAATTCCCACCAGGTTTTCAACACAGCCGCATGGATACTTTGATTTTTCTTGTGTTTCCATTGGCAAGTCTGCGGTATCTTGGTTTCCAGGTCCTCTTAATTTCATTTGTCTGCTTGTCGGTGTTCTAGGCGCAATGGTGGCCCTGGTACCAACACCCGTAAAATTCAAAAACAATCTTGTTACCTGCACAGTAACCGTCCACTGGTAGATATGTTGGGCCGATTCGCACCTCGCCTCCGTAATACATGTGTTGAATTAAGATCTGCTTCTCGGTAGCCACACACGCAAGCCATTGCATTGGAAGTAGTGACTGTTGGTTTGAAGTTCTCCAATTGATAATGAATGAAGTTCCCTGTTGGTATGGCATGCTTCAGTGCTCTGAGGTATAGTGAGTTTGCGTCATACCCGACGATCGTTTTGCACAGCTTTGCGTTTTCACAGAATTCGTGATTTTGATATGTGTGACATCTGCCTGATGCTCTGGGTGAAATAAGACGCTCAATCCGCCACATACATTGCTCTTGATCAGCTGGTGTAGGTTGGAGTTTGACTTATTAATGAGGGTGAAATAAACACCCGGTGACAGAGTGGAAGGTACTGAAGCGTCAAACCGGGCAAAGTGAAACTGCGTTTGAAAGCATCCAAGCCAAGCTCCTTGCTCTCACTAAAGAATTTCTATACAGCTAGCAAAACGGCTCAACGTCTAGATTTTTGTAATACGCAAGATGCTCTTGTTTGCTGGTCCAAATTTTGTCTTTCCAAACCGTCTGACAAAGAGTGTAGTCTTCTTGACTGTTGTTTTCATTTTTAAGAAAGCTGTCAAAAGCATCATGTGGTGGCACCGTTGGCTCGTCCAGCTGCTGGTAATCTTGTAACTGCTGGCATGGCCAGTAAAATTTCTGCTGCTCCACTTTGCTCTTACAAACTTTGCATAGTCAAAACCTGGTGCAGTGTAGTTTTTCGTGAACACAGTTATCAGCTTGTTGGTTGCCAGACACGTAAAACTCTTGTCTTTCACCAGTGAAACGTCGTAGCAAGACGAATTGTAGCCGATAACGATGTGTTCTTGTAGGTAGACGATGAAGTTGATCGAAAACGTACTGGGATTTTTTCTTCTAAAATCTCAAACGCAGCATCGGCATTTGTTTCGAGGTACTGCATTTTGTGGTGAACTAAGCCCTGTTGGCTGGAGTTTGTGAAACACTTTGGTTGTTCAATGTTAGGAACATTAGAACAGCCGAAACAGAGCATGGTACATATTGCGCGATCCAAACCGACTTCTCACCAGTGTCAGGCAAATTGCTCCTGTCGAAATAAGTTTCATTGTCAAATGTGCTACGGTATGGGCAAAAGCGATCTTCGTGCGGTGCATTAATTCCGAGTTGCTCTAATTAGTGAAAGGCAGTATTTCTGTTGTTGTAAACACCTCCAACATCTGTGTGCTTCCAAGTATGCACATGGCAATGAAAATTTTGTGCAGTCCAAGACTCATTGCAGCACGGGCACTCATACCGTTGGCAGTATTTAGAAAAGTCGAAAATGCATTAAAACTGAAGTGTGATTCAGGCAAATGGACGTGCATCGTTCTTTCATACTTTTACGACTCATCTGCAGGAAATACGCTTTCGGATAATCACCGTGTAGCTCGAACAAATATATCATGACGTTGATTTCAAAAACGTCTTCCACGGCGACCAATTCGTGCAAAGTAATACCAGGAAACTTCTTTGAATTTACGACCCGCTCATGGCAGCACTTGTAAAATTTTTCTTTTGGTTGCACGCTCGCAGTCAAGTGAAGAACCGTCGAACAAAGCCAAGCATCGAAACAACAACCAGAGCGTGAAGTCCATGATTGTTAATAATGGAGGGGAATTTTGCCCCACCTCCAATAGGGACGTTGGCTATTAGGCTAACAAAAATATTGTGACCAGAAAGATATTTGATATTGGCAAAAGATATTGATAATTGTGACCAGAACCCATTTGGTATCGGGTCGCTCGATTCTCTCCCTCATGTCAAAATCACAAATGTCTTCTAAAAGACGACGCAAATCGTTTTGGTTAGAAATTAATACAGTGAGATCCAGCACGGGTGGCGGGTGCGTTACCTAAGCTCCCGTGAAAGCATCGAAGTTATATCAGTGCCTACATCTCTCAAAACGACCCCATAGATACAATTGATCTTGAACTGTGTTTTATCGTCGTAATATCAGAGTAGGCTTGATAGATTATTGTTTCAGCGTAGCTACACGTCCCTCCAAGGGTAGTTGTATATATTCTTAACGCAGTATATCGCATGCAGTTTTGTGCGAATCTGTTGTCGATGTTCCCAGATGAAGTGACTGTAAAAACGAAAGATTTTTGAAACTTCGAAGAAAGAAGGCTTGCGTAAAACTTCGGTAAAATCGTACTCACCTCAAATGGTCGTATGATAAAGCGTTGTGGGTTGAACTGCAAAAGAAAAAAATAATGGTCAATGCCGGGCATGATTACGCTACAGTTGAGACGCAAGACCGCTTGGTAGCGCTAAACATCAAGAAGTTTGACGCGAACATACCTGCTGCACGTTGGGTCGCCGGAAGCTACTTCTGAAAGTGCTTAACGTTCTCGTATTTGAACAGAGTTTAGGTGACATGTCTGTTCACTGTCAAAAAATAGATGTTTTTGTATGTAGTCCATATTACAAGTTTTATTGTTTTGGAGCGAGGGACCGCAACGTCATTGAATCAATTAATCAAGCCCCAGAATGAACGAAATAAATGATTTGTTTCTTAAGTCTTTGGGAATATTGTTCCAGCGTCCTGGCCCTGTGTGTTGTATAGATCTTCGTGTTAGAGATTTTTTTGATGAAGTTGTAGTGAGACTGTTATAATTTTTTTTTGTATTTTTGAAATTCAGCAGCAATGCCACTATTCATAGCTGTTTTATGAAGTTTGTTTTTAGTTTTAACATAATTTGGCAAACCTTGTGTTGTCCAAGGTTGTGAGGCCAGCTTGGTTAATTTCTTACTTAATTTGATTAATGGGGCATTGTTATCCACAGAGAATTTGAAAATTAAAAAAATTCGTTCAATTCTTCATTTGGATTCCCATGGTTACTGGTAAAATTATCTTGTAAGTTTGTTGATAGGTGCATCACAAGATTTTCTGGGTGGAATTGTTTGTAACATCTTTTCCATTTAATAAATTGATTTTGTTTAGGTACTATTTTAGCTAGAAGAAAGGTAGGATGGTGATCACTGACGTCATATTGTAATATTCCAGGCTGTAGTTCATGCACGAAGTCATGGCAGTACATGTGGTGAAGTAGTGAGGATTTTTGATGTAGCATAAATCTTGTAGATAGGGTGATCATCTGATGGACACCTATAGATTGCATGTTGTTTATAAACGGTTGGTCTACAGTGTTATTAGATCAGCATTAATATTAAAACCTTCCAGCAGGTAAAAAGTTTTCCTCTCCACATTTATAATATTTATACTATTTTCCAAAATTTTTCCAAAATTTCTCCAAAATGTTTTGTTATTAGGATGGGCGTATAATGCACCCACCAGAAAAGACGTATTGTTAACATCTGTTACTTCTATCCACATATCTTCAATTTGGTTAGTGCTGGCGAAAGGTCATTGTATAAGTCCAAATCAGATCAGACCTGATTTGTAGATCATATCTATTTTGACATACTAATGAGTTTTTATTAATGAAAGTATTTCCAGGTAATTGTATCTCATTGTAATTACTGTTATTGTTAAGCGTAGTTTTACTAATGGCTATAATGAACACAACCGGCAAAATTGAGGAACTTTCAGTAGCAGTGGAACACTACAGCTGGCATATTTTAGGACTGGCAGAAGTGAGAAGACCTGGAATGGGCGAAGTAACAACGGATGAAGGCCACAAGCTGTGGTTTTGAGGCGAGACAAAAGAATGTAGAAACGGCGTAGGCTTCTTCGTACACAAGGCAACAGTCGGCAGCGTATTACATTGCGAGTACATAACGAGCAGAATCATCAGCATCAGACTGAATGCATCACCGTTCAAACTGACCGTAATACAAGTCTACGCTGAAACGTCAGATCACACAGATGAGGAAAGAGAGGACTTCTACCTGACTCTCAACAAAACTATCCAGAACACCCCGCGGAAAGGTGTTCTGATTGTTCTCGGAGACTGGAACGCCAAGATTGGTACTGACGCTCACGAGAACTGGCCAACTGTCGCCGGAAAATTTGAGCTCGGTGAGACGAACGTTCGTGGAACGCGCCTTCTGGAATGCGCAGAAATGAACGATTTTTTGATCGCGAATACCCTACATCCCCACAAGAAATCACCCCGCTACACATGGACATCCCCAGACGGATACACCAGAAACCAACGTGGCTATATCCTCATCCCGCGAAAATTCAAGTCCAGCGTTGTCGCAAGCAAAACTAGATCTTATCCGGGAGCGGACGTCGGCAGCGACCACAACTTGGTCATGATGAACCTGAAAATCAAACTACGACGAATTCGAAAGCAGAAATCTCAACGAATCAAATACAACTGAGGCAAACTTCAAGATCCGGAAATCCGGAGTGAGTTCAATGCGAAGATCGGAGGGAAATTCGCTCCACTACTCCTGTTAGACGACGTGGAGGAGATGACGACGGGATTCACAGAAGCTATGAATGAGACCGCTGCAGAGGTGCTAGGAAAAAAGCGAAGCACGAGGAAACCCTGGACAGGTGATCGACTAGTGCAGAGATGCGAGGAAAGACAAAAATTGAATGCTTCACGTTATCATTCCGAAGAATCACGGGTGAAATATAGTGAGGCAAATAACAGGGTGCAAGCGGAGATGAGACGTGCGAACGAGGAATGGATTAATGACCACTGCCGCGAGATACAAGATGGCTTCGAGACGAACAACACGCAAAAGTCATTCCAAAGTTTGAGAGAGCTCACCACACCTAAAAGCAACAGAATATCCACAATCAAAGACAAGAACGGCAAAGTAGTCACGAGTAAAGAAGACATCGAGAAACGTTGGACAGAGTATGCAAAAAAATTATATAACTACCACATCAAAACTGACCGAAAAATCCTAACTACCCTAAAGCAAAGTGCACCAACTTCCGATACAGACAGAACACCAAACATTACACGCAGTGAAGTTACTGAGGCGATAAACCATCTCAAGAAAGGGAAGGCAGCTGCAATAGATAACATCCCTGCCAAGTTACTGAAAGCTGATACCACCACAGTCGACATACTGCACTCAACATGTGACAAGATATGGCAATCGGGTGTATGGCTCACGCAGTGGACGAAATCTATCATAGTTCCACTACCAAAGAAACGTGACCTCCAGAACTGCAGCAATTACAGAACTATCTCTCTCATCAGTCATCTCAGTAAAGTCATGTTGCAGATTATCCTCCATCGTCTCAAACCTCAGATTGAACCCATCCTGGCCGAAGAACAAGCAGGCTTCCGCAAGAATCGAAGCACAGCAGAACAGATTACTAACCTTAGGATACTAATCGAGAAACACAGAAACCACGACATGCACCTCTACCACAACTTGACAGATTTCAAGAAAGCGTTCGATCGCTTCTGGCACGAGGCCTTACTGCTAATTTTGAAGAAACACAATATTCACAGCAACCTGGTACATCTGATTGGGTCTTTATACGAGAACACAAGTTGCGGGATTTTAGTAGACAGCAACATCGTCGACTGGTTCCAGACAACCGTTGGAGTGAGACAGGGGTGTCTACTATCCCCCTGCTTCTTCAACATTTTCCTCGAACAGATAATGACTCTATGCTCGAGGCTCTGAAGTCCCTCGAGGGCAACGTGAGGATTGGTAGGCGCAGCATCAACAATCTCCGCTTTTCTGATGACATTGACCTGATAGCCGCAAGCATGAAAGAACTCGTCGAACTTACTGAGCGACTCGACAAGTCAGCGTCAGCTTTCGGAATTGAGAAAGTGCCGAGAAGAGCAAGATAATGGTCACCCCTGCCACCAACGAAAACAACACCAATATACCCATAACAGTTAATGGCAGTAAACTACAATCCGTAACAACCTTCAAGTACCTAGGCTCCAATATCACTGAAGACGGCACATCAGTCCGCGAAGTAAAGACGAAACTTGCCATAGCCACACAGCACCTTTCAAAACTAAAGAAAATTGGTCCAGCAGGAACATCTCCATGAAAACAAAGATGAACCTACTTCGATCAGTGGTCATCTCAACCGCTCTTTACGGATGCGAGAGTTGGACCCTTACCCCTAACCTGAAGAAGAGGATAGCAGTATTCGAGATGCGGTGTTTCAGCAGATTACTCCAGATTCCCTACACCGCGCACCGCACCAACATCTCAGTAACACAAGAGGTCACCTCCATGATCGGCGAATTCGAACCGCTGATACAAATCGTCAGACGCCGTAAATTACAGTGGTTTCGGCACGTATCCAGGCACAACGGACTCTCTCGCAAACACTATAATGCAAGGATCTTTATCAGGTAAACGAACTCGAGGTCCAAAGACCAGCTGGATTGACAATATTTAGTCATGGACTGGCTTGAGTCACGAACATTGTTTAAGAAACTGTTGGGACCGGAATAACTGGCAAACGATCGTGCATGCTGCTAAAGCGCCCCAGCGGCCATTGGCTATGGGAATGAACTGAACTGAACTATAATGTCAGGAGTAATTACTATATCGGGCAAAAGTTGATACATTGTAAATGATATTCTTTGATAAACTCCTAGTATTGAGGTGAATAATGAACATTTGTGTGCTAGAAGATGTACAATCTACATAATCAATTTTTAGATCTCGTACTTCATATGTATTACATGGTTCTAAGTTAGGATAATTTTGGTTAGTACTGGCAAAAGTACACTCTATTATAGTGGTTTCAGCCATAGTCACATGTGATTGAGAAAGCAATAATACAGATGGGGAAAGTAGAGATGTTTTTTGAAGTTCGACATTCGAGCCACAGTATATCAGTGCCGGCACATTCCAAATCCAGTCCACACTGTCAAAAAACCTTACACATGACGTAGGCCAAAACCCCGCCTCCATGGCGATTCCAGTCAAGTCGAAATGGAGAACAAAAACCGGGAAAATGTAGAAGGTTATTTAAAACAGAAAATTCTAGCCAGGTATCAGTAGCACAAATAATGTCGAACCCATAAAAATCAGAAACTGTACTCAAGTCCGCGAGCTTTAGTGACGAGTTGCAAGCGAAAATACTGCAAGCATTCAAACGGCAGTTTGACACTTAAGACATCAATAGTGACTAGCTCACCGTCAGAGAAGAGTCTGTAGTCTGTGTCGACAATTTTCCACTGGATTCGCTTTTCTCGTTTGCTTGAGTTTATTTGCAGTACTGAGGAGAGTACGTCGTTGAATCTGCATTGCCAATGGAAGGTGCTTTGTTATGCTACATTTAAACTGACTGGCATGGGAAGCTACGTTGAGGATGAAGTTCCGGTGTTTCATGGTTAGGAATTTCACAACAATGGGTGGTGCAGTAGCAGAAGTGGATGAAGCGATAGCAAGCAGGGGTTTTCTTGGAAGGCGATGAACGCTCGAGAATATGATTCGGTCAAGGTTTGAAGTAGAAAAGGGCAATTTTTCGGAAATAAATGTACGAATAATATTCTCAGATATTTCACTTTTTTCTTTCATAGGAATACCATGGAACACTACGTTAAATTCCTTTGAACGAAGTTCATGGGTGATTGTTGCTTTGCCATTCTCGGTTGCTTGTAGTTGGAGTTCAGTTTCTTGCCTCACCAGTCTGCTTTCTAGTTTCTCGTGAGCAACCTCTTAGCTTGTTTCGACAGCAGTGATACATAGATTCAGACTGGACTCAATCTGTGCAAGGCTCCGCTCGACTGATTGAAGCAATTGAAGTACCTCATTCAGCGTGGATTCACCTTGTGCATTCTGCGCAATCGGATTCCTTGAATGCCTGAAGGTGACATTCTCCATGACACTGCAGGCGACTGCTCCAACGAGGAGCTCCTTACTGCTCGGCTGCCTGGACGAAATGAGCAGGTCTAAGCTGCTTGCTGTGACAGCAAAGTGGTGATTTCTAAGAAAAAAAACTGAGATTGAAAAATAGCTATACATTTTTGAGGCAGCATCTTCTGTCTACGTTCAAGTTTCTCTGACTGTACCTTATAACAGCGGTTCCCAAAGTTGGGTCCCGACCCAAACATGGGTCGCGAAGGAACGAAAAACGGGTCACGCCACGGAGATTCAAATCTGTCAAAACACTTTTTTCCTTTCATTTGTCAAGTTTTTACATTTACGTCATAGACTTAAATAATGAATCATATGCATTTCATTTGCCTTCGCCTTCGTCTTATTAAAACTGGATTATTGCATCATAAGTGGCTTTAGAGTTTTAATGGCAGCACAGCTACTAGCCGTAACTACACAACTTGCTGCTAAGTTAAGATTCGTTGATTACGGAAGCATTTTGGAGCTGAATAGCTCAGTAAATTGGTCAGTGGAGTATCATGGTTGATAGTTTAGCTATGTAGTAGTAGAGTAGTTTGAAACATTTTCGCTTCCTAAGCACGTACAATACATTTTTTTCCATGTTTCAGGCTTGGGTCGTGAGATGTTCATTAAACTAAGATTTCGGTCGCGCTTAAAAAAGTTTGGGAACCACTGCCTTATGACATAATGTAAAATGTAATCGTTGCAATCAGCGTCATCATCATTTACTTTGAGGATATTGGCATATGTTCACCTCCAAAAGTGCAATTTGCCTTAGCACCACGTAAACGAAAAGCTTTTCACAATCCAATTGTAGATTCTCCATAGTATTCTTCAAGCAGTTTAATATTCCAACAGCATTATCAAAAAATCAATTACACAATTCACTGTGCCAATTTCCGTATCACAATATTAAACATGTTTTCATGATGACCAAAGAAGAGAGGAGGTTCATGTTTAAAATTGTGCATAATTACTTCTAAAGCTTTTTTTGCCAAGAACATTTGTAAAGAAATGCTTCTGACTTGGTTCGACCAAGAGATAGTTTTGCTTCAATTTTAGAATCCTGGTGGAGTTTTGTATTTATTTTCAAAGTACAATCACGTGAATTGTGTTTGGCTGCATGATATATCTGAGCTATTTCTGAGCCAACAACATCTTCGTCTTTAGCATTTACCCTAAATTTATCCAAAAGAGAACTAAAAACAAAAGCTCTTGATTTACTTTCATCTGAATTTCTATGTTGCTTTACTACAGCACACATGTATCCAATTTTAAATGTTTAGTCTGGGTAATGGGTATGTCTAGGTATTACAGAGGTCTAATATAATTTATGGAAAATTTTGAAAAGAAAGGACATATTATTGTCCTTTATCAATGTCAAAAAGGACAAGGAAAAAAGAGGAAATTAGAGGATTGTCCTCTGAGATAAAGGACGGTTGGCAATCCAAGTTATAGGCTAAATACAAACTATCTCATTGAAGTTTGAAAATCATTTTTGATATTCAGTTTGACGTGGAAACATTAACGGTGTATTACATTCAGATGCAAGTTCTGTAGCCACATGACAATCGACGTCACGCGAATGCTGATCCACATCCGTGCAAAGCATGTGAAACAAACTAATTTCAACTGTCAGCTTTGCTCGTACGTTGGCGACAGTTACAAAACGATTCACCATCATCTTCTCGATTATCACAAGGTACTGACAGCAGTTGATTTGGCGTTTTTGACACGTTTCAATGTTTTGTAAGTGTGCCGCCTGTTGTATTTGCTGCATTATGGTGGTTACTGTCGTGCACAATGATTACAGTGCACTTCAGTAACATCTTCCAGTGTCTTACAAATCGCAGCAACCACGCCTGGCATATTTTCACTCGACGTAACACAAAACTGAATACTTTTCTGTTTTTCTACTCAGGATAAAGAGGGACAAGATATTTTGCTCTCTTTGTAGCATGTCTTTCCTGTAACATAATCGTAGTCTCATCCTCATTTTACATGAGGCTCTTTCATTGTAACTCCGTGTGTTTTTTCTATAACATAGTGGAAAGAACGTTTTCAGTGTTACTGATTCGTAGTTACATCCACGTCGTTATGTGTAGTTTGTCATACATGTTTAGTAAGTTTTTTCTCTCTGGAAACAGTTGGAGAAAAACCATCACCTTGCCGTCGACGTGTCACTGGAAGTAAACGCCGAAGAAAAACCGAACATAACAGAACACGGTTTTCCTAGAGGTAAAAACAGCTGCACATGGTTCACTGCAGTTGCGTCCGATCTAAGAACAAGACTTCGCAGCAGTTGGATGAATAAAGTCATAGCGTGCATCAGGACGGACACGTTTTTCTTTGAACTCCATGTACTTGTTTCGCTGGTGCATGAACTATCAGCGCTTGGAAAAAGCTGGTGGATGTGTTTTGCAGTTTTTGTAATAACGATAACGAAGTTTCTGCCGTCTGGGTTTCATACAATAAAGTACTTAACTCGAGCACTGGTAGAAGTTTTCAATGGCTTGATTGTAGATAAAAATTTTTTGCGCCAACTGTTTTTTCGAATGTCCGAAAGCATCAAACTAAAGTCTGCCCCCTGAGCAAGAAAGCTATTCACACAAAAACCCTCAAATTGTTTCTTAAGGTAAAGTACATAAAGGCATACAATTTGCACACAAGCACCGTTAGAAATTGGAATGTTGCAACAAAACTTGACAGGTTCAATACTTTTTGAATGTTGACTTTTTTTCACATAAAGTTATGGATTTTTCATTGAAGCTATCAAAGCGGATATGCCAGTGGCTCTCAGTAAGCACCAGGATACGACCAAAAATTGTCTTTTGACATTGCTTTCTGTAATCTCCGTAACGGAGAGGGGAATCTTCACTGATTATTTCACCTGCTCGGGAGTAACCAAAGCTTCTTTTTTTGAAGAATTTTCAAACGCACAAGTTTAACTTCGGCATTACATTTGATAAGTCATGTCAGCTTGGTGCCTCTGGCGAATTTTTTTAGAACATGCGTATCCGTGGACAGCTTAGTCGAAATGTACCTACGGGTTAACCGTCGGCGAATTAGCAACGTTTTTGCACTAATTGCATCAGCCTCACACCTGGCTCAAGATTTCTGCTTCGCACACTGAGATTTGACCTGTTATTTAACAAACGATGCTGTGGTTGATATTAAGAGATCGCTTCCTGTTGCTAGTGTGCTGCCCGTGTTGTTAGATGCAGTGAATGTAGAGGATCGCTGAATCCATGGCTGCACGCGCGTCAAACACTGCGTTTACTTCTTAGCACCGTTAAGTGAAGAGGTGCTTTTTCGAACAAAATACAACTAATTTGTTTTTTCAAGGAATAACTTCAAAATTAGCTGCTTTGATGAAAAATCAACAGGTCTTCGACCGATATATTCGGTGATCATTGTTTGTAGAATGTTCTTGCATAAGCAGAGGCCGAAGGTTTCTGCACGGAGACAAGACCACGAAGACTGTTATCAGACAATGCCCAAACCATTGATGGTTTGATCTTGCAGGTCCTGGCCGGCCACCGAAGTACCCCCGCACCGCTCACTTTGCCCCTCGCCCGTCTTTAGACACTGTTTCTCGTTCGGATGACGGCCCCACAGACAGCGCATGGAACCGCTTGAAAGAGGGTGTCAATCAGCAGTACATGCGTCTCGAGATGCCGCCCCGTCCGGAAACCACGTCAAACGGTAGTGAAGCTTCGAGCGAAAAAGTCTTCAAGGCGTACGGCGATGTCGCGTTGCGCGCTGTCCCACAACGCACTCTGATCAGCGAAAGAAGTGGCGAGCGTTTCAAGTGCACGTACTGCAACGTCGAGGCATGTTCAACTTACGAAATGGAGTATCATATGCGTCGACATGAAATGTAAGTTTCAGGTGGCGCTTGCGTGATGCATAGCTTGTGGAACCTTTTCTACTTCTTAGCTGTCTTTCGTTTTCTCCGTGTTTTCCGGAAGCTTAAACTACGATCCTTCCCATTAGTTCGGATACTTCTCAGCAATGTAATGATCAAGTAACATCTGATATGACACTATACGTCTGCTATCGCACAAATGGAGCTTTGTATACGTCGTAGCTGTCAAAGATTTTCAGATCCTTTGTTGATACGTTGGGAACAAGCAATACGAATGAGTAAAACCAGGGACTTACTGAAAATGAACGAACTGTTAAATTGTTTGAAAACCAAATATTATTTTTTCACAATATTTTCGTGTCATCGGAATATTTTTAAAGAAAGTTTAAGAGTTTTTGCCAGGCTTGTCCATGGGAATGTCATTCGTATGGGATGGGACAGGGATAAATTGCAATGGGATGAGATGGGAATGAGACAGATAAATATGTCCCATGGACAACCCTAGGCTTGTCCATGGGAATCCCATGGGAAACGTCCCATGGGATGGGATGAGATAGGACAGGCATAAATTGCTATGGGATGGGAATGGGACAGATAAATATGCCCCATGGACAACCCTGGTTTTTGCTTCATTAATCAGTGTGTCACAATCAGGCTGTTTGACTTCACTTTCTTTCAGCTCTCAAGTGTTCTGCACATCGTGTCCTGCTTCGATGTTTCGTAATTTTTTTGCTTTTCGGAAGCGTTTTGCCGCCTTGTTTCTTTTTTGTGCAGTGTTCGAGGAATAAAATTAGGAAACATAAGAGATCGAGCGGTTTTCAAGTGCGATTTGGTAATGTATTGTTTTGGCACAAGCAGTTGCGGTTATTCGGGCACTGAATTTATGTAGACTTCGAGGAATAGTTCGAGTATTCCCGAACCTGCAACTGGACGCTTGAGAAAAACATGATGTTATCTTTGCGATTTCTTAAACTTTATGAAAAGTTATGAAGAAATCAGTGTCTGCGAGCTAAAACTATTAACAACTATCAATTGCGTGGGTATTCGGGAGGTTCAACAAATTACGCAACTTTTCTGCAACAACGCTGCATTCATGGCATGTAGCTAGCCAAAAAAGGGCTTTCAGAAAACTTCATTCCACCATTAGTGCTTGTCAAAGCTTTTCAAGAATTCTTGTTTGTTATTTTGGCGTTCTTTAATTAAATACAAACTATTACGTTTAAGCAGCCAGCTATAGTGTGTAGCTGTTTTTCGTCAGCTTAAATTCACAATTTTTTTCTTCGAATGAATGGAAAGGTTTATTGTTTACCTTGTTTGGTATGTTTCGGGTGAACTTCTGCTTCAGAAAGCTGCCTGATTTAGAAATAATAATTCAATCTTTTTGCATTATTACTGCTTAATTTGGTAATGTAGAGTTTTTTAGTAGCATACCCTGTATAATGGCGTGAGTATGCCATTTAAACACTGGACAGCAAAATGTCGTAAGGATATTCATTAGTTTCGCCAGTAAGCGTTTTAAATAGCTGTATTTTGACAATGACATTATTGTGTAAATGAGCTCATTTGTGCACAATAATTGCTGCAAGAAACCTAGGGCATTCGGTATATTGTTAACAGACATCTAAGAGTGTAGTTGGGTTAGTGTAATGTTGAACGTTGTGGAGAGTGTTTAGCAGTGTTAGGCCGCTGTTATTGGTATGAAGTGCATTTTTGAAAATTTGGACAACGTGGAGAATTGTAGGACACATAAAGCGGAATCGACCCAGCTTTCAACCTTGGAGAATGCCACAGTCTATGCTGTAGCAGTTAGAATGTATGATTTTTGCATCAATATGTTGCTTGCATCTGGCCAAATGGGCAGTAAAGTGCTGTCATGAGGTTCTGTTGATACCACATGTTTTATTGAAGTTCTGCAAAAGGTTTTATATTTCAGCACTTAATGTTTGACAAATCTCTAAATGAAAGACATACACAAAATTTATCTCTAAACGAAAGACATACGCGAAATTTATCATTGTTACACAAAAAGTGTCCAGTGTTTGCCTTGACAGCAAATCGTGGGTTTAGTCTAAACCTATAACACCGTGGTGGTATGAATATAGTTAACTGTGTATACAATAATTGTTTCAAATTTTGTCTTAATTTGAAGGAAAAATCTTTTTGGTCAAGGCATATACTTCTTTCCTTATTATATTCAAGCAGTATTGCCGAGGTTTGGTCACAGAAAAAAGGATACGCACCTCATATTACGCGTTTGTTGGCTACTTTCGTTAAATTCGATAAGTGCCAAGATGACTTTTGCCAACTTAGAAAATGAGTTGGAATGTCGCTGGCTGTAATAGCATTCTTCACTCTTGAACCGCCAAAATCGTTTTCATTACGGGTTCAGATAGCAAATCAATGTAAGCTGTTGCTGGCGTTTAAAGGACTAGAAATTAAAGGCTTAGGTTTTCGTTTGTTGTGATCCACTATTAACAAAATACTAATTGACGTTTCTTAACTGTACATGTGTCAAAACTGTTTATTTTTCTTGTTTCATCAACAATTATTTGTATTAGGGTTAAGGTAAAGGCCGATCTCAAAACAATTGTTTAAATTACCATATTTTTGATTGGCTTTCGGGAAGCAGATTTTCTTTTGTCAAAAGCAGCAATCTATTTTCTTTTTTGGCAATTTGTTTACTTTTATTAAGGATTGGCTTTGAAATATTTCCCGAATCCTTTAGGAAAAGTTTTGCTATTTTTTATTACATTATCGCTAAAATCTTTGAAATTAGTTCGACCATTTCATGCAGTTTTTTGTGTGAATAATAAATTAAATAAGCAGCGTTTCGCTAATTTGTGTGTCCTTGACATTTTAGCAGTCGTTTTAATTAGTTTTGTTATTGCAAAAGCAGGCAAATGTTTTACCTGATACTGTACAACAGGACAGCATATATTGCAAGTTCAATGTCGTTTTTTATTAACTAGATTTTGTTTGTTTTATTTTTTAAGGTATTTACACGAAAATCTGTTATGGATTGACTCGTTTTTTTGCTGCTAGTTTCTTAAGGTATCTAAAACTTAAAGAGCACGAATTAGACACGCATATTTTTAAGTAACTAATTCTTTCGTGTAGCATACCTGTAAGCGTTGCATGATTCCATACAGAATAATGTTGCATATTTGTTTCTTTAACTAATATTTCCAGCCACAAGCTTCACTGTCATCTCTTTGCAGTTAAACAAGTTTCTTTTTACGAAAGCTTGAAACAGTTGTTCACGTTGTGCATTCATCTTGACATTATCAACACATACAGATGCTTATGGTTCAAATTGAATGTGTTTTCGCTCACAAGTTTCGCATGTTTTTAGTTCTATACTCCCCGGATTTGTTTTGAGTGGAGCAATATTCATTCAGTGCTTGTGAATGTAAATAGTGTTTAGAAACTGCGTGCATATTTCTGTGCTGAATGAAACAGTGGCTCAATCACTTTTTCGATTCACTGTGCCCCACAAATTCTACACTTTGCACGTCTTCATTTTTGTTGTAAGAGACTTAAACCATACTCCATGTTTTGAAAGATTTATTTTTGTATCTCACAATGAAAACTAGCAAAAGTTTTCGTTTCTAAAATACCTTCCATCGTTTGTCCATATATATCTGCATCCATTAGTCTTGGAGGCAAAATATCTTTCGGTGGGCCGTTTATTGATCTTTATGAAGTTTTAATGACTCAGAATATTTTGATTGCCGTGTTCATTTTTCCATGTGCTATATGCATTTTTACTTTTACAATAAAAACAGCTCACTAGTTTTTTCACTTTGACAATGTTATGTTTGATTCCTTTTACTATGCGGAACATGCCTGACCGCGATTTTAAAATCTTGGAGATGTTGACGTCTTCTCGTCAATTTAGCACAACATTAAGTCAATGGTGCACTTTAGCATGAAATGCTTTGAAGTTCTACCAAAGTTCAATATCATTCACCACACTTTTCAAACTGATTCTTTGCAACTCAGATTCAACAATCTTTTCAAAATCTTGCTTTGAGGCTGTAACTTTCTTCTTTTTTCCAGGCCTCTTACGTTTGGTTTCATTTCCTCTTATTTCACATTTATATTAAAAGCTCCTGGTATTTCCATATTTATTGCATATCATTATCATTCACCGGCTTTGAGAGCTTTTCTCCAATACTCTTTTTTGAAACATGTTGCAGTTGCCCATATTGACTTCCATTAAACCAAAGATTCAATTAATCTTAACAGAACTTTCAGCACAAACGTTTTATTCAGCCTAAACTAGTTTTTCAAACATGATCAAGTGCATTTGCGGCCTTCGCTGTTTCTTAAACGTGAAGATTAGGAAAAAAGGACTGGAATTAGTTACGTGTCGTGATGCTTTGTGGCTGTGTGTGTTGCGCTAGAGCTCCTGCCTGAGCTGTAATACGTTAAGCTATTTAGGATAGACGTATTCAGCGATAGCGATTTAACTGAGTTTGTGACCGGTTGATATTCGTGCAGCAGACAATGGTCGCTTCTTGGCAAGTCTCACACGTTTTTTCAGCTTGATGCAAAAGTTTATTATCAGGATATTACCATAATAATTCAAAAAAGTATTGGCAAGGTATAAATTCTGAAACACAAGCTTTTTTTAAATCAGCAGGGGAAAGATCACAAAGACAATTTTTTGATCAGAGAGAGGCAAAAAATGCTTAAAACCTTCATAAGTTGGGCAAAGTTTTTAATGCCGGTTGACAATAAGTTCTTTCAAAAAAATGATACTGCCCGAAATGCTCCTTAAATGGCCACTTTCGTTTTTACCAGATTTTGTTCCGTTGTGTTTGCAGAGCCGCGGTGGAAACTCATCGTTTCATGGATAATCAGTCCATTCTGTCTCGACTGACCTCGATTGGAAATTTCACATTGTGAAAGGACACTGGTCGTTGAACCAACCATTTTTTACCTTCGCATTTCTACCTTCTCGTTGTTTGGCCTTTGTCTTAGTTTGGTTTCTTTTAAAAACTCTTCCGCTTTTCGGTACTTGAAAGTCAAGCGCTTTTATTTGTGCTGGGTGTGTCTTTCTTATATATACAGAAAAGTACACGTTGATGTTTGGTTGTGCTTATTGAAAGCAAGTGGCTTGATTTATACCTTGCTTAGCATGACTCCATGTTAGTATTGCATGTTATTGTTGCGCGTTGAAATAGTTTGCTTCGGCCAGTTTTTGTCTAAGACATTTCGTCCTGGCGTATGCTATTGCGTCGTTTCCCGTGGTGGTTCACTTCACCATGCAGGCTTCATATCTTTCACCAAGGTCTTTATCTGAAGCATCTTGACGAAACACACTGATCAGCGGAAAGTCTTCGCAAAGCCTATCTCAGGGAGTTGCCTATTCCATCATACAACGACAACGATCAAAATTTCGGTCGATAGTGATGCAAACGTCGTGTGTGTTTTCATTGAAAAGAGCAATTACAGAAACACGAAACTTCGATATTGTTACGTTTCTGATGATGCCACTTTCGTGCAGTAGGAATGTTTCCGAAATTTTTCTCGAAGAATATCCAGGAGGACAATGGCACTGATCTGCGTACTCCACTGTATTGCAAATGAGTTGAACACCTTTCTAAAATGCGTTTTAATCAGAAAATATGCTACTCAGATTTTTAATTCAGCACATACTCTGCAAAACGTACGAATTCTGATGTAACTATGCATAAGAGTTTCACTGATAGAGAAGCGTGCGTGCACGGGGTCGCTTGAATTACCCAACCTATTCTTTTTTTCACTCCTGTCGTTGTGCCAGTGTAATTTTGCGGACCTGAAATATGCTTTCTTAGCGCCACTGTTTTGTGATGTCGAACGTTTCGCTTATTCTTCAAACGCCAGAGAGCGTCGAATTGCTCTACGGCTCTTGCAAATCCATGTCGCACGTATTTTAAAGGAAACGACAGTTTTTTTATTCTCAAACGAACGTCCAGATTCTCAGTCTCAGGCGACGGTTTCGCAGCATTTCCTGTTTAATGCTTGAACAGGATTGGTTTTCCTTTGATCGTTGCGACATAAACGTTCGTGTTCTATAACAATCTGGATTTTTTTATCCAAATCATCTAGAAGAATGGCTCTGTGACACTTCAAATGCTGCAGGCTCTATTAAGGTTATATTTTTAGACGATAGCTTGAATTGCATGGTAAGAAAGATAGTTGTTTTAAGGTTAAGTCTTATGGAATGGAATTAGTTTTGACGTAAACTTTGGTTGACTGACTAGTGAATGTCACTGTATTTTTAGCTGCTGTTAATTTATTTTTTACTAAACGTAGTTTGTTTTTCTGGCTCTTGTCAGTGACTATGTAAGAGCTGTGAAAAGTAGTTTTTTAGATGGATGAAGTCTTTTAACCCTGACCATGACTGTAGAAACAAATATCCGAAAAGACCCAACTATTGAGATGTGAGTTTCTGACTCATAGTTTCGTTCCAAGCAGGACGACGTACCTAAAGCAACCTGACCAGCACATGTGAGCTTGCTGCGTTGAATTTTTCGCATAGGCTTGTATACGCATTTCGACTGTGTTCACGAGTCTTACATGCCAACACTGCTTGCAAGTGTTCTGTAGCGTTTGAGACACACCATATAGGAATAGGAGAATTTAACTAATCTGTAGTGAGGGATTGTTTTTAATCGGTAGGTGTCTTTTGTCTTCGTGTTTTGAAAAAAAAACGGATTGTGAACTGTTAAATGTGAAAAAATTAGAAACTGCTGTAATTGCAATAACAATTCTTCCGCTGAGTTACTTGTATATATTGGTATTTTTTTGCGGGGGAACCGCTGTGTTCTCGGTGGCCGTAACTTGTTTTGTTAGAGTTGTGTTTGCTTGTGTTATGTTTGCCTGGAATTTTTATCGTTATTCGTGTTTTAAGCGTTGCTTGTGTGTTGAATTTGCTGCTTTTGCCTCAACTCTTATATTACCGGAGTCAAACGGTGTGTTTTTGATGCATTTAATCTTTCAGACTGTTGCTGATACAACCTATTTCAATCTCCATTTATTTCTGGGCTTTGTTTTGTGGATTATGGATGTCCTTGGTGTTGTGCTGGCTTCGTCTTTAAAGAGAACTTTGTCAGGCCACTGTTGCGCTGTCCAAAATTTTGAGGAATGAGTTTCGTTAATCATCCATTTCTTAACACCAGTGGCCATATTTATGACGCTAAGTTGCTCTTCAACGTGCGTCGTTTCTCTTCGAAGCGAAAGTCTTTGAATCGCAAAACTAACAACTACTTGTCAACAGTCTGGGTAAAAATTTAACGTCAGTTGCAGAGTTGCTTTTTGTAGCATTTCCCCAACTTACGAAGCACATGCATTGCGTATTATATACTATCCTCATGCTCACAGCAGTTTCATTTGTCAGATTAGCCGTATCCTTTCTGTACTGCAGATTGCTACGCATTGAATGCATTTGACGCCTTAGTCTTGTTAGTCACACTGAGTAAATCATGTTGTGCTGCAATCTACTTTGTGAGCACTGTTTGCTAAGAAAATTATTTCTTAGAAAGGGTTTGGTGACGATCTGGCGACCTGACAATCGGGCAGCACATCACTTCGGTCCTACGTCATTTCACAGTGACGTATTGTCGCCAAATATGTTATGCTGACGACATATTTCTCAACATCAACTTGAGTCCATGAAGCAACTGAATTATCAAATACTGACAAAGCAGATGATGTTTCTTTAATGGACACGTTTTGGTGTTTTTGTAGGACTTCATTGTTTTTAGTGCGTATTATGCTTACGCAATAGCAACCTTCACCGAAGATGGCCTGCAGACACACCTCACTCCGTACGCGATTTCACTTTCAAATGAATTAACACGTATATGCTGCTTCCATTTTTATCCACACAACTTAAGCTGTGGCTACTGTAGAAGTTACACAGAACCCCTGACTGGGAAAATCCCGTCTCTTTACGGCAGAAGACCGCTCGGCACAAGCCTATTGTGCTCCTCTACACAAGGCGGCATTAGCTGCTCACTGAAAGTGCTTACCTGTCGTTACCAGGTGACATATTATCTAAGTCTGTAGAAATACTGCAGCACCATCCAGTGCTGTTCATTTTCGCCCTGCGAAGACTTGCGCTTGCTGTTCATGTGATGGTTTTACATCGTACTGTTGGTCACATCTAGAAAGTGTCCACGTTACCCCCTCATTGAAGCTAATAGTCCAGATTTTGCGCTCGCTGAAGTGTCCATTCGTGTTGCTATAAACTTACTTTATGTATACTATGTTTGTCTGGTAGTGTTTTGTGCTTTTCTCGTTTTGTAATGAAAATGAATTTCCTAATTAATATTGTACTGGCAAACAACCTTTGAAATTAGCTCTATTGCAGGTAACGTTTAAACGGATCAACATTGCGCCATCCGATGCCTGTAATGAGTTTATCGTCCCCGAATCAAATATTTTTTCAGTCTCTCAATGGAGTTGACAACGTGTGGTTGAGGATCAGCGAAGTCTTTCTCATTGTTTTCAGTCAAAAGTGGGAAGCGTATGTCCCCCTTAACATTGATACGCCACTGGTTTGCTAATGCGTCCAGTCACGCGACATTAGAGATCAGAACTAAACATGCAGAATGTAGTTTGCTTAATTTTTTGCTTCAATCTCGGTAAATACGTAGTTGGTTCATGTCATTCAGCAATGCTTGAAATGGCACTTGTGTAGCAGGCTAGCAGTCAATTGCTGCCGCCTTCAAGATGTAGATCGGAGTTGGAAATCGAACGAAGAACTCTCCCTGGTGCTGTGGCCAGTGCCCTGAGGCAAACTTTAATGTACGCCGTACTCGCTCACTTAAAGTGACCCTTTAACTGCCAGGGTTGCCAGATTGGCTGTTTTGCGGCCAAATTTGTGAAATTTGGCCGTATTTCAAGTTGGTTGGCCGTACGATTTTTGGGTTGACCGTTTGGCTTTTTTGGCCGTTTTTTGAAGGTCGTTTGGCCGAAAACTTTTTCTGTTGGTCGTTTTTGAAAATGTGTCCATACAGTATTTTAGGGCTAAACTGTGTAAACTATTATGGTATGGTTTAATCATGCGTTTTTGTGACTCAACTCACGAAATAACGCGAAGCAGCAAGAGGAAATACAATAACATCAAAGATCACTAGTTGATTATATAGTGATGGAAAAATATAAAAAATAAGAAATATCACGTTTTGCAGCTTAGTAATCGTGTTCTAACATGTTGAATCACAAAGGGTTGGCGAAAGACCACCTGGGTCAAGTTCGCAGCCAGCCCTGCTGGTAACACAAACCAAATTTTAATTGAAGACGTTTTACAAGTAGTAATAAAAGTAACAAAAAGCGTCAAATGAACGTCAGGTGAAATAAGCATAAAAACAGTGGGGAAAAGCATGCCCATGTACAAGGGGTGGGGTGAGTAACTATAGAGGTAGATAGGAGGGAAAATAGTGGCATCAGCGCAATGGGACAAGAATATAAAACGAAGATCAAACAGAAGGTGTATTAATTATCAACAGCACCTTTTTTGAAAGTCTCGTCCCCTGTGTGTGCGTCTTGCCTTGTGTAGTGAGGCAGTGTGAGTGTGCGATTGTGCAGACCTTGCATTTTGCAGGCCAAGCCGTTGTGCATGTGCGTATACCTGTTTATGGGTGCTGTATGGCTGGTGAAGTTGTAGCAGACCATAGGGTTGGTATGGCTTGTGGCAATCCATATGGTTGATGTCGCGTGCAACCAAATATACTCTTCAGATTCTTATCCTACTAATATTGCTCACTGCCTGTGTTACTTTAGTGTTCACAGTTCTTTTTATGTTGCCACTATATATATATGTCTTCAACAAACTCTGTGCCAAGTGGTGCTTACACTTGGGCAAATTAATTAAGTTAACCTTTGTAAATTCAGTGTTTCTTCATTTGCAATTCACCTTTGGAAGTTATGTGTTTCTTCTTCATTTCCCTGGAAACATGCCATGCCTGGAGTTTTTAACTGTGAGATTTTGTAGCGACACACAATTAGTTTCTACCTAGCTGTGTCCAGTAGTGCACACAGGCTATTTTGGTGTGGGGGATGCGACATCGATTTGCAATGAACCCAATGCTTCACAGGACCATATTGCGGACATCAAACTTTCGCATACGTACATTTACGACGAAACAAATCTTAGCTTGGTTTAGTTTAGAAGAAGCTTGAGTGATAGAACTGGTCAAACTTTAACATTGCACCGCTACGCAACCAACAAGCAATGTGGCAGATACCAACGATCTGACGTAGTTACTAGCGTCGGCGCAAGTACATGGAGGACTCGAGATAAACAGTTCAGGTGACGACATAATACTTATTCTCACCGTATGTTACGTTTGTTACATCACAATTATCGGTGGCAGTAGCCAGCATAGTGCTGTTTGGCTTGTAGGCTGCAGCAAGTGATCGTAGTCACTTGGATGCGGTTTAGATTAGTACTCTTCAAATGGGGAACCTTACAGTTTTTAATTGTCGTTTGGAATAGTCTGCAACACCCATAGTGATTTGTGTATAACATTTGTTATTGCAGGTCATTTTGATGAAATACCAATAACTAGATGCGGGTTGATTCTGTTTATTTTGCAACCGAAATTAAGAGAACGGAAAGAAACAAACAATTTGTAATGAGTGAAAGCACGAAAGTAAAGAAAAAACGAAAGCGAGAAAGCACGGTCATTCATGGGCGTCTGCAGAAATTTTTCCAGGAGGAGGCAACCTCGACATTTTGTTTATCATTTTGAAATTGCTGACGATCAGTGTTCCCTCCAAGATAATTTTACACGAGCAAATATTTGTTTTAGTGAGCATGATTATTTTAGGGCTGAGTAAGTGGAGTTTTCAATGAATTACAAATTTTGTAAATTATATAATAAACAAATAATCTTGTCAAAATACGAACAAAATACACATTTCATTTAAATAGCTTCTTGTTTGCGTCCTTTTCCATTGCTTTGAAATGTTGCAAGTGCGCGAGAATGAGATTTCACTGCGCAACAGTTCTGGTGGTCCTGGGTATTTGCGCCCCTTAGAGGGAACATTGCTGACGATGCAATGCAAATGGACGTTCACAAAACGCTTTATCGTTTCTACACAACAAAGAAAATGCTCCATGTTACGGTAACAATCACAAAAAAACGCTTCGTTGGCAGAAATAGCTAGGTATATTAGTATTATGACAATTTACACAGTAGGCTATCTGCAGATTTTCAACGCAGGGCATTTCTTTTCACGAAAGCATTGCCATGATCTGTAAAGAAAGAGGCATTGGGATTGCCATGGTTTTCGACGGAAACACAAATTATGACTTTATTTTACTTAGCAAGCAGGGCCGCAGCCAGCTGATATATTCAACTGAACTAACAGCTGAACATGTTTTTGAAAATTTGGGGGGTAATTGCCCGGTTGCTCTCCCTCTTACTGCGGGATCAGCTAACAAGACTTGTCAGCATCACTTAGAAACAGGAGCTGCAAACGTCTGGGATCTCATCCAAAGCGATCAATAAAACCTTGCTTGCCTTTGGTATTTTTTTCACAGTGAATGCTCATCATACACAAACCGGACAATTAACTAGACCTGTATGTTGACACGACTACGGACAACTTACTAGAATTAGAACACCACGCAGGTTTTGCAAAATTGACCAGATGAATTATGAAAACTCGCCACAGCAAATATAGCTTTGCATTCAGTATTCACTCAGATACCAGAACTAAACCTTAACGATTAAGACGTAT
>Ga0210059_1002129_pt1 | contig 30737 bp, 17 predicted proteins | sample Ectturendosymbi2_FD_188042 | JGI IMG/M metagenome (GOLD analysis project Ga0210059, IMG submission 188042) | Ecteinascidia turbinata endosymbiont from Florida, USA - Sample 2 (SPAdes) (version 2) | ecosystem: Host-associated > Tunicates > Ascidians > Unclassified | place: Key West, Florida...
TAGGCACTTTCTCTCACATTGCTGCGCGACGTCATCTCGTTCCCTTTCTGATCGGGAACTTTCCGCCGGGGAAGTACCCTTGGACTTAGCCGAATTTTGTCATGTAGTGGCCCTAGCGCCACTACATGCCGTTCTGAAGTTGTCATTTTCCAAGTAATACAAAATGTAGTGTTTTAATCCTCTATGCCAGGGGTGTCAAACTCATTTGCACTGAGGGCCATATCAGCATTATGGTTGCCCTCAAGGGGCTAGTTGTAACTGTATGGTTGCCTTCAAAGGGCCCGTTGTAACAGAATTAACCACAATCATCTACGCTACGCTAATACTTAAAGAGCGTCTCTGTGCCGTAATAATGATTATGTTGCAGTGAAAAGAGCCTTAAAACTGAATAACCTTTTTGAAGAGAGACCTTAGGTCCGCAAGATAACTAAAATAGCCAAATTACAACATGGCAAAAAATGTCGTTCGCATTTGTTAACAGGTATAAACCACTACAGTTCCAAACAAATAAGCGGCTTGAGGCTTGAAATTTAAGCTTCGCCGGCCACGTAAAAAGACGTGGCGGGCCACCAGTTTGACACATGTGCTCTATGGCTATGCCACTGGCCGATGGTAAACAACATGAAGACAAGTTTTGCACAGCAGCAAAGTCTTTTCGCAACACACACGGTTAACCATATGAAGTAAGTCCAACCTAGACACGTTTTTCCCAGTAAAGCTCACCAGAAAGTGTTCTACTGTAGCTGATCTAAATAACATATAGAGTTACACCAAGCAATCTCTGTTTGCGGGAAATCTTGTAAAAACAACCAAACGTAGGATCCAATACTGACAATATTACTTTCCATCGGAGTTTTGCAGTGTCTGGCGGTCTTGTGTTGTTGCGAGCATTTTGTCAGTGGAAAATTGAACATGAATTCAATACAGTGGCGTAGCCAGCCCAGAAATTTGGAGGGGGCCAAAATGTTTGATTTTAGGCGAATAACACTATTTTGTTTGGAAAACGCTTCTCAAAGCACAAAATGACTATATTTTCTAAAAATTTTGGGGGGGTCATGGCCCCGTTTCCCCCCCCTGACTACGCCTATGATTCAGTACCGTATTTTTCTTTTTCATTTCTTTTGTAACCGCTTTCATACAGACGGCCTGCATCTCTCTCACGCCCAGGTGCACAATATTGTCGTGTTGTTACTGTACTGATAAGATTAGTCTAGAGTAGACATTTGCATTTCCGCCCGTTACAAGGTAAATTGTGAAGTTATGCCTTTGCCCAATTTCGCAAATTTTTAGTTAACATTGAGTCGTCATAGGAAAGAGTTGCGTGGGCCCCCCAAAAGCGTGGGGCCCTAGGCCATGGCCTATTTGGTCTATGCGTAAATCCGTCACTGCGCACCTCGCCGACCACCTCGTATTCGACAGTGTTTTGAGTACAACGCTATTTTGACCCAATGAGTAGCCGTGAAAAGCTTTCACCTGTGTAGAGACCGCAAAGAAGTAGCAGTTCTGCACAAACCCGAAAAACGAAATGGCGTTGATGCAGCATTGTGCTGCACAAGAATCAACGAGATTTAATCAGGGGCTTAGTGCTAAAAAAGAGGTGGGAACGGCGTTCTTACCCCAAATAAAAAGAAGACTGCACCAAATAGTTCGAAGAAAGTGAGCATTCGTCTACAAGAATTTCCACACTGGATCTTCCAGTTTCACTGCAGCTCTACGGTGCTATGCACGAGATAACTTGTCATCTATTCATTTATGCTGCTCCAGGTGCTGCACGTAGAAATTGATATGAAAAATCTAAATCTTCAAGTAACGTTACTAGTGCAAAAAGGTGTGGTGACGCCGTTCCCACTACACACCTGGATTTAATGAATGAGGAGAACAAGGAACGAAATGTGCAATTGAATTCATTCATTTTCATGCCCGCTTTTCCTCTAGGGAGGGTCGCGGGGGCAGCAGCCCTAAGAGGACTCGAAATGCCTCAGCACGGTCAACAGCAATTTCAGGTAATTCTACTGGCTCCACGCCAATATAGGACCAAGCAAGGTCGGAGCGAAGATGTAAGCACTCCACCTGGTCCTTGGACGACCTCTGGGCCGCTTTCCCGTGGGTTTAGCCAGCAGAACTTACCTCGCCAGTCTTTCGTGGGGCATTCTGGACACATGGCCGAACCAACGTGTAGCTGGGATCTCTCGATGCGGAGAAGTGGTTCGACATTCAGGGCGCTGCGAATTTCACAGTTGCGCCTTTTGTCGGGAAGTGTCACACCGTGGACTCTTCGCAAAAATCCCATTTCTGCCGCTTGCAGTTGAGATAATATTTTTTCAGTGATAACCCAAGATTCATGACCAGGGGTAAGGTTCTGAACAAAAACCGATTTAAAAACTGACAGCTTTGCGGTGTTTGAAAGCTCCCGTTTTGTGACCACAGAGCGATAAAGCTCACGCACACTGCGTTAGCCCTACCAATCCGTGTGTCAGTCAACTGATTAGTGATTACCTTTCTTGTTGTTGCTAACCGCAAGCACAGTTGCGTTCGTGTATAAAAGCTAACGTCGTCGCCTGGGCGCACGATCAACTATCCGCTTTGTGACGCAACACACGAAAAAAGCAGATTTCACAAGAGAGCAATCCATGCATCCGTCCGAAGTTCCCCATGAGCCCATTTTTATAGTTATTCTTAATGTATGGTTTTGGATACCAATGCAAACTGTTCTTTATGAAGTAGAAATCTAATGTACAAAGATTTTACAAGTTCCACGTTCAGGCCCGTAACCAGAGGGGGGCAACTGGGGAATTGTCCCCCCTACGAAAATATCAGCTGGTTGCGGCCCTGACCACATCACAGATGTAGAAACACCTTATCAAATGCAATATATGATGCGCATGGTTGATTGATGAAATAGAAGCATATAGTCGTCCAACATAGTGATGAACAGGAACCAGTGTGCTGATTCACAATTTTGCCTTTTCGCTAGGAGCTGCAGTGCAGCTTTAAGTGCCTTTTACGTTTATGTAGGCCTATCTGGAATTTGAAGTAGGCCCTTAGTGGTTTTTGTACCTATTTACGATCGCGAGTAGGCAATACACAATGAAAGTTTGGGGGGGAAAAATGATACGACCGACAAATAACGCGGAACAATCTTGTGGAGAAACGCAAGCAGGCAAATATAAGTGCACACATTCAACAAAATTTTGGACTGATTTCTATGAGAAACAGAAAGATCTTTTGAGAACTGAACAACGTTATGTTAGCAGAACTGCCATCAGTGCTAATAATGAGACAGACGATCTTGTTTGCTGTTTATTTAGATCCATACTTGTTTGCTGTTTATTTAAATGATTTGCCAAATGAACTAAACAACATTAAAGCAGGGTGTTATATTGGTGAAGTCTTATTAAATCACTTGATGTTTGCTGGTGATATTTGTGTGTTCTGTCCAAGTGTACGTTGGTTGCAAAGAATACTAGTGTGCCAGGCGTATGCAGAATCGCATGGGATTATCTTCAACTGCAACAAAACTGTTTGCATGACGTTTAAGGCCAAACGTGCAAAAAGCACAGCAACTCTAGTCTTGAAATTGGGTGATCAATACGTAAAAGCTGTTGACCAATATAAATATCTGGGGATAGTATTGGATACTGAGCTCTCGGATGACAAAGACATTCAGAGACAACTGCGATATCAATATTGTGCAGCAAACAAGCTGCGAGCCTCTTTTCCCGTTGTTCAAATGCAGTTAAAAACGTAGTTTTTCGTTCCTTTTGTACGCCCATGTATGCATCTCAATTATGGTGTAATTTCAGGAAGTCATGCATGCAGAGATTGCGGGTGGCATATAATTTTGGTTGCAGACAGGGGCGGAGCCAGACATTTTCATTTGGGGGGCCACTGGAGGGGCGAGTTTTGCAACAAGGGGAGCTGTCAATGGTCTGTGTAGGACTTTCAGAAAGAGACCTGATAAATTTTGGGGGCCACTGGGGTGGCCAGGCAAAATTTTGGGGGCGCAGTGGCCCCCTGACACCCCCCTAGCTCCGTCCCTGGTTGCAGAGCTCTATACAACCTGCCCTGGAGAGCGAGTGTTAGTAGCCACCAAGTTCAATGTAACATTCCTACCTTTGAGGCTCTGCTACGCAAATACAAGTACCTTTTTCTCGAAAGACGCAGAAAATCTAACAACTTATGGTTACGTGCTTTGATGTAGTCAGATTGTTTGTACTCGTCACTTTCTTTGAGCACTATAATCGCATTTTACTCTGTGATTGAGTGATCGAACTTTGCAGTGTCCGCTTGATCGATGGCATGACAAGCCACAATGCTTTCGCATTTTACCTAGACTGGTCCAATTTAGGAATTAGCGCCCTACTCCGCAGTAGTGCTGTAACAAGTGTTACGTGTTATCTAATTATAGTGTTAAGAATGTGTCTGTAACCCTATGGTACTGTCTTCAATGCAGTTGCAAAAAGTGTCTGTAACCCTGTGATTCCACCGGCTTCAATGCCTTGAACTATGTTCTGTTTTGTCTGTTTTTATCAACCTGCGTTCTGCAGAGTGTGTGTGTTCATACTATGGACTTCGTGTCTGCTCACAAACTAATAAATTAAATTAAATTAAATCGTCTCGACTGTCGCTACCTCTTCATTGCGAGTTGAATCACTACACTCCTTGTTTGCAATAGCTGTAGGCCTACTGCAGTCTTAACTGGCACTACTAAAAATGCGTTTCACCCATTAAAGAGTGGGACATGGCGGAGCGCAGATATAAGGCTCTAACATGAGAATTGAGCACGTTTGATAACCTTCGATATAATTGATTAGAGGAAATTAATTTCGTTCAAATGAGAACACTGTTTGCTAACAATGTGATAAGCCGTTTCTACCGAATTCTCGAGCGCAAGGAGTATCTGGCAAAAATGAACAACCTTCCCAAAGACCGTGACGCGGGGTTCCCGGAGGCGTGGGGCCCAATTCAGCCGCATCGGTTGCATCGGCTTCAGGCCGGTCCTGCTGGAGAGACATAACACCTCGGTCTTTTTGGTGCTAATTTTCATTCCGGCTCGGTCGCACGCAGCAAGTTAATTGATATTTTAATTCTGGCTTAAACTCCAGAGTAGACTATTTACCAGCCATGTTGCTGGCGTTGTGTCGTAACTTTGGCCGTGACAGTTGTAAAGTGAAAGTTTCAGTTATTTTACGATGTTCATGGCATTGTTTGTCAAATGTTCTGCGTCATGCCCGTCCATTAGAATGAACTTCAGAAATCGTTCAACAAGAACTCCTGTTTTGTTGACATAGCGCACTGCAAACACTGACTGATCCACGGGTAAATCTGGCGTGGAGTCCACGATTATATTTTAGTTCAGTACATCGCTGATATTACTTCAGCAACCATTGTGCTCCAAACTTGTCTAGACAGTAACTCGACAAAAATAATTGAAAATGCCAGAGGAGAGATATGAGGGTGTACCAACTGATGCGATATCAAACCAGAACCGTCGCCAGAAAGACATCTATAGGGGTCTTTACGTTTCTGCAGGGGTGCTTGAAATTCTAAAATTTGACAAAAACTTTACTTACTTATAGTGGTTCATATGTCAATTTGGGGGGCATGGAGTTTGTTTGGGGGCTTAGCCCACTAAAGCCCCCCCCGTGGTGGCGGGACTGGGTCAAATCTGTGCAGACGATCTGCTAGAAAAGCATCGTGGTGCGCCAGCAATTCAAATATTATAAAGAAAGTTTCCATTATATTAAAAACATTTTTTTCATCTCGTCTACAACTTGCATCATAGTGTTCTGTGTTTTACGGTGAAGGAGCCAAACTAGTGCAGCACCACTATTTGACAAATATTCGTAATTTTCACCCCTTACTTATTCTCAATACTCTTATTTATACCTCCGCAATATGGTGAACATATACATGCGGAATCAAAGAAAATTCAACGGTTTTCGCTTGCGATGCCTCTTCAGTATTTGCGGCGTCACATGGAGAGAGAAGATCAAGAATGGGGTCATCTTGAAGGGTAGGCTACCGTCTGTGGCTCCCTGTTTAGTTATTTTTAACGACACTCTGGCTCGGTCACGTCCGCCGTCTTTCTGAGTGTCGTTTACCCAAACACATTCTCTTTGGTTAACTTCAGAACTCAGGTACTCGACGTATTGGTCGACCCTCCTTCGTTTCTTACCATAGGCTACTTCTGAAAGCGATCATCCTCTCTCGAAGAGCTTATGTCACACGATTAGCCTCCTTGTAATTTCAACAGTTCTTTAGAAACTCCGCTTCTCACAGTGTCGACATGTTGAACTGACTTTCAAATTGAGAAAAACCTGTGTGGTGTAGACTTAAGCCATAATTACGAAAAATATTCATGGCTTCCAGCCAACAGGTAAACACAAGTTCAAGTTCATAACCATAACACAGCCTACTAAATAAAGATCTGCAGGCCATTGTTCTGTTAAAAAAACTGATGTAACTCAAGTCGGGATACAATTAGGAAGCATTTTTTCCATCTGAGTACGAAAACACCTTCGGTGTCCCACAATGCTTTTAAAAAATTTTTAAGCTACGTTTTTTCATGTAGTTACATATCAATTTGATATCTAAGCTACATAAATTTTGTCCACCACGTTTCCTCAATAATAGCTATTTGTAGAAAGGATTCCTTTCACCGGAATCAGACACCAAGATCTTACAGAGTATAATTTTCGCTGACTGCGTAGGCATCATTAGGTCTCAGAAGCGCATGAAATATAAAATAGAATTAAATAATACCACAAAGAGTAAGCTACCAATTAAGAGAATCTAATTGAAAAATTGCAACCACAGCTGCCCACTTTACATAGGAAAGAAAAAGGCCACAGTAGGAACAACTAAGCAAAGCAAGTATACCGTGACATAACAAACAAAAATAACAGTCCAGTAGGTTGCAAGATCATCATGACGAATGTCCATTGCCTGAACCAGGCATAAGGGCCAATATGCAGGCAGTCTTCCAACTTTTCTATCATAGGGAAGTTGCAGGATACGTGGAGTGTTTAAATTCATCCAGTCTTGCGCTGATCCAAGTACATTTTTCTTGGATGTCCTCGTGCTTTCTTGCCACAAATTGTCCCACAAATATCCGGATGTAATTGTAGGGACCTGATAACGTGTCCAAGAAATTGGGATTATCGTTTTTTATTGTTTTTAAGAGAGATCTGATTTGATTGACTTGAATTAGATCTTGTTTATTTGTTTTCTTGGCCATGTAAGAAATTCTTTGCATTTTCCGATGGAACCACATCTCAGCAGCTTCCAAATTCTTAATTAGTGGAGTGGTGCAGTTAGAGTCCACGACTCACAGCCGTATAGCAGAACTGGCCAGACGCATTATTTCAGGACTCTTATGCGAACATTCACAGATTGATTTTCATTTCTTAAAATATTACCAAGTGGCTTGAAGGCTTGTTTCGCCATTGCAATACGTGTTCGAACATCATTCTTTATGACACCTTGCAGGGACGCGGGAATGGGGGTGCATGACGGGGGCACTGTCCCCTGACCTTTGAAAGGGGGCAACAGGGACACAGGTGCCCTTACATAACATCATCATAGGTAACTTCAGGGACGCCGGAGACCGGTGAAATGACGGGGTATTAACCCTGCCTTTTTTAAAGAGAGACAACAGGAGCGGAGGTGCCTTTTCATAACAGAAGCACAGGTAATTTATAGTTTATCAAGATCGACTTGAAAGAAATTTATTGCAGCTATTTGCGCACCCATAAAATCCAGAATTATTTTCTATAATTTCTGCTATATTTTTGAGATCAACATTGTTGCTGCGCAAAAACAAGCATAATTGGTAAAATTGTGTTTGTTTTTATAAGTTTCCAATGCCCTCAACTCTTCTACTGCCCCCCTGCCCTAACGCTGTACCGGCGTCCCTGACACCTTGCATCGCTGGTGATATTTGAACTTCTCATCTTGTTTCAAGGTGGTCCCAGTGGCATGGCAACGGGGGTGGGGCGGGGGCCGGGCGGCAAGCGGCACCTTCTGGGGGGCGGAGAGTTGTTGATTAAAAAGTAACCTTTGAAAGTAGTTTCAGCTCTTTCCAGTTTTTTTGCTTAGGATCGCCAACCTAAAAAACTTGGAAATATAGTTGTGGAGCAAGCAAATTGATGACATGATTACACGAAAGTCTGTATCCAATCCAGGGTGATAAATCACCCCTATGTTTGTCTTGAAATCATTGCTTTTTAACATACTTACTTGGAGGGTAGTTCTCCCCCAGTCCCTACGTGTTTCTCCCCATTCAAGGCCATTTCCCACCACCCCAGTCAAATACCCTTTGAACAAAGGATAGAGATGACATTCGACCGCAGGCTAGCAAACATTCCAGGTGCAGTAATTTGAGGTTAAAATTCCCCCCACTCAAAATCTGATAAAAATAGCTCTGTTTCAAATCAAGGTGAGTCAGGACTACCTTAATCCTTTTTCTCCTATCGTTCGATCCTTAGCAACGCCCCAACGGCACGTCTACATTTCACCTGACGCCTATCGGCATTGGCGACAAACATTTCCTGGCATGTCTCATGCTATTGTTTAACGTTCAGTGGAGACTTTCGATAAGCAAGTGCCACAAGCTATAACCTAGTCATTATGTGGGCTTATCGACATCATGTTTTGGCGGGTGAAGTGAACTCTGCAAAGGTAAAGTGTTCAGTTTCAATAAAATCGATGTTTGCCTGAATGACTAAAGTATCGGAAAATGACGTTCTTGAAGCGATATAGTTCAATTGCTGTGTTTGCGTGTGTGATTTAGAGCTCAGATTGTAGGCCCAGACTTGAACTGCAAGTAAAGTGAATCAGTGCCATGCAGGTGATAGACAGTGTGGGTTTCTTAGAAGGTTTGACTCCTTTGTTCAATGGAACTTATATTTTGCTTTCATAGAAAAAGTCACTTCAACAAGAAAATGTGTTGCTATCATTTTGATAAATAAGAGGCAATGAACTTTAAAATGAAACGTTACGGAAGGGCATGCAATATGTTTATCTATGATGGTGGTTAAGGCTTTTATTAAAAGGAACTTCAGCCGAAACAGTTGCACAACTTGGCAAATGGCTATACTGTACAAAGTTTTTTAAACGATTTCCATTGAACTTAAGACATTGTAATCGCTGCTGAGCAATAAACATGCGGATGTCATACGTGGTAAGGTTTGGTAGTACAGTTTTCGAAATAGACGTCTGTTGCTAAAGGACGAATGTAAGGAATAACACTATGCACGCGTAATTGGAAGAAGCCCATCGCTACAGCTAGACCAAGTTTGCAGGTCAAGACGGAGGCTGCGAGCCAACACTTATCAACCAGAACCGCTTTTAAACCTATTTGACAAATTTTAGCTAAATGGGTCTGCACCTTAAGAGGGCCCCACGACAGAGGTAACGTTTTAAGCCTTTTTTATATTCTAAGATAAATATTGAAACCTGAAGCGAACAATGAAAGGTTGCAACATTCTTTACACTACTGAGATTGGATCATTAAATTTATTATTATAGCCTCATATATGCCGTATATGTACTTGGTTTTAGTTAAAGACTATCAACAATATAAACGTTACTATCAACAATATAAACGTAAATAAATGTTTATATCTATACAGTACTGTAGGTATTCCGCTATAATTTTTCCAATTGGTCCCGGCAATAAAACATATTTTGTGGTTTTTGTTTGATCCCTTAGAATGCGTAAACGATTATATGGCTTACCTCAGACTGAAAGTCAACAGAGAAGAAAAGTTAACGAAATATCCAGGGTCCATAGAGATGCGCATGTAAAGAAGACAGAAGAAATAGGAAGAGCAAATGACAGGAAAGGTGGCGAACAAGCAGAAACATCAAGACCAAAATAGAGAATGAAAAATAGGACCCATTTCAGTATGCGAATTATTGATTCTGATATTCAAGATGTTTTATAATTCCTTGCATCTTTACTAAATACGAAGCAGGATCTTTCATTTTAAATTGCTGTAAGCAAATTTGAGGGGTGAGAAGGGCAGTGCTATTAAGGTCGACCCCGGGCGACACTTTTCACTACGCCAGGCGCGCAACCAGGGGGGGGACATTTGGGGCATTTGTCCCCCCCCGAACTTTTCAAAACATTGCATAGAGATTTTGACATTTGCAGTTACTTTCAAATAATAAAGATGAAATTTTGTATTCAATTAATTTTTAAGAAAAGTTTTATTTCAATTTTTCTTTGTCCTACTGGTTGATTATCTCTACAAGATTTATCTTGAGACAGGCCATCTGATTGAAAATTTCGGAGCTGGAATTGTCAAAACTTGGGAGTTCGTTTAAGTGTTGGTATTCCTGTGGCATTTTTTATCCTTTTGTTCTTGTACCACTCTGAAAAATTTCAGAAATGCAGTGTGTGTGTACGCTTTTTCCTGTTTCTTACGTATCTTTTGAGGAAAAGAGTTTGCATGCACTCTCGAAACGTTAACAATACACGTTGCATTGTTTACACACCCGTAGAGCAAGGTTTGTAGCCAGTAGACTGTGCCTGGTGAGAGAAACAGCACACTATGTTCCAGGGACCGAGTTCGCTAAAAATGTTTGGGGGCGACAATCCTTGTTGTTTGCGTTTTGATGACGTCACCATGTTCACTCAACGGTAGTACGACCTTTTTGTAAAATTGAAAAAATGAGGGGCACATTATGGAATTGATATAATTTGGTGACCGTGGTCCCCCTGGGGCCTTTTCCCCAAAAAATTTAGAAAATATTGTCATTTTGTGCTTTGAGAGCCGTTTTTCCAAACAAAATAGTGCTATTCGCCTTAAAATCAAACATTTTGGCCCCCCCAAATTTCTGGGCTGACTACGCCACTGGGCAACAACTCTCTATCAATTTCAGATATTGCTATTCATTTAGAAGAGCCACATAAAATATGTCGGCGAGTCGCAGTTCGCCCACCATTGGTATAAACCTTCGTGGCTTACTGTTATCAGCGGTAGCTGCGTTATCTGCCAAGATGTTTGCGTTCAATAGTCACATGCGGCAAAACGAAACCAGTGTTGCCCCTGGGGTCAGTATCATTTAACATCATATTGCTGCTTTCTTCAACATCAGATAACATCAGATTTTTAAGATACCGTTTCATATAATGTAAATACTTCTATTACCAATACATATAACAAAGCGCGATAAACCTCGTTGAATCCGAAATAGAACGAAGTGTCGTCATTAAACGAAGAAGTCACTCATGCATAACGTAAAATATTCATCCCAGCGCAGCGAAGAGAGCTTCTGTTTGCAACGTTAACCAAATAGACACGAGGGTGAGAGATTGAAAGAAACCTAAAAATTATGAATCTAACTTGTTTTCATCATAAAAAGAGAGTAACAGAATAAAATTTGGAAAACAAAAACAACAGCCTGGTCAACATCAGATTTGTTGCCGAAACATCAGACATCAGAAATTTATCTGAAAACTACAGATCTGATGTTAAAACATCAGAAGCGGCAACACTGAGCAAAACGCCTTCCACCGTGACTTGAAGCGCATCTTCGAAGATTTGTTCCCATGTTATTGTTACGCAACAAAGGCCAATAGCAGAACAATTCGCTCCCAAATGTCGCAACCTGCTTCTGCAGGCAAAGAAGCGGATTTAGTGAACTGCAAAGCTCATAACTGCATGTTACCAAAACAGTGAACCTGACTCTTGTGCAGTGTGAGTGTCATATCGGCAAACAAATTGTCATTGCAAGAATTAACCCAATTATTCAGAATTCAACTGCTGATTCACGTTTTCCAGATATTTATGCTTCTTAGTTCCAATTTCCAGGGGGCAAATGTCCGCTTTGCCCCCCACTGCGGACGCCCATGGTTGCTGGGGTTTCACAGCCAAGCTCTAACGTTGCAAGGGAAATTCGAATTTCACAAGAGCCTCAAAGTTATTAGGTGTTGTTTAGGTAGTCCCGGCAAAAGTGGCGAGGGCCACCCACATCTAGTGGTGAGTCTGACCCAACCATTCACAATAAAGTTAAAATTGTGTTCCTGCTGCATTCCCTTCAAGAGTATTTCAGTTGGCAAACGGAGTCATCAGCGATTAAACATATCCTAACATTCATACCAGTCTCTTGTATCTGACAACTTCACCACTTGCGATATCGTCTGCAGAAATTATCTCACAGCAAATATATTCACCTGAAGTTTCAAAAATCTAGATAAAGGATCTGAAGAATTTGCTAAAACAAGACGAAAAGTTAGGCGGGTGTACTAGTAGCCTATACATCTGCCTCACTAAAGCCATGATTGCACTACTTGAGTACGGAACCAGGTGTTGTATTAGTCTACTAATTTTTACTCTGTCCTGATCGTTCGGTCTGCATCTTGATTAAAACTGAAAAGTTGTAATTTTCGGAAATGTTGCGAAGAGAATTTTATCTGTGACCGTTTGCGACGGTTGAATAAACACGATGACGTCATCGAATGAAAGTTCGTGAAAATTGCCTCCCGAAATAGAAGATCTGGTTGCACCGCTGTTACGCCATTGGGTGGTCCCATCAATTTTGATTTTGCACATCGGAATGCTTTGTGATTTCGTTTTGACCATGCACTCTGCTTCTGTTGTATTTACTTCCATTCCGTAATTTTTACTATGGAAGACCACCTGATCTATCAGTTCTTGGAGCTTGTTTTCTGATGTTGCGAGCAGAACAGTATCGTCTGCATAGCGAATATTGTTGATATTGGTGCCACCGATTATAATCCCATCAAGGTATTGGATATTGCGAAATATTATTTTACAGTACAAGTTATACAGATCTGGTGAAAGAACATACCCTTGACGAAATCCCGTCCCAATTTTTGTCCATTCTGTGAGTTCGTTTCCAACTCGAACAGCAGCAGTTTGTTCATAATATAGAATTTTAATTATTCTCATGTCTTTTTCAGCTGTATTTATCAAGTCCGAAAGTTCCGTTAATTTTGAGTGATCCATGCGGTCAAATGCTTTCTTGTAATCAATGAAGCGCAAGAGGTTTTGGTGCACTTGTATAGCTCCCTCAACTATCATTTGTAACAAAAGGTTGCATCTCTATTTCCTCTATTTTCCATGAATCCATACTGTTGTTCCAAAGCTTCCGCATATATTTTAGATTTCATTCTGAGCATGGTGATTTTGAGGAGGATTTTAATGGCATGACTCATTAAACTTATGGTTCATAAACTGCCGCATTCAATTGCACCTGATGTTTTGGGGAATGCCACAAAAATTGATTTAGACATTTTTCGCGGAATTATACCTGTGTTGTACATTTCATTCAATATTTCATGTAAGACATCGATTCCAACTTCGTCGAGAGCTTTAATTACTTCAGTTGAAATTTTACCAGGACCGACTGCTTTACCATTTTTCATGCTCACAACTGCATGTCTGAAATCGCTTTTCAATATGGTATAGGTCCAGTCAAGGGTTCTTCGAAGTTCAAAGGTTGGGACCCCATAAGGGTTGCCATAAAGTTCAGTAATGTATTCCTTCGATCTTCCTTTTATGTCTTCCTCCTCAAACAGCATTTCAACGTTTTCATCTTTTAAATAACCTGGTGTCGTATTGTAAGTTTCTTGTTGCTACTTTCTTGTATTTGCGTATGTGCTATCTTGGAATTTACGTTGAATAATTATTCTATTTTAGCGTACTTCCTGTTTAGAAATTGTTCATGTGTTTGAGTACAATTTTGTTTGATAATTTTTCTAATTCACTGCATCTCGTGTCATTGCCTTTGCTCTTTCTTCTTTCTTCAAATTAGCCACAAATTTCTTTTGTTATCCAACTACGGTGTTGCTGTCTCTCCACTTTTGGGACATGGTTTTCAGTTGCACTTTTGATATTGTCTGCGATATTTTTGGTATTTTTCTGTGATGGAGGTTGTGTTTGCCCAGTGGGTATTTTCGATTTTTTGTCGAACTTCATTCTGTAGCTCTTTCTGTATGCTAGAATTTCTACATGCATCAAAGTTGAAATGTGACTGTTTCTTTTTAATTACTTCTAATTTTACTTTGGCTGTTGCCACAACAGGTACAGCTCATACATGATCACTACCATAGTCTGCACCAGGGTAGGCATTGGGTTATGCATAGCATTTCTGTGTCTCTGAGAAATTGTGAAATAGTCAATCTGTTTTCTTGTTGTACGTGTATGATTGTCCCATGTCCAAACCCGCCTCTTGTGATTCTGAAACCATGTATTCGAAATCACCTGGTTGTTGTCTCGGCACCAGTCTACAAAGACATCCCCTCTATCATTTCGTTCTCCCAGTCCATGAGGAGCTACCGTACTCCATTCTCGAACATTCCCAACCTTTGCATTAAAACCCCCTATTATAATTGTCACTTCCTTGTCCTACCTTTTTGTTTTGCTTGATACGGTTGCCAGTAAAACTCAGTAATTTCCTCTTCCGATGCTTCTGTTGTAGGTGCTTATGGTTGTATCAGGTTATATTCAGTCTTTTTCCCCTCAATTTTAACCAGTAGAACTCGATCTGATATTGTCCAGTATCCTTTCATGCTTTTTAGCAGTAATGGAGTTTAGTATGCGTCAACTCCTCGTTCATGTGTGTCTCTACCAGAGTAAATAACCGTGTGTCCATCTTTCTGAAAAATACCACTTTGCATCTATCTCACTTCAGCGATGCCAAGAATATCAATCATTATTCTTTCCATTTATTGGATTACATTGTCTAACTTTCCTTTTTGATATAGTATTCTAGCATTGCATGATCCTATCCGGAGTGTCTTAGTGTTTAATTTCGGTCGCTGTGTAGCAGTCGCAGATTGACAATAGGGTGTGACCTGCCACAAATCAACATCCCTACCGAGAAAGGGGACATCCTTGACAGATTTCCCCTTTTTACTCTGTTTCTCGTGTGTCATTTTTCTTTATTGCACATTGTTTTTTCAGGCAAGATGTTTCCGAAGATAGGTTTGCCATTGCTTTCCTTCGTAGTCCTCTGTATTTGGTCAGCCGAACTGCTTCCACCCCACACCACGTAGAGGTTTACAGTAGGACTTGATGAAGATGAATCCCATCTCCACCTGTTTGATAGGCGCTTACAAGATGCGTAAGTGAAATACGTGCTTGCAAAAATATATTGACACAGCCAGGCGGTGGCTCTGTGGATGGCCGCGACTGGTCACAGGGGTTAAACAAGCCGAAATAATGGAAGTTAAACTAACCCAAATCTTCCGTTACATAGCTCTACTGCGCTAAAGCCGTACAAAACTCGACAACATGGAGCGAAATCAATAAGTAATTACGAGAAGTAAGCAAAGCAACAAATACAGCAGCATGTCTTCCCAGCTACTGCTAAAGCAGTGGTTCTCAAACGGGAGCCACTTGGCTCACTAAGGGAGGAATTTTTAATTCCTTGGAGAAAATTTGTTCTAGGCAGGAATTGGGTAGGAAAAGCTGTGGATGAAACAACCTTAAGTTTTTATTATTAGTTTATACAACACACATAAAAACTGCACAGCGAGGTTGGTTTAGAGATGATAATGTCTACATTACGTAAGCACGAGCTGCTTCATTATCATCATCGTTTGAGCCAGTTCTTTCAGTCCACTGCATAGTCGCACTAGATCTCGGGGCAGGTGTTGAGCAGCTAATGGATTGTCTCATCGCCCATACCAGGCAGGCCGTGCAATCCATGGGTAAGTCGATGGATAATCATCAGTCTTTCTGCTTACGTTGTCGCAATTTTCGCTGTAGTGTGACTCTACTAAAGCTTATTCTTCAACGGTCGTCTGCTTGGATGCGAAAGGGTTATGGAAACCCGGGCAGAGTTTCATTTTAGCTGGGTTTACACTTTCTCTGCCATGCTCAGCTCCTTGCGGAACTGAGCAAACAACGGTAGATACCGGTTGCGACCCAGCACTCCCGCGCAACTGTGTTGATGATCCAGCAGACTGCAACCCCTTCAAAACTACAACCTTATTAAATTTGCACTAATTAGGCCATCAACGTTAAACCACGATAGAAATTTATGAAACTTTCGAGGGACGCCCGACGAGACAACCTGTTTTGCAGGTTTTTTTCGTTGTCCCAGCGCCTTAATTTTATTTTTGCATGAAATTATTTAATATTTGTGCCAATAAACTCTCTCTTCGAATTCTGAGCTGGCTCTGTTAAAATACTTGCCAATACACTATGCTCGTTCTCAGCTTCAGCTATTTTTGCCTTAGTTTTGAATAGCCTAGTTTTAAATAGGGGCAAAATGTGTGATTGTAGGCGAGTAACACTATTTTGTTTGGAAAAACGCCTCTCGAAGCACAAAATGACTATATTTTATGAAAATTGGGGAGGGGCATGGCCCCTTTGGTCCTCCCCTGGCTACGCCCATGTACAGCAGTAAGTTAAAATAATTTTGACCCCCGCCACGGTTGACTAAACGCAGGATTCTTCTTGTATCTATGAAAGGCGCTGAAAATGGATCTTGCCTAGGGCGCAGGGATGGCTTAATCCGGCCCTACATAGCATATGGCACGTAGGTCTTGCGACGGCCACGTAGGATGCATTGTTTAGCCGAAAATAGCAGGCTCTGGCATAGTTCCTCGTTTGCCTTTTCGATGTGTGTTGTGTCCGGACATGGAAATCTCTAACGAGCAGGGGCGGAGCCAGACATTTTCATTTGGGGGGCCACTGGAGAGGCCAGTTTTGCAACAAGGGGAGCTGTCAATGGTCTGTGTAGGACTTTCAGAAAGAGACCTAATTTTGGGGGGGCCACTGGGGGGCCAGGCAAAATTTTGGGGGGCAGTGCCCCCCTGGCACCCCCTATCTCTGCCCCTGCTAACGGGATTCTGTAAGAATGCAAATGCGATTCCAATCAGCCTTGCGAATGAAAAGCACTTAAAATCGAAAACAAATCCAATTGAAGCAAAAAAATATTTTAAACTATTTGTTTATAATTGTTCGTAATTTTTTCAAACCTAAACACCCATCCTGTGGGTGTTATAAATTTATAATATCAGTTTTAAAATTATTGTAAAACATCATCTTTTGAAGATAAAAGCATGAATAAGATATATTCAAGAATTTTGATAAAAGCAGGGCAACATCCAGCAAGTGTCAATGCCAAGCATTGGCAGACGATTTGTTCACTTATATTGTGGCAGACTGTGTTTGTTTAGAAAACGTCACGCCCCGCTAATTTTCCTGTTTCTTCTCGTAGTTTAATCATGCGTAGTTAGCTGGTTCCAATAATGGTAAGTTAAGTGAGATTTTCAGCGCAGAATGCTGTTTTCGCAAAGCTTTCAGCAGGCTGTTTTCCTTCTACAACTTCCGAACGATATATTTTATTGATGCTGGTATCCTTGGTAAAATATTGTCATCTGCTGCACTCTTGAAAGAATAAAATGAAAGATGTCATTTCAACAACGATGAGCCAGCGATATTGCTGGTATCAGAAACGGGTTATTGTGGCATGTGGAAACGGCAATGAGCTGTGAATAGCCGCGTGACGCGTCCGCTATTATTAGACCAGCTTTTCGGGTAATTAAAAATGCCTAAAATTTGCCTTTTAATTTTAGTTAATAACGTTTCATTCTGCTTTAATATAAGCAAAGTAATTGCATCATACCAAAGTTTATGACAGGACCAACGCTTGGGAGTTACCGTGCTTTTTTGAGAATCATTCGACATTGGCTGTGTCAACAGTGTAACGTAAACGTGGTGCTGTTCCAGCTTGAAGCATGAGAATACCGCGCAACGAAAATTTTCTGGCAACTGACAAGAACTGCATACGTGAGATGGGATAATCGTACGAAAAATTAACACGCAATCATTGCTACAAAGAGCTGTTTTTAATGTGCTTCACCTCAGGTTTTTCCGATGTGATGCCATAAGGGAGATTTTGTCTGAAACTGCCACCGTCAATTTTGGATTACCATGTTACCGGTACACAGCATCCAAATGTTTCATGCGTGAAATGGGGTGTTCTTTCAAAATTTGTAACAACAAACACAATATGAGCTTTCGTCCCAAGACAAGACGTTTATTCGGTTGAAACTTCATGATTGACCAGGAGGTTCGCTGCCCATCTGATTTGAAACTGCTGCAGGTTTGCATGTTCTTTACGAAGTGTTGGTGATGCAACATGGGAAACAATTGTTTTGTTCAGCAGAATTTTACTGCCATGATTAGTTTTTGTTAAGGAAAAAATGTGAAACAGGTAAGTCCTACTCGGGATACTTTTTGTCAGCAATTTTTTTGTACTTTTTGTAATTTAAGTGCTTTTGAACATTTCCTGTTTTATAGGTTTTTCTATTTGACTGAATTAAGTCATCAAACTATTCACTGTACCATTTAGGAAGCCTTAACTACATAAAAGCTATCAAGCAAGATAGGAACACAAATTTTGTGATTAACACATTTTTGACAAAACCGGGGTGCGTCAAAAATTTGTTCTTGTAACAGCCAATTAATCTGATATTTTTGCAGATCAAGTGTGGCTTCACGAGGTCACAAACAAAGTTTCATCGCCAATGTTTTAAGTCGGTTTTCTAAGCTTAGGGTAAGACGTTGTGAGTTCCTTCGGAATCAAAAATTTAAGTGCAACTGAAGTGAGAGAAATGTCGGGTCATGCATGCTATATTGCGATTATGTGACACGATTATGGGAGTGACCTAATGATGTAATAAGAAATAATTTCTGTTCCTTTGGTTCACGAGTTGTGGAATAACTTAATTTTTTCATAAAAGTGTTACACGGAACATTAGATGAAAACACATGTGTAATGATCACACAAACTGATCGTAGTTAATGGTGGTTGAATACTACATTTACTGCAACTTACTACTGTATAAAAGCTTCTAAAACAAGATTTTAAGCTATTTGTACAGTAGAAGACATAACCTTATAGTTGTACTAGACTTGAAGCACAGGAAAGACCCGCCTGCAGGGGTCCGATGATCGTTTCAAACAAATCGAATTTCAACAACTTGTGATTTCGTGTTTGTTGAAAGTAACAGGAAATTTTAAGTTCAGTTCCCAAGCTATTGTTCTGAATCAAGGAAAGGAAAACCTTTAAATGAAGCCTGTTGAACTGCATGGAACGGTTAAGTTCGGATAAGCTTGTTGACCAGAGTTTGAAAGAGATAAGTTTGGTAGTTTTACCGTTTAATATAGAGGCGTTAAAAATAAACTGAATCTTTCATCAGCAACCAAAACATCGCTGACACGCAGTTAGTCGTAAAATGGAGGAAAGCAAGTTGTGACACCAACTGCCTTTTGAAGTTACCAGTGAGATCAGAAAATGACTACTCTCGACATCCACCCATTCTGTTTTTAGTCTGACTTAACTAGTAATTTGCTTCGTTCGTCGGTACCTAACGGCCAAATCATGACTGATTTAAATGATCGGGTAGAGGGTAAATAAAAAGTTGAGATCAGTAGATTAGAGCTGGAAGACTAATGCAAATTTGCCAGACCAACCCTGAAGAGGGATCACTTTGAGGATCTCTTAGAAGGCCAGAGAGCCACATAAGCGATTACACAACAGTTGTTTCTGGATATGTTAAATTTTCCCTAATCAGCAAATTTTTCCTAAATATATTTTTCATTATTGACAAAATGGCTTCACGAAATGCCTTCGCGGGCCGGATTTGGCCTGCGGGCCGTAGTTTGGAGACCCTGCTCTAGACAAGCGGCTGATAACCAGAGGTAAAATTATTTCATGGGGTGTGCTAAAGCAGTGTTTCCCAACCGGGTGGATAGTTTACCCCAGGGTGAATGAAACTTCTGCAAGGATGAATGAAAGAAGAGGGTTGAATTAATTTTCTGTTCCTAATTTTTGTATCCTCTGGAAATGTGCATTTATCTTTTGTTTCATGGGCGTCGAAAGATTTTTTTTCCAGTGGTGGGGGGCGTTAGCGGATTTTTCCACAGTAACCATACAGATTTTTCCAGGGGGCTACAAGGAATGAAATTTTATTTTTCAGTCTCGAAACTAAGAAAATGACCTCTTTTGCTGAAAATGTAATAGAAATATATCAAATGTCAAAATCCAAGGAGGCGTTGGCCTCATCTGCCCCCCCTTCCAACGCCCATGTTGTGTTTTTTACTTAACACGTTTCAGCAATCGTGAATAATATGGCCAACTTCAAGCGTTCTAGCTTTACGTCTGGCGCAGTCAGCAACTTATCAATTCAGAAAAGACGTACTACGATGCAATTAACTGCGTCTATGACCGTAACAGGGAGAGTTATTATCGTGTTTTACTGACTCAAGTGACGGACGGAATCTCTGCAATGCTTTGCATGAACGCCATGTACTCACAGGCGGGTCCAGGATTTTTTTAGGGGGGCTAAGGGACAAGTTCATCCGGATGTGTACTGACTGCTTAGCCGTAAAAACGCATTAAGTTCTGAGGTTCTCAATGAGGGTCTGAGAAAGTTCTCCCCTCAAAAATTTTGAAAACCATAATGAAATTTGAAAGGCGTTAAATATCAAAAAAACGAAGCTGTTGCAATCTCAGAACAACCCACTAGGGCATCGCAATGCCCCATTCGGAAACTCTGGCCTATATATAAGACAAAAGCAATAACACAAGGCAAAAATATGAACATAGCTATTTGTAGGAAACAGCCTATAAAAATAAGGACAAATGTTAGAAATAAAGATGATACGGCAGCCCTACCTATAACAGTTTGATTGCTGCTGGCCCAGCGGAGTAAGAGACACCTCCACTCGGGAAATTTACTTCAGTACAAAGCGGGGGTTGTTACTCCTTGCAAATTCGTCCACTGCGAAGTCCAAATCTATGTTGACTTTTCTGTGTATACGAAGCAAGGCTAGTACGTTCAAACAGTCCTCTAGGATTGTGGTGCGGAGACACATTTTCAGCCGGCGCAAGGCCGAGACGTGTCGTTCAGCCTCGCATGTTGTCATTGGCAGTGTAGCTGCAATTTTCAGAGGTCTGAAGAAATTAGGAAATGCCTCTTTATCACACTGGTTCAGAGCTTGTAGCGGAATGCTGGGCAACTTCGACTGGTCGCAGTTGGTGAACTTAATGGAACATATATGGAGCTCCGAAGATAGTGACAGTGGTGAGGGCAGATCTTCTTTGAACAGCTCAACCAGGCTGTCAACGTGATGGCGCCAGTCGTGAGTCTTCCTCACCACTGATGGGACAAGGCACTTAAGCACATTGCGGCCTTTCTGGCGTGTTCGTTGAACCTATTGGTCAACTCCATCAAAAGGTGGTCCAGAAGTGGAATTGTAATGGTTTGGCGGTAGTATTCATCAGGTGTAACAGCTCTGATGTTTTCCCTTTGCATTCGAATTCCAAACAAGCGTGGGACCATGGGAATATTGGTTCCAGCTTCTTCCGCCATTTCGCGTGCCTATTTCATCCATCCTCCTTGGAACTCCCCAGGCCCCACCGCGATGACGTACGCCTTGAATAGCCTATTCTTCCTGGTGTCTTCCACCGCCTCATCGCTCGGGTGATGCCGATGAGCTTTCTTACAGCATGACTGTGAGGCCCTTGATATAGTTTAGGACATTGCAGCCACTGACTAAAGCCACCAAGAACGACCCTTTTTTATTGTTGGCCATTGACATCGGTAATGGTTGTAAGGTTCCATTGCGCTGTGCCCTCTTTCAGCGCGGTATCTGAGACTTTTTACGATGACTGAAAAGAGTTCGGCAAAGGTTTCCACGGCTGCATGTCGCTCCACTCATCCAGTACGGCAGAGGGACTTCAGACGCTTCCATTTAAACTCTGTCTATATGTTATCACAATCACCTCTGACAGTTTGTCCTGTCGTTTATTTCGGAAATACTGTACAGCAGGTTGAAAAAAACTTATTGAGAACAGCAGAATATGGGTCGATAAAAAAGCATCTGATTTCAAGCTGAGCTGGACTTTTGTCCAAAAATTGTTGCTGGTAGGTCTGATGCTAATCAGTAGTCATCTTTAGCATAGCCTACAGTTAACCTAGCGTCCTACTTCATTTTTAGCCTACCTTACATGTAGGCTACGTTTTACGGTTACGTTTGCTGTATTGGAATTTACGCTGTCACTGAGCGCTCTAACCTAGCCTGTAGTTAACTACCTTGTCAGTTTGTTGTATCGTAATTTTGATGTCTTTGCTTAAGTGAAAAAATGAGCTGTACTCATTCATGAAAGCTTGCAGGAAAAAATGGTATAGTTTGCTGTTTATTCAACTTTTGTCCGCAAGAAGCCAATCTTACCCAAATGAAACAACAGTTTAAATACTTACGTGTGGTATATGCAACAATGGGACCATGTTTTGGAATAAAAACTTGCTTATGAGAAGTTTCATTTTTAGTGAAATAAACACATTCGGACTGCCCAAACTGAGCAAAATAAGCTTTGCATTTAATTTCGTCCCTATCCCTGCGCACGAAACAGTTTATTTAAAGGCTATCCCAAAAAATAAACCCAATGGACGTTTGTGTGTCGAAAACCATTGATCAAAAAACGTATCTAAAAATTTAAGGAGGCTTCACCCCCTTTAACCCCCCCTGGATCCGCCTACATGTACTCCTGTGCGAAGGTTATCTGCTATCGCTGCACACTCTATGGTTGCATTCTCAATCTCGAGTGAAAACCAGGCACATGAACACTGATCAGAGTAGCGTTACTAGTCGAAGTACAGCAGTAACCTGTTTGTGATATTTGTTTGTTACCAGTTTAGTATCGATTCTAACATCTAATACGCGTTTACATCTCAGGTAATACCTGCATAATGTCTAAGAAAAACGTGCAGAACATTAGTTTTCATGAAAGTAAATGTAAGTCTTTAAGTAAGTAAATGTAACACGTCAGATTCAACAGCTTTGCAGTTCAAAGAACCCCTGGTTTATAAAGGAAGGTTTGCGTCGAGGATAAGCTCCATTTAGCAACACTTTCATTAGAGCATCTTTCAAAACGTATCTCTATTATTGGGTTTATAGGGTTAATTTGCTTGAATCCCCAGAGTATATGAGAAAATCGCATTAAAAGTCGTGCAACAGCTGGTGCTTATGACTGCTACGTACATGTCAGAGAAAGGATTTTCGTGTTGGTCGAGTGAAACTTAACAGCAAAATGCGTTGACTCGATGAGGGTGGCACTGGAGGAAATAACTATCTTCAGTTTGAGAAGTTGATCAAGAAAGTTCAGGAGCAGCGCCGTCACTGGTAAACGACTTTCTGTTGTAAATATTTGTAGTTTCCTATCGTTATTTTAATTTTTTGTGGTTTTGTTATTGTGTCTGCAGTGGCAGAGGTCTGGTGTTTGATTCTCAGTCTCACTGAGCCTGTATAGCAGTGTTTTTCAACCGGAGTTTCGCGAGTGTCTTGCAGGGGTTCTGCCAAAACGGACCGAAATTGCCTGGAACGAAATTCGCAACCACAATTCTATGTGGTTGTAGCAATACAGACACTTGGATCATTGCACAGGGTTCCATGAGCAACGCAAACATTCGCGGAAGGTTCCACTGCAGCAAAACGGTTGAAAAACACTGCAGCATATAGTTTTGAGGTTCTGTGTCGTCGCTTGTTAAAATGCAGTTAAAATACATCGGATGACTACCGTACGTTTGTTGCTTTCGTAGCTTCCCATTTTTTGACAGTTGATGCAGATTCGGCTGTATTTTTTGAGTCACTTAGCTTAGGTAGACCTTGTACAAAAATCCAACTCAGTAATTGCATTGTATACCATTAGGTATTACTACGGAAATTTTTTGGCCTAAAAGCTTAAAATTTTGACTTCATAGTTCACAAACTTTGACTTTATTTTGACCTATCAATTTCCTGCGTTTGCAACTGAAATGCAGAATACAAAAAGCATATAGGCTACTGTATTAGAAATCAAACCGGTATGTTAAAAACCTTTATTCTCTTGCACTGAAACAAAAAGAAAATGTCAAAGACCCAACGAAACTAGAGGTAACAAACCGAAGACAAAAATCAATCCAAAAACACAAGAGAAATATCCAGTGTCAATAAATATTCTGAAGTCATTGAGAAAGTTCTGTATTGTTATATACTTCAACATCAATGTTGCTTCACATTGTCTCTTTTTAAAGTTTCTGTCTCTGGGGAAAATTTTTCTCAAACGGAGAAACTTTTCACCCTCAGGTGCTGGGGTAAAATCAAAAGCAAATCCATGCAGTATTCTTCGAACTTTTAAAGAATTTGGTTGTCTAACCTTAGGCACGATATATTGATAAGTACATTCATAACTATGGAGCCATACCTGAGAACATCGAAAAGTTACTTGAAACACTATATGCATAATAGATCGAGCATTCACCGCACCAATTATTGTAAGACCACGTTTCTCGCCTTACCACGCCTAGCCTACCCCAGTAGCGGGCAAAACAATGCTATTACGTCAAAAATCACAACAAATCCATTATTATGTCAGAAGTGCAACTAAATTTGCAAAAGCATATCACTTATTATCAATATCTGTTGTTGTAGCTTTAATGAAATATCGATAAGGAGAAAAAACCTGCGCTGCAAGAAAATTTTGACCTGAGAATAAATTTTGACCTATAATGGTAAATTTAGACCTTTTTTGACCTAATAACTTTGGAGTCGCTCATGGTTTCAACATGAACCTTGGTTTGTGGACGTTTCATAAACTTTACAAAAACAAAAAAATTGACTTTATAGACTTTTGATTGTATTGCACTGTATAATGTCTGCACTCCCACACGCAGCGCAGAACACGAAGATAGATATGCTGCGGTAGTAGAAAAGCATACACTTGTTGGCACTAACGCAATTACTTGGATGAAACACGAACATATATATGTGGCACTACAGTAAAGGGCACAAGCGCACGAATGGTTGGCACCATCACGGTTGTTATAAAATAGTGCTGAGATGACTTCCAAGTAGACGAATTTATAAGATGAATTGGGGCAATCTGCGAAGCACCAGGGGTTATTTTGGCGGCAGATCTCCCTAGGGCGAAGCTATTTACAGTGTGAAGGAAACAGTTTATATCTGTAAATAAAAGTTTGTTGCTCTGAGTATGAGGTCTAACATGCGCAATGCGGTTATATGTTTTATGGAAGCAAAATGCTTTGCAGGCAAGGTCAAGCCACGAAAAGAAATTGGTTTAACGTTGCCACATAAAACATTTGCTGTTTTCTCATATTTTGGAAATATTCCTGATAGCTGAGGAAATGCGTCAGCAGTTATGGGCTGGTGCAGCGCTGCAACGGTGTCACAGAATTTAAGCAGGCTGAGAACAAGCCGTCCAATTATGTGATTGTGAAATGCATTCTCAACCGATGTGATGAATCGTGCATGGGAACGGGAATTCGTTTACTGTTCGGAAGACACATTGTCCGCTTTGCAATTGGAGACGAAAGGCATCATTACTTTGTACAAGAGTTTGATGCGACCAATTTTAATGAACGCAACAAAAACCAAATGGAGTAAGATATAACAGCGATACCTCATGGTTCGACTATTTTCATAGTAGCAGCGGTAAATAGTTAAATCAACGCACGTGATTAACGCACACCAACAAAAAGAATACCAAAATGTTTCTAGTACCCGTGTAACACATTTCTTTTATGTTCCGCTATAAAAAGTGTCAAATATGGTTGATTTCTAAAGGAATTTTTAACCAGATTTCTACTGCACTGTACTTTGCAATTTTCGCACCTGAGTTTGAACGTGTTTTTGTTAAAGTAAATTGCCGAGCTTTAGTTTGTCTCGTATTATACGAAACAAAATCTGTCATGATTTTAAATAATTGTTCAATGTAGCCGGTAGCTGAGAGTGTATTTGTACATGCATTTGCTCACTTCAAGATTGTAAATATCTTTCACTTGGAAAATTTTCTACGTTTTATAAATGTTAGTAAATTTACAGGTCACAGGCTCATCTGTGTTCAAACATCTCATGGCGCGATTTAAAGCAACCGATATTGGCTGCAGATGACATGAAGCTGCTCTTCACCAGGCACTAATTCCATATTGTACTCGTGAGTTTATTAAGCTGTGATACAACACACGTAATGCTTGGTTATTATAATGTTTAATTTTATACATTACACCAACATATTTGGATATAGTACAGCATAACCGTTTACAATTCTCTTTCCACGTCAGTTTTTTTCCGAGTTATTATTGTCGCTACGTTTCAAAACCAACCAGAATAACACACTTCATCGGACGTTCTGTTTCTCATTGAGGAGGTTTCATGATCGAGAACTCAAACCATTGGCGTCCGCAGGGGGGGAACGGGCATTTTCCCTCCCTGAAAATTGGGATTAAGAACTTTTAAAGCGTTGTCTGAACTTTCATTTGCAATGAAACCTGAAAAGGATAAGAAAAATGTCGATGTTGCACCCCCTGGAAAAATTTCTGCGGACATCAGTGACTCAAACAACTGTCAAACAACAGGTGCAGCGATATTTATTTGCCCACTGGTGCAAAGCATGATTTTGAAAAAATGTTTACGACTGCTGTGCAGTACAGTAGAGTCGAGCAATAAATCTAAAAAATAGGAAAGAGTTATAATAAATATCACGGCCAAAGCAAACGATACAACTGACATCTTGCAAACGTTTCGATAACTACTGTTATCATAGGAAAGAGTTAGTGTGGAAAAGACGCTTGCCCGAATCGTGAACAATCGTTGTTGTTTCAAACAAGGTCTATCGCGAAGCTGTTATTTGTGGCTGCGGTCTTCAGGTCTTCATGGTGGTCAGATGTTAAGTTCTATGTTCACGATGAAACCAAATCGGCTTTGACTTTATAAGCCGGTTGTGATTACAGAAAACTTGTCGTTACATGCCTTTTTAGTTTGAAAATGTTTGCACTTGTTGTTTGCTATCAGTCTTTACGACTGTTTGAAGTGTCCTAAAAAATATTGTTGAACTCATGAAAGAGCTAGCCTGGCGACTGCAGCAGAAAATAAGCAGAGGTACCTTAACTAGTTATGTGACAGTGTACGTCTGAAGATATCTAATTCAGTGTTTGCTTCAACGGTTGATGGAATTGCGATATCCGTGATCTATTTGCTTGAACACATAATGGAACTTGGTTAACTGATTGTTTGCATAGATACATTGATCTTCGAACGAATGAGGTCAAAGCAAGGCACGCGGTTCGCCTAATACAATGCGGATAACTGTAGCTGAAACCCACGGCTTTGAAAGTTTTGAAAACAGTCGCTGATGGATGAAGTACGAGATCTGCTCTGCCAGGATGATTCGACACGAGCACTGGTAGCAATCCACAAATTTATTTATACCAGAGTTCCACAAAACTTGCGCGGTTTTAAAAAAGGTTGTAGCTCTTAAACTTTACGTGAAGCAACTTGGAACTTAGCATAAAAGGTATTTCGCACGTTTTCACTGATCACCTGTCGCTTTGGAATAACGTTATCTTTATTTGTGCATACCAGGGACCACCCTTTGTATGACAATAGCTTCCTGCGTGAGTTCGTAAACATTTGGTGCAAACTAATTTCATACTAAAGACACTTTTGTCTGTAATTCAACCTATAAGCTGTGTGAACATGGTCAAGCGCACTGCGCGATAAAGTGACAAAATTGACTAAAGCTACAGCAAAATGTTGTGAGATTTCACAAATTTTATCTGAAATTTAGTGATGAGCCACAAAAAGGTCATCCCATTTTTCCGAACCACGTGTTTCGAAAAGGCATCTCCTCACAGATTTTTAGCGAAATATTGCCAACATTTTCACAATTTTTCACAACCCCTGCAACTCTCTTGCGGTTCTCCTTTTTTGACTTTTGGTGCCTTCTGAAAACTTGGCAGTTGGCACCAGGGACACTGCGTAGCTCAAGGGTCTCAAACTCAAATTGCTCTGAGGGCCAAATTAGTACCTATAAAGTAACCCGAGAGCTGCAATATGACAACGCGAGGGTCGCAGTATGACGCTGATGCAACTTTGGTGGTATCCGAACCTTACTAGGAACACCTTTCACATCTTATTTCCTCCGAAATATATCGTGAGTTACGCGGGCAAGTCATTTCTTGCAGTCTCCATACGTTCTTTTAAAAGGATCTTGTTCAGTCGCTGGCCGAGAACTTTTAAATACCAGTGAATAAACTAAATAATTTAAATTTTGATTATATGAAAATTCCCAAAACGCATCGTGGGCCGCACAAAATACCCTCGCGGAACACATGCGGCACACGCGGGCCGCGTGTTTAAGACCCCTGCGGTAGCTTGTGCCTATTAGCTGCGACGAGGAACATAATACACAATAATTGTATTATTTCCAGGTGGTGATCGAGTAAGAATTTCCGTGTCCATAAAGGCGCAGATGTACTGCAAGTAAACATTCTGAAATTACGTCAGGGTCAGAGCTAGAGTCTTCAGTCCTTGGCAGCAGAACAGAAGTCAGTGAATCATCAGCCCAAGAACACAGCGACACTTCGGTAGTACCCCCAAATAGGTGACTATGTGTTTGAGCAGTGCCAATGCAAAAGGACAGTGTTTTGAGTTGGTCAGGTGGTGAAGGAAGAGGATAAAGAAGGTGATTTAAAAATAAAGTATCTCAGGGGATGGGAGCAACCAAAGGCTGCGAATGGTTTTAATTGAGCATAGAAGAAAGTGTCCATGCAGTCACCATTTCTTTACTGGTGAAGATACTTCCTCCTTCTGTCACATCAAGTTCAACAAAAAGGATGTTGGGCATAAAGTGTTTGCTGCGAAACTTGCTGAATATATAAAGCATGGACGAATCAAAGAATCTTTTGGGTTGTATTATTGTTTAATTCTCTAATTCGTTTTTGGAAATAACTTTTCGTCATAACCTCTAACATTTAAAAACCCTAGATCTCCTAAATAGTTTTCATAATTTGGTAATAGCCAGTGGTAAAGAAAGTACTAATGTCTCAGTTATCTACAAGAATTTGCATAGTTTCAATTATTTGCGAACGGATTATACACATAATCTCTGCAAGAACGAAGCATTTGTTTCGTGTAGTTTCACACTTGGTTCACTGGTGCCTAAAGCAGGTTTGCGAAGCCCAACGCGTGGGGAGCTTTGATCCACTTTAGCGAGGTTTGAAGTTTTATATGTTAACTCTTAGCGCTCCAATTATTTTGCTCCGTAAGACCCCACAGCTGTATGCTACCAACTGCAAAACTTTAAATAAAAATATTGCATTATGTTGAATGCTACGCTTGATATAATAAAAAATGCTTCGTAGGTGCCGATTTTCCCCTTTCCCCTGAATGGACTTGTCCCAGTCAGGGGCGTAACGAGGGAGGAAAGGGGGACACAGTTCCCCGGGCGCCGAATTACTGCGAAGGGCGCCGAAAAGTCCCAACGATGTCACAAGTACTTTCTTCAGTGCAGTACATTTGCTTCCGAACGACCTCAGGTTCGAACATGGGGGCGCCAAGCTTGTTTCTTTTCCCGGGCGCCATCTAATCTCGTTACGTCCCCGGGCCCAGTACATCTCGCTTAAATTTGTAGCTACGATTCGCTTCCTATGAATCCATCCGAAACTATACATATAAACTCTGCAGAAACAAAGCATTTCTCTGCTCTTGACTTTCACTGTTTCACCCGTGAGCATTCCTTGCGGATTTTAGGACTGAGGATGCGTAGCGTTACGTCAAATTGACTTCCTGTTAAAAATTTTGCCGATAGATTCAAACCCTTCACCTTTGCGGAGACTAGCTACTTGAATACGGATATGTGTAAGTTTGAATCATCGCAAAAAAGGGAAGCAGAGCCCAATCCGATGAATCCTTGAAAGCTTACGGAAAACTAGAGCTTTAATCGTCCTTCCGAAAGAGTTCTACTATTGTTATTTTCGATTCTAAGGAGGCGACCTCCTTCACAGACACCCTGACTCTTACGAGTAGGTTTATGATACTAAAGTGGAAGTTAAGCAACTAAGTGGATTGACTTTCGGTTTGCTCGAAGGCACAACAAAAAAATTAGTATTTTGCATCAAAACTGTGCTTGCACAGCATTCTAACGCAACTGAGGAAAACCGTGGTAAGTTTTAGCATTTTTCTTTTGTACAGAGAACTTTCGATTTCTAGTGCAATAAGCAAGAGAATAGAAACTATTTGATAAAGTTTTATGAACAAATATATAAAATGCAAAAATCAGCAACATAATTGAAGCTGTCAGAATTCATGCTGAATCTTTTCCGCTTGCACTGAGTTCAATGCATACAACGGTTGGCTAGCAGGTTGTGGCACTTAGCTTTTAGTGTAGAAACATATCTGCGATTGCGTATATTCCAATATGTATTCAGGATGCTGGTAGATCCAATATTGAATTGAAGGTATCATCAAACGCTACAAACAGCGAGGTACATCTCGTCGTTCTAAGAGCGTTGATGTTGTTTACCAACTAAATGAAATGACAGTTCAAGTTGCCAAACCAAAGGTAGGCTGTGGAAAATCTCTCGCCACTTTTAGGTCGTTGACAGGCGTTCGAGATGCAACGCCACATCTTTATTTACAAAATACTTCACTAGAGCAGGAATTTAGTCGCGCAACAACAGACGCAGTCTGCGGTCAGGCAGTAAAAATTCCCAGTTGTCAGAAACGCGGTCAGAGTGCTCCCAACAGGTGAGCGCAAGTCGTACGCAAGTGGGGGGGGGTTGGGAAAATTCAAACCCCCCCTTGAATTTTCTATGTTACAAAAACGTCATTACTTATGCAAAGGAGTTTGTGTATGTTTTCGTACATTTTTTGCTTGTTTGATGTCAACTTAACGCAAAAACC